>Ga0315899_10000608_pt1 | contig 42784 bp, 35 predicted proteins | sample LakEriMetagenome_2_FD_203518 | JGI IMG/M metagenome (GOLD analysis project Ga0315899, IMG submission 203518) | Freshwater fungal communities from buoy surface, Lake Erie, Ohio, United States - Buoy 4 MA112 | ecosystem: Environmental > Aquatic > Freshwater > Lake | place: USA: Lake Erie, Ohio...
AGGGCGGTAGGGCGGTAGGGCAGTAGGGCAGTAGGGCGGTAGGGCAGTAGGGCCTTGGGACCGTCGGACATTCGGGCCTTCGGGCCTTCGGGCCTTCGGGCCTACATCCCAGGTCGGATTGCCGTGGCGCCGCGCTCGGCCGAGCATCGGCCCATGGGCCGTTCCCCGTTCGCCTTCGTCTTCGCCTTCGCGCTCGCGCCGGTCGTCGTCGGCGCGGCGCTCGTGCTGCAGACCGCGCCGACGCTGCCGTCGCCGACCGCCCGCGCCGCCGCGTTTACCGTCGCGTGCGGACTCGTGCTGCTCGCATGGCGCGCGGGGGCGCGGGCGCCGCGTCACGCCGCGCTGCTGGTGCTCGCGGCGATCGGCGCGGCGACCTGGGCGGGCGCTGCGTGGCGCGCGGTCGATCGCCTCGACGAGCGGCTTGCGCCTGCGCTCGAGGGCGTCGACCTGACGCTCACCGGCGTCGTCGACGAGCTGCCGATCGCCGTGGAGCGCGGGCAGCGCTTCGCGCTGCGGGTCGAGCGGTGCGAGCGGGTGACGAGCGGCGCGGCACGGGACGGTCCCGGCCGCTTGGGGGGCACGCCCGGCGTCGCCGACGAGCTCGAGGACCGGGCGCGTGCGGCCGGCGCATCCGAGCCGTCGGATGCACCCGGACCGATGCCGGGCGATGCGGTCGGGGCCGGCCCGCCGGAGGGGGCGAGCCTGCTCGCGTGTCGAGCGCCGTCGAGGGTGTCGCTGACCTGGTCGTCCGGCCTCGGCCGCCGCGACGCCGAGCCCGTCCCGCGGGTGCAGCCGGGTGAGCGCTGGACGCTGCGCCTGCGGCTGAGGCGTCCGCACGCGCCGGTCAATCCCGGCGCGTTCGACCGCGAACTGCGCTGGCTGGAGGAGGGCATCGGCGCGGTGGGGCGGGTGCGCGCGGGGCGGCGCGTCGACGCGACGGTGCACGGCTTCGCGCTCGCGCTCGAGCGGCGGCGCGCGGACATCCGGGACGCACTGTTCGATGCGGCGGGCGCGGCGCGAGCCCGGCAGGCGGGGGTGCTCGCCGCGCTCGCGGTCGGCGACCAGGCGGCGATCGACCCGGCGCTCTGGACGCTGTTCAACGCGACCGGCGTCGGCCATCTGATGTCGATCTCGGGGCTGCACGTCACGATGGTCGGCGCCCTCGGGGGGCTCGCGGTCGGCCTCGCATGGCGGGCCCGCGCGCTCGCGCGCCTCGGCCTGCCGGGACGCGTGCCCGCGCCTGTCGCGCGCGGCGTCGCGGCGGTCTTCGTCGCGTTCGCCTATGCGGGGCTCGCCGGCTGGGGCGTGCCGGCCCAGCGCACCTGCTTCATGCTCGCGGTCGGCGTGCTGCTGCTCGCCGCCGGGCGTACGGCGTCGGTCGTCGCGGCCGTCGGGAGCGCGGCGGCGGCGATCGTCGCGCTCGACCCGTGGGCGCCGCTCTCCGCAGGCTTCTGGCTGTCGTTCGGCGCGGTGGTCGCGATCGTCTGGGCGGGATCGGGTGGACGCGCGCACGAGCGGCGGCTGCTCGAGGCGATGCGCGACGCCGTCCGCACGCAGTGGGCGGCTTCGGTCGCGCTGCTGCCGGCCGGAGCGTGGTTCTTCGCGTCGGCCTCGGTCGTCGGCCCGCTCGCGAACGCGTTCGCGATCCCGCTGATCGGGCTCGTCGTCGTGCCGCTCGCGCTCGCCGGCGGCGTGCTCGGCCTCGTCTCGACCGATGCGGCCGCCTGGCTCGTCGTGCCGGCCGCGGTGCTGCTCGACGGGCTCGTCGCGGCGCTCGAGGCGCTGGCCGCGCTGCCCGGGGCGACGGTCACGGTGCCGACCCCGGGGCCCGCCGCGCTCGCCGTCGCCTGCGTCGGCGTGGCGCTGCTGCTCGCGCCCGCGGGCGTGCCGGGTCGGGCGCTCGGGGTGCTCGCGCTGCTGCCGCTCGCGACGGCGGTGCCCGAGCGGCCCGCCCCGGGCGAGCTGAGGCTGACCGCGCTCGACGTCGGGCAGGGCATGGCGGCGGTCGTGCAGGTCGGCGAGCGGACCCTGGTCTACGACACCGGACCGACGCTCGGCCCGCAGCTCGACGCGGGCGGGCGCACGATCGCGCCGTGGCTGCGGTCGATCGGCGTGCGGCGCATCGACCTGCTGGTCGTCTCGCACCAGGACGACGACCACGCGGGCGGCGCACGTTCGCTGATGCGGGCGGTACGGGTCGACGCGCTCGCGTCCTCGCTGCCCGACGACCATCCGATCGTCGCGGCCGCGCCGGTCGCGCGCCGGTGCGTGCGCGGCGAGCGCTGGACGTGGGGCGACGCCGAGTTCGAGTGGCTGCATCCGGCGGATCCGCCCGAGCCCGCGCGGCGATCGCCGACCAACGCCGTGAGCTGCGTGCTGCGCGTGCGCCATCCGGCAGGCACGCTGCTGCTCGCCGGCGACGTCGAGGCACCGCAGGAACGTCGCCTGGTCGAGCTCTTCGGACGGGACGGGCTCGCGGCCGACGTGCTGCTGGTGCCGCACCACGGCAGCACCACCTCGTCGACCGAGCCTTTCGTCGACGCGGTCGGGCCGCGCTGGGCGATCGTGCAGGCCGCGTACCGCAGCCGCTTCGGGCACCCGCATCCGCGGGTCGTCGAGCGCTACCTGCGGCGCGGCGTCGAGCTGTTGCGCAGCGACGCCGACGGCGCGGTGCAGCTCAGGCTGCGCGAGGGCGCGCCGACCCGCGTGCAGCGCAGCCGCCTCGAGCCCGCCCGCTACTGGCGCGTGGACGCGCGGCCCCCGTGACCGGGCGCCGCGCGCGGCCTCACTGCGCGGTCCAGCCGCCGTCCATCGCCCACGCCGCCCCGCGGACCTGGTCGCCGGCCGGCGAGCACAGGAAGACCGCCAGCGCGCCGAGCTGCTCGGGCGTCACGAACTCGCCCGACGGCTGCTTCTCGCCGAGCAGCGCGGCGCGTGCGGCGTCCGCGCTCAGCCCGCGCTCGGCCATCCGCGCGTCGATCTGCTTTTGCACCAGCGGCGTCAGCACCCAGCCGGGGCAGATCGCGTTGCAGGTGACGCCGGTGCGGGCGGTCTCGAGCGCGACGACCTTGGTCAGTCCGACGATGCCGTGCTTGGCCGCGACGTAGGCCGACTTCTCGACCGAGGCGACCAGCCCGTGCGCCGATGCGATGTTGACGATGCGCCCCCAGTTGCGGGCCTTCATCGTCGGCAGTGCGAGCCGGGTGGTGTGGAACGCCGAGGTGAGGTTCAGCGCGATCACCGCGTCCCAGCGCTCGGGCGGGAACGACTCGACCGGCGACACGTGCTGGATGCCGGCGTTGTTGACCAGCACGTCGACGCCGCCGTGCCCTTCGCAGCGCTTCATCAGCGCCTCGATGTCGGCCTGTCGGGTCAGGTCGCCGCCCTCGAAGACGACGCGCACGCCGAACTCCTTCGCGAGCCCGGCGCGCAGCGACTCGATGGCGTCGGCGTCGCCGAAGCCGTTGAGCACGATGCCGCACCCTTGTGCGGCGAGCGAGCGGGCGATGCCCAGCCCGATGCCGCTGGTCGATCCGGTGACGAGAGCCAACTTGCCTGCGAGCATGGTGCGATCCTCTAGCGGGATGTGGGGAGGGGGGCTGCTACCATCGGGATTCTATCGCCCGCGCCCGAGCCGCAGCCGGGTCGTCCACGAGCCGCCATGACCGCCGCCGAGCCCGAGCTCCGTTCCGTGACCTGCGCCCATCCGGGCGGCCTGCACCGCCTCGCCTACTGGCAGTGGGGCGATCCGGACAACCCGAGCGTCGTGATGTGCGTGCACGGCCTGACCCGCACCGGCCGCGACTTCGACGCGCTCGCGCAGCGGCTGTCGGCGCGGCATCGGGTGGTGTGCCCCGACATGATCGGGCGCGGCGCCTCGGACCGCGTCGCCGACCCGATGCTCTACCAGGTCCCGCAGTACGTGGCCGACTGCGTCACGCTCATCGCGCGCCTCGACGTGCCCTCGGTCGCCTGGGTCGGCACCTCGATGGGCGGGCTGATCGGCCTGCTGCTCGCGTCGCTGGACGGCGCGCCGCTGGCCCGGCTGCTGCTCAACGACGTCGGGCCGGTGCTGACGCTCGACGGGCTCTCGCGGATCCGCGACTACGTCGGCGCCGACCCGGTGTTCGCTTCGTTCGAGGAGGGCGAGGCCCGCGTGCGCGAGCTGGCCGCGGGCTTCGGCCCGCTGACCGACGCGCAGTGGCGGCTGCTGACCCGGCACACGGTGGTCCGCCGCGACGACGGCACCTGGCGGCTGCACTACGACCCGCGGATCGCCGAGCCGTTCCGGCAGATGCCGCTCGAGGCGCCGCCGCTGTGGCCGCTCTACGACCGCATCGCCTGCCCGACCTGGGTGGTGCGCGGCGCCGAGTCCGACCTGCTGTCCGAGGCGACCGCCGAGGAGATGACGCGTCGCGGTCCGCGCGCGCATCGCGTCGACGTGGCCGGCGTCGGCCACGCGCCGACCTTCATCCCCGACGACCAGATCGCGATCGTCGAGCGCTTCCTGGCCGCGCCCGCCTGATCCGCGGCGCGCGGCCGACGTGCCGCGCGCCTCGCGCCGTTCCCCAACCCGGGTCGCCCGCGTCGCGCGCCCCGTTCCGAGAGAGAGCCCGTCACGATGAGCATCAAGCGCCTGCACGTCGGTCCCCGCATGTCGGAGGCCGTGGTCCACAACGGGACCGTCTACCTCGCCGGCCAGGTCGCCGACGACGCGAGCCAGGACGCGGCGGGCCAGACCCGCGAGATCCTCGCGATGATCGACCGCCTGCTCGCCGAGTGCGGCAGCGACAAGACGAAGATCCTGTCGGCGCAGATCTTCCTCGCGGACATCGCGGACTTCGCGGCGATGAACTCGGTGTGGGACGCCTGGGTGCCCGCCGGCCACACGCCGGCGCGCGCGACCGTCGAGTCGAAGCTCGCGGCGCCGAAGTACCGGGTCGAGATCAAGGTCGTCGCGGCCGCCTGAGGCCGGCCCGGCCACGGGCCACGGGTGGCGCGACGCGCGCGGCCCGCGCCCGGCGGGTCAGCGCCAGCCGACGCGGTCGATGATCTTCGCGGCGGTGATCTGCGCGCGGCCCACCTGCGCGATCGGCAGCGTGTCGGCCTTGAACTTGCCGAACGAGTCGAGCACCGGGTTCTTCATGACGGCGCTCGGCACGACCGGCCACTCGTTGTTGCCTTCGGCCAGGTAGGCCTGCGCCGAGTCGCTCGCGAGGTACTCGAGGAACCTGACCGCGGCCTCGCGGTTCGGCGCGTTGCGCAACACGCCGCCGCCGGACACGTTGACGTGGGTGCCCCAGGACTGCTGGTTCGGCCAGACCATGCCGATCTTCGAGACCGCGTCCTTGTCCGCCGCGGCGTCGCTGCGCATCATGCGGACGAGGTAGTACGTGTTGGTCAGCGCGACCGCGCACTCGCCGGTGGCGACGGCCTTGATCTGGTCGGTGTCGCCGCCCCGCGGCGAGCGAGCGAAGTTCGCGACGACGCCGCGCGCCCACTGCTCGGCCTTCGCCTCGCCGAGGTGCTCGCTGATCGCGCCGATCAGCGACAGCATGTACGGGTGCGTGCCCGAGCGCGTGCACACCTTGCCCTTGAGCGCGGGGTCGGCGAGCGACTCGTAGGTCGCGACCTGCTCGGGCTTCACGGTCGCCTTGTTGTAGACGATCACGCGCGCCCGAGTCGAGACCGCGAACCACTCGGCCCCGCCGCCGTCGTCCTTGCCGCGCAGGTGCCCGGGGATCCGGCTGTCGAGCACCTTGGAGCGCACCGGCTTGAACATCCCGTCGACCTGAGCGCGCCACAGGCGCGCCGCGTCGACCAGCAGCAGCACGTCGGCGGGGCTGTTGCGGCCTTCGGTGCGCAGGCGCTCCAGCAGCGCCTCGTCGCCCGCCTCGATGCGGTTGATCCGGATGCCGGTCCGCTTCGTGAAGTCGCTGTAGAGGGCCTCGTCGGTCTGGTAGTGGCGGGCCGAATACAGGTTCAGGACCGGGTCGGCGGCGACGGTGGGCGCAGCGTGGGCGGCGCCGGCGACGGCGAGCGCGGCGAGCAGGCGACGACGGGCGGGAAGGCGGAGCGGCATGGCAGGAAGGGCGGTGGACGGGGTGGGGCGAGTCTAGGTGAACTCGCCTGGTAATGCAAATGCGAAGGATTCGCGTTATCGATTAAGATCAAGGGTCGCGATGGTGTGTCCGGGTAGGACAGGACGAATCTCGCGCCGGCCCGCGGCTCGGACCAGCGCTCGAATCGAGGGGTCGGCAAAGCCGATCCGATTCCGAACACCGACCGCGCCACCGAACGATGCCGCCGACCCGTCCGGCCGGTGCCGCGTGACGATCAGTTGACGAAGACGTCGCCGCGAGCGGGGCGGGCCGCGACGCGCTGTTCAGACGGGCGGCCCTCGGCGCGAACCGGGGCGGGCGCACGAGTCGGCGGCGCGGCGCGGCGAGCCGGCTTCGAGGCGGTGCGCACGGTCGTCGCCTTGGCGCGGGGCGTGCCCGGCCGAGCGACGCGTGCGTCCGCGGCGCGTGCCGCGACCGAGGCTGTCGACGCGCGCGTGTCGGACGAAGCCGACGGCACGGACGCGGCGGGGGGCGGCAGGATCGGCGTCGCCGCCGCCAGCGTCGTCGTCGGTGCGAGGCTCGATGGCGCCGTGGGCAGCAACGTCGGCGATCCTGCACTCGACGGTAGCGTACGTTCGTCGATCGTCGCCGAAGCGAACGGGAAGGGCGCGGGTACCGCAGCCACCGACGGTGCGACGGATGCAGGCGCGATCGGCGCGGGTGCCGTGCCGTAGCCCGCCGGGATCCCGTCGGTCGCGGCCCAGACCGGCGCCGAGGCTGCGCTCCAACCGGCCGTACGGGCGCCGAACGCGTTGTCCGCGGGGGCCGGCGCGGCGGAGGCTCCCTGCGAGAGGGGCGCCGACGGCGCGACGGCGACCGGCGCCGCCGGCCGTCCGAGCCGCGCGGACGCGGACGCCTGCATCGCGCGGGCCGCGCTCGCCGAAAGCGGGTTCATCGACGCGGCGGCGAGCAGGTCCTGCGTCAGCAGTCGGCGCGCGCCGTCGAAACGGCGCGTCCAGTAGTCCGCGCCGAGGTTCTCGACGCGGATCGAGCCGCCGGTGGACGGCGCGTGGACGAACTGGTTGTTGCCGATGTAGATCCCGACGTGCGAGAACGCGCGCCTCAGCGTGTTGAAGAACACCAGGTCGCCGGGCTGCAGTTCGGTCGGCGCGATCGCCGGGCCGACGCGGCTGATCTCCTCGCTCCGGCGCGGCAGCGGCAGGCCGAGTGCGTCGCTGTAGACCAGGCGCACCAGGCCGCTGCAGTCGAGTCCGGTCTCGGGCGTGTTGCCGCCGAAACGGTAGCTGACGCCGAGGAGCGACAGGGCGCGGAAGACGACCTCGGAGCCGGCGTCGCCGACCGAGGCCGATACGGACAGGGTGTCGGCCGCGCCGACCGGGGCGGCGACCCAAGCGGCGGCGAACGCCGCGGCGACTGCCGTTGCGCGGGCAAAACGTTCCATCGGGCCCCGTCCGCGTCGCATGGCGGCCGAGCGTAGGAGAAAATCCACCGACTGTCAAAACCGCCGACACCCGCTTCTCCGACCGCTTGCACGTGGACCCCATTCCCTTCCGCCGCGACATCGCCGCGCCCCTGCGCGACCCCCTTGCGGACGACGCGGCGAGCCCGACGGTGCTCGTCGTCGACGACTCGCGGTTCGTGCGGGCGTCGCTGGTGCGCGGGCTCGCGTCGCGCTTCCGGCTGCAGCAGGCGGAGTCCGGCGAGCGCGCCTGGGAACTGCTGCTGCTCGACCCGTCGATCGGTGCGGTGCTGAGCGACCTGAGCATGCCCGGCATGGACGGCTTCGAGCTGCTGCGGCGCGTCCGGGCGTCGATGCTCGATCGCGTCCGCGCGGTGCCGTTCGCGGTGCTGTCGGGCGCCGACGATGCGGCCCAGCGCGCCCGGGCCGAGGCGCTCGGCGCCGACCGCTTCGTCGTCAAGGGCGACGGCGTCGACGCGCTCGCCGACTGGATCGCTGAGCGGCTGTCCGCGGCGCCCGCGGCGGTCGCCGCGGCGTCGGTGGCGACCGAAGCGGCGGTGTCCGCGGAAGCGCCCGGGGGGCTCGAGGTACCGGTCGCTGTGGCGGCGTCGGTCGTGGCCGAAGCACTGCCCGACGTGCACGTCCCCGCCCCCGTCGACGCGTCGGTCGCGACCGACGTGCCCGACGCGGTCGAGGCGCCGCTCGGCGCCGTGGTGGGCGTTGCTGCTGAAACGCCGGCCGCGGCCGAAGCGCCGGTCGCTGCCGAAGCGCCGGTCGCTGCAGATTCCTGCGCGTCCCCCGCCGCGCCGCCGACGTCGGCGCCGCCGCCCACCGCCCCCGAATCGCCGCGCACCCCCGATCCGCTCGAACGCTGGTTCAGCGCCGCCACCGGCCGGCCCGCCGCCGCCGGCGCGGCCCCGCCCGCGCTGCTCCGGCTGCACGCGCCCGGCCTCGGCGAGCTGCACGCGCGCCTGCGCCGGGGCGTGCGCGCCGCCGACGCGCTGCACCTCGACGACGCCGACCTCGCGTGGCTGTGCGTCCCCGCGTCGGGCCCGCTCGCGCTGCGCCTGGCCGTGCGCTTCGGCCTGCTCGCGGCCGGTCGGCTCGCGATCGCGTCCGGGCCCGCGGCGCGGGTGTCGGTATGCATGATCGGCGTCGACCCGGCCCGCCCGGGCGAGGCGCTCGGCGCGCTGCGCGCGCTGCCGCTGGAGACGCCGCCCATGCCTGGCCTCGGGATGAGAGCCGTCTCAGGCCCGTGGGGGCCGGCCTGGCAGTGCACGTTGCCCTGGCCGGCCGCCCGACTGCTGGTGTCCGCCTGACGCGTTAACCTCGGGGCTTCGTGCGCGACCGGTCGGCGAGCGGCGCGTAAGCGGTTCGTAAGCGCCCCGTCCCACACTGCCGCGCACGCAGCACGCGCCCTCGCGGCGCCAGGGAGACGTCATGGACTACCGCAGCATCCACCGCCGGTCGATCGACGACCGAGACGCGTTCTGGGCCGAGGAGGCCCGCCGCATCCACTGGAACACGCCGTTCGAGCGCGTGCTCGACTACTCGCGCCCGCCGTTCGCGCGGTGGTTCATCGGCGGCACGACCAACCTGTGCCACAACGCGATCGACCGCTGGCTGCCGACCCAGGCCGACCGGCCCGCGCTGATCTACGTCTCGACCGAGACCGACGAGGCGCGCACCTACACCTTCGCGGAGCTGCACCGCGAGGTCCAGCGGATGGCCGCGACGATGACGTCGCTCGGCGTGCGCCGCGGCGATCGGGTGCTCGTCTACATGCCGATGATCCCGGAGGCGATGTTCGCGATGCTCGCCTGCGCGCGGATCGGGGCGATCCATTCGGTGGTCTTCGGCGGCTTCGCGTCGGTCAGCCTCGCGAGCCGGATCGAGGACGCCACGCCGACGCTGATCGTCAGCGCCGACGGCGGCTCGCGCGGCGGCAAGGTGGTGCCCTACAAGCCGCTCCTGGACGAGGCGATCCGGCTGTCGGCGCACAAGCCCGGCAAGGTGCTGATGGTCGACCGCAAGCTCGCACCGTTCGAGCCGGTCGCGGGGCGCGACGAGGACTACGCGACGCTGCGCACGAAGCACCTCGACGCCCAGGTGCCGGTCACCTGGCTCGAGTCGAACGAGACCAGCTACATCCTGTACACCTCGGGCACGACGGGCCGGCCCAAGGGCGTGCAGCGCGACGTCGGCGGCTACGCGGTCGCGCTCGCGGCGTCCATGAAGCACATCTTCTGCGGCAACCCCGGCGAGACCTACTTCTGCACCAGCGACATCGGCTGGGTGGTCGGGCACTCGTACATCGTCTACGGGCCGCTGATCGGCGGGATGGCGACGATCCTGTACGAGGGCACGCCGCTGCGCCCCGACCCGGGGATCCTCTGGCAGCTCGTGGAGCGCTACAAGGCGACGGTGATGTTCTCCGCGCCCACCGCGATCCGGGTGCTGAAGAAGCAGGATCCGAGTTGGCTGACGAAGTACGACCTGTCGAGCCTGCGCGCGCTGTTCCTCGCCGGCGAGCCGCTCGACGAGCCGACCTCGAAGTGGATCGCCGACGCGATCGGCCGGCCGATCGTGGACAACTACTGGCAGACCGAGACCGGCTGGCCGATCCTGACCGTCGCGCACGGCATCGAGAAGACGCCGACCCGGATCGGCAGCCCGGGCATGCCGATGTACGGCTACGACGTCCGACTGCTCGACGAGCGCACCGGCGCCGAGATCGGCGCCAACGAGAAGGGCGTCGTCGCGATCGTGCCGCCGCTGCCGCCGGGCTGCATGCAGACGGTGTGGGGCGACGACAAGCGCTTCGTCGACACCTACTTCAACTCGATCCCGGACAGGCTCGTCTACTCGACCTTCGACTGGGGCATCCGCGACGACGACGGCTACTACTTCATCCTCGGGCGGACCGACGACGTGATCAACGTCGCCGGCCACCGGCTCGGCACGCGCGAGATCGAGGAGTCGATCTCCAGCCACCCGGCGGTCGCCGAGTGCGCGGTGGTCGGCGTGGCCGACTCGCTCAAGGGCCAGGTCGCGGTCGCGTTCGCGGTGCTCAAGGACCCGTCGGTCGCGGCGACGCAGGACGCGCGGCTGAAGCTCGAGGGCGCGGTGATGGCGGTCGTCGACAAGCAGCTCGGCGCGGTGGCGCGGCCGGCGCGCGTGCACTTCGTCGGGCTGCTGCCGAAGACCCGCTCCGGCAAGGTGCTGCGACGCTCGATCCAGGCGGTCTGCGAGGGGCGCGACCCGGGCGACCTGACGACGATCGAGGATCCGCAGGCGCTGGAGGCGCTCAAGCAGACCGTGAAGGGATGAAAATCAGAGGCTTGGGACGCTACGCTCACGCATGAGTCGAGGTGTGCTCGCAGCCCGGAGGGCTGCGCGCCCGGCTTTACTCGAATTCTCCGATGTGTGGAGAAAGGCGTTCTTAATCAATTTGTTGCGGTATGAAGTTCAAGTGACCGTGCGCCGTGCCGTCAAGGCACGTCGATCGCCGGCTCCGACATCGCCGCCAGCTGCTCGCGCAGCTCCAGGATCCGGTCCTGCCAGTACCGGGGCGTGCCGAACCACGGGAAGGCCGCCGGGAACGCCGGGTCGGTCCAGCGGCGGGCCAGCCACGCCGAGTAGTGCAGCAGGCGCAGCGTGCGCAGCGGCTCGATCAGCTGGAGCTCGCGCCGGTCGAACGGCATGAAGTCGCGGTAGCCGTCGAGCACGTCGACCATCTGCCGCTGCATCTCCTCGGGGGTGCCCGACAGCAGCATCCACAGGTCCTGGACCGCCGGTCCGTTGCGCGCGTCGTCGAAGTCGACGAAGTGCGGGCCGTCGTCGGTCCACAGCACGTTGCCCGCGTGGCAGTCGCCGTGCAGCCGCAGGGTCCGGGTCGCGCCGACCCGCTCGAACGCGGCGGTGACCGCATCGAGGCACTGGTCGGCCGCGGCGCGCCAAGCGGGCAGCAGTTCGGGCGGCACCGCGTCGTGCTCGAGCAGCCAGGCACGCGGCTCGCGGCCGAACGACTCGACGTCGAGGGTCGGCCGATGCTCGAAGGGCGCGATCGCCCCGAGCGCGTGGATGCGGCCGACGAAGCGCCCGATCCAGGCCAGCGTGTCGGGGTCGTCCAGCTCGGGCGCGCGCCCGCCCCGACGCGGATAGACCGCGAAGCGGAAACCCTCGTGATCGTGCAGCGTCGTGCCGGCGGCTGCGAGCGGCGCGACCACCGGGATCTCGAGCGCGGCGAGCTCGGCCGTGAAGCGGTGCTCCTCGAGGATCTGCGCGTCGCTCCAGCGGCCGGGCCGGTAGAACTTCGCGACCACCGTCGGGCCGTCCTCGATCCAGATCTGGTAGACGCGGTTCTCGTAGCTGTTCAGCGCGAGCATCCGGCCGTCGCCCCGCCAGCCCGCGGCCTGCAGCGCATCGAGGATGCGGCCCGGCTCGAGCAGCGAGAAGGGGTGCGGGGCGTCGTCGGCGGTCGGGTCCATGAGCGATTCTACGCAGCCCGGGTCCGGCCGAGCCGCTTACACTGCGGCCCGGGCGTCCCCGGAGGTGCGGCGTCGAGGAGGCTCTGCTGGATCCGTTCGATCTCAAGGTGCTGGTGCGGGCGCTCGTCATGCCGCCCGGCTCGCTGATGCTGGCCGCGCTGCTCGGGATCGCGCTCGCGTGGCGCGGTCGCCGAGCCGGACCGCCGCTCGCGCTCGCCGGCGTGCTCGCGACCTGGGTGTTCTGCACCTACGCGTTCGGGCAGACGCTGATGGGCTGGGTCGAGTCCGGGCAGAGGCCGTTCGACGCCGCCGCGTGGGAGACCGCGCGCGCCGCTCCGTCGCCGCCGGCGGCCGTCGTGATCCTGGGCAGCGGGGCGGTCGTCGACGGCCCGCACGAGCCGCGCCGCGAGCGGCTTTCGCCGCGGTCGGTGCAGCGGGTGCTCGCGGGCGCGCGCGTCGCCCGTGCGACCGGGCTGCCGGTGCTCGTCGCCGGCGGCACCGCACCGTGGCTGAGGACGACCGAGGCGGCGCTGATGCGTTCGATGCTGCAGGACGAGCTCTCGGTGCCGGTCCGCTGGTTCGAGGACCGCTCGCGCGACACCGCGGAGAACGCCGCATTCTCGGCGCGGCTGCTCGCGGCCGACGGCGTGCGCTCGGTCGTGCTGGTCACGCACGCCTACCACATGCCGCGCTCGAAGGCCGCGTTCGAGGCCGTGGGGCTGGTCGTCCACCCCGCACCCCACGACTGGATGTCCGGCCCGCCCGAGCTGCCCGCGCCGCGCGATTATTGGCCGAGCGCCGAGGCCGGCAGCCTCTCGTGGCTCGCGACCCACGAGCTGCTCGGCCGGCTCTGGTATCGGCTGATCGGCGCGTTCTGAGCCCCGGGCGAGCCCGGTCGGCGGCGCCGCGCCGGTCGCGCTCGGTGGTATCTTCGCCGCGCCCGCGCCGAGCGCGCCGCCCGCCCCCAAGGCCACCATGCCCCTCTTCGATCGTTCGGCCCTGAATCCCGGCGTGCCGCCGCGCGAAGTGGCTGCGTGGGCGATGTACGACTTCGCGAACTCGGGCTACACGACCGTGGTGCTGACCGCGGTGTTCAACGCCTACTTCGTCGGTGTCGTCGCCGAGCGCGCGGACTGGGCGACGCTCGCCTGGACCGTCGCGCTCGCGGTCTCGAACATCGCGGTCACGCTGACGATGCCGGCGATCGGCGCCTGGGCCGACATGCGGGCCGCGAAGAAGCCGCTGATGCTCGTGGCCACCCTCGGCTGCATCGTCTCGACCGCCGCGCTCGCCTGGGCGGGCCGCGGCGACGTCGCCTTCGCGATGGTCGCGGTCGCGGTGTCGAACTGGTTCTTCTCGGTCGGCGAGGCGCTCGCCGGCGCGTTCCTGCCCGAGCTCGCGCGGCCGCAGACGCTCGGCAAGGTGTCCGGCTGGGGCTGGAGCTTCGGCTACTTCGGCGGGATGCTCGCGCTCGGCCTGTCGCTCGCCTGGGTGATCGCCGCGCAGGGCCGCGGCGAGTCGGCCGAGACCTTCGTGCCGGTCACGATGCTGATCGTCGCGGGCGTGTTCGCGGCCGCCGCGCTGCCGGCGTTCCTCGTGCTGAAGGAGCGCGCGACGCCGCGTGCCGACGTCGCCTCGGAGGCGAGCGTCTCGGGCGCCATGCGCCGCGTGGCCGACACGCTGCGCCACGCGCGCGGCTATACCGACTTCTGGCGGCTGATGCTGTGCGGCGCGGCCTACCAGGCCGGCATCTCGGTCGTGATCGCGCTCGCGGCGGTCTACGCCGAGGAGGCGATGGGCTTCCAGCAGCAGCAGACGATGATGCTCGTCTTCCTCGTCAACATCGCAGCCGCCTCGGGCGCGTTCGCCTTCGGCTACGCGCAGGATCGCGTCGGCCACAAGGCCGCGCTCGCCTGGACCCTGGTCGGCTGGATCGTGATGGTCGCGATCGCCGCGTTCACCCGCAGCGTCGCGATGTTCTGGGTCGCTGCGACGCTCGCCGGCCTGTGCATGGGCTCGAGCCAGTCCTGCGGTCGCGCGATGGTCGGCTACCTCGCGCCCGCGTCGCGCCTCGCCGAGTTCTACGGCCTGTGGGCGCTGGCCACGCGGCTGTCCGCGGTCGTCGGGCCGCTGGTCTACGGCCTCGTGACCTGGATGACCGGCGGCAACCACCGGCTCGCGATCCTCGCGACCGGCAGCTTCTTCGTGCTCGGGCTGCTGCTGCTGCGCGGCATCGACGTCGAGCGCGGCCACGCGGCCGCGCGTGCGGCCGACGCCGGCGCGCCCGCCACGGCCTGAACCGTTTCCCTTTCCACTTCCAGAGGACCCCCTCCATGCTGACCAAGACGATTCTGGGCGCCGACGACGTCGCGAAGATGCTCTCCGCCGCCGAGGCCGAGGCGCGTGCGCATCACTGGGCCGTCACGATCGCGATCTGCGACGACGGCGGCCATCTGCTCGCGTTGAAGCGCCTCGACGGCGTCGCGCCGATCTCGGCCTACATCGCGCCCGAGAAGGCGCGCTGCGCGGCGCTCGGCCGCCGCGACAGCGGCGTCTACGAGAAGATGATCAACGACGGCCGCGTGTCGTTCCTGTCGGCCCCGGTCCTCGCCGGAATGCTCGAGGGCGGCGTGCCGATCGTCGTCGGTGGCCAGGTGGCCGGCGCGGTGGGCGTCTCGGGCGTCAAGTCGAGCGAGGACGCGCAGATCGCGCGCGCCGGCATCGCGGCGCTCGGCGTCGCCTGACGCGGCAGCGGGGCCCCGAAAGAAGAAGAGGAACGCCGCGAGGCGTTCCTCTGAACGGGACGCCTCGTTGGCGCGTCCCGAGCGCGAAGTCGAAGGGGCGACGCGGCCCTGCGCGTCGCCCGGCGTTCAGCGGCGGCGCGACAGGCCCAGCGCCGCGAGGCCGATGCCGAGCAGCGCGAGCGCGCCCGGCACCGGCACCTGCCCGTAGGCGTGGTTGTCCGTCTCTAAGGCCCGGCCGTAGCTCGTCATCACGATCCGGTCGAAGGCCTGCGATCCGAAGTCGAAGTTCACGTAGCGGTTCGTGCCCGCGCACGACTGGCAGCCGTTGGCGGGGTTCGCGACCGAGTCGCCGGAGCCGCTCCAGAGCAGCGTGGCGCCGTCGTAGAACGCGAGCTGGTTGTAGCTGTCGATCGAGCCCCAGAACAGCCCGAAGTAGTTCTGGTCGGACCCGAACGAGATCGTCACCTGGCCCCACGACCATGCCGAGGTGGACGACGGCACCGCGAGGTAGGCGGACGTGCTGGTCAGCCCGGGGGCGGCGATCACGCCGGGAATCGAGCCGACGACGATGTTGCCGCCGCCCCAGCCGGTCGACGAGTAGCTCACGCCGCCGAAGGTCGCCGGCAGCGACGCGGGGCCGGTGCCGAAGTCGATCGTCGTCGTGCCGGCGACCGCGGTCCGCTGGCCGCCGGTGCCGTCGGGCACGCCGCCGAACGTGATGAGCGGCGCCGCGACGGCTGCGGCGCCGATGCCGAGGCCCGCGAAGCACAGCAGAGAGGTCGAGAGGGCGCGCAGGATGTGCATGGTACGAATCGGTCGCATCGGGCCCCGGAGGGAGCGATGCCGATCACCATGCAGGCCGCGTGCCAGCGCGGCGCTTCTCGTTGCGGCTCAGGGACTTGGGCGCGAGGGCGCCGACGCAGCCCCCGCGCGGAGGGCCTCGAGTGTCAAGAATGCCGCGGTGACATCCGTCACGCGCGCGGGGCGGCCGCGCGCGGTGCAGGGGCGGCCCGGACGCTCAGGCCACCGACACCGGGATCTTGCCGATCTTCGCCTGCCACTCGCGCGGCCCGGTCTGGTGGACCGAGGTGCCGCTCGAATCGACGGCGACCGTCACCGGCATGTCCTGGACCTCGAACTCGTAGATCGCCTCCATGCCGAGGTCGGCGAAGCCGAGCACCTTCGCGCCGCGGATCGCCTTCGACACGAGGTAGGCCGCGCCGCCGACCGCCATCAGGTAGGCGCGCTTGTGCTTCCTGATCGACTCGATCGCGACCGGGCCGCGCTCGGCCTTGCCGACCATCGCGATCAGCCCGGTCTGCGACAGCATCGTCTCGGTGAACTTGTCCATCCGCGTCGCGGTGGTCGGACCGGCCGGGCCGACCACCTCGTCGCGCACCGGGTCGACCGGGCCGACGTAGTAGATGACGCGGTTGCGGAAGTCGACCGGCAGCGGTTCGCCCTTCGCCAGCATGTCGGCGATGCGCTTGTGCGCGGCGTCGCGGCCGGTGAGCATCTTCCCGGACAGCAGCAGCGTCTGGCCCGGCTGCCAGGACGCGACCTCCTCGGGCGTCAGCGTGTCGAGGTTCACGCGCTTCGACTTCTCGGTGTCGGGCATCCAGCGCACGTCCGGCCACTCGGACAGCGAGGGCGGCTCGCAGAACGCCGGCCCGCTGCCGTCGAGCACGAAGTGCGCATGCCGCGTGGCCGCGCAGTTCGGGATCATCGCCACCGGCTTGGACGCCGCGTGCGTCGGCGCCATCGCGATCTTCACGTCGAGCACGGTGGTCAGGCCGCCGAGCCCCTGCGCGCCGATGCCGAGCGCATTGACCTTCTCGTAGAGCTCGATGCGCATCTCCTCGACCTTGTCCTTCGGCCCGCGCGCGAGCAGCTCGAACATGTCGATCGACTCCATCAGCGATTCCTTGGCGAGCAGCATCGCCTTCTCGGCGGTGCCGCCGATGCCGATGCCGAGCATGCCCGGCGGGCACCAGCCCGCGCCCATCGTCGGCACGGTCTTCATCACCCAGTCGACGATCGAGTCCGACGGGTTGAGCATCACGAACTTGCTCTTGTTCTCCGAGCCGCCGCCCTTGGCGGCGACCGTCACCTCGACGGTGTTGCCTGGCACGACGGTCATGTGGACGACCGCCGGCGTGTTGTCCTTGGTGTTCTTGCGCTCGAACTGCGGGTCGGCGACCACCGAGGCGCGCAGCCGGTTGTCCGGGTCGTTGTAGCCGCGGCGCACGCCCTCGTTGACCGCGTCCTCGATCGAGCCAGTGAAGCCCGCCCAGCGCACCTCCATGCCGATCTTCAGGAACACGTTGACGATGCCGGTGTCCTGGCAGAGCGGCCGCTTGCCCTCGGCGCACATCCGCGAGTTCGTCAGGATCTGCGCGATCGCGTCCTTCGCGGCCGGGCCCTGCTCGCGTTCGTAGGCGCGCGCGAGGTGCCGGATGTAGTCGACCGGGTGGTAGTACGAGATGAACTGCAGGGCGGCTGCGACGGACTCGACGAGGTCCTGCTGCTTGATCGTGGTCATGGCGGCGGAATTCCGGATCGTGGCGGGGCGGCGGCGGCGATTCTACTCCGCGGGCCGGTCTATCATCGGGCGACGGGCGTCCGGCAGACGGAGCGCCGCGGCACGGCCCGCCGCGAACGAGCGGGCAGAGGAGACGGCACATGGCATACCCGTTCGAGGTCGTGCGCATCGCCGGCGCGCTCGGCGCCGAGCTGCGCGGCATCGACCTCGCCCGACCCCTCGACGCGGCGACCGTCGCCGCGATCCGCGCGGCCTGGCTCGAGCACCAGGTGATCTTCTTTCCGGGCCAGCGCCTCGACGAGGCCGCGTTCATGGCGTTCGCCCGCACGATCGGCCAGCCGGTCGAGTACCCGTTCGTCAAGGGGCTGCCGGGCTTCCCGGAGATCATCGAGGTCAAGAAGCTCGAGCACGAGCGCAGCAACTTCGGCGGCATCTGGCACACCGACACCTCGTACCTCGAGCGCCCGCCGTCGGGCACGCTGCTGCTCGCGCGCGAGCTGCCGCCCTACGGCGGCGACACCGAGTTCGCGAGCGGCTACGCGGCGTGGGACGCGCTGTCGGAGGGCCTGCGTGCGACGCTGCGGCCGCTGCGGGCGGTCGCGAGCTCGGCCAAGGCGGACGTCTCCAAGACCCGCGAGGACCGCCTGCGCACCGACGGTCGCGACGAGCCGCCCCGGTCGTACGAGGCGGTGCACCCGGTGGCGCGCACGCACCCCGAGACCGGCCGCGTGTCGCTCTACGTGAACGTCGCGCACACCGCGCGCTTCGAGGGCTGGACCGAGGCCGAGTCCCAGCCGCTGCTCGCGTACCTGTTCGACCACCAGCGCCGCGCCGAGCACACCTGCCGCTTCCGCTGGACGCCGGGTGCGCTCGCGCTGTGGGATAACCGCTGCGTGCTGCACAACCCGGTCAACGACTACCACGGCCACCGCCGCGTGCTGCACCGGATCACCCTCGCCGGAGACGTGCCCCGATGAGCCTGCGCGCCGTTCCGCCGCGCCGCGGCACGCTGCGCGTCCTCGCCGCGCTCGCCGGCCCGGCGCTCCTGCCGGCCGCGGCCGGGGCCCAGGCGCCCGCCGGTTTCCCGGCCCGTCCGGTACGCATCGTCGTGCCGCAGGCGCCGGGCGGCGCGTCCGACGCGCTCGCCCGGACGATCGGCGCGAAGCTCGGCGAGCGCTGGGGCCAGAACGTGGTCGTCGAGAACCGCGCGGGTGCGGGCGGCAACGTCGGCACCGAGGCGGTCGCCAAGTCGCCGGCCGACGGCCACACGCTGCTGATGGGCTACGCCGGGACGAACTCGATCAACCCGGCGCTGTACGCCAAGCCCGGCTGGACGCCCCAGGACCTCGTCCCGGTCGCGACGCTGGCGGCGGTGCCGTTCGCTCTGGTCGTGAACCCGTCGCTCGGCGCAGCGAACGTCGAGCAGTTCGTCGCGCTCGCGCGCACCAGGGCCGATGCGGTCGGCTACGGCTCGGCCGGCAACGGCTCGGTCAACCACCTGCTCGGGGTGATGTTCGCCGGCGCCGCCGGCGTGCAGATGCTGCACGTGCCGTACAAGGGCGCGGCGCCCGCGATCACCGACCTGATCGGCGGGCAGGTGCAGGCGGTCTTCACCAGCCTGCCGAGCGTCGCGCAGTTCGTGCAGCGCGGCCAGCTGCGGGCGCTCGCGGTCACCAGCGGCAGCCGCTCGCCCGCGTTCCCCGACGTGCCGACGCTCGCCGAGGCGGGCCTGAAGGGCATCGACGTGAACCCGTGGTTCGGCCTGCTCGCGCCCGCCGGAACGCCGGCCGCGGTGGTGCAGCGGATCAACGCGGACGTCAACGCGCTGCTGGCGACCACCGAGGTCCGCGAGCGCTTCGCCGCGAGCGGCGCCGACGTGCTGTCGATGTCCCCGGAGCGCTTCGGCGAGCTGATGCGCGACGACCTCGCGAAGTGGGCGAGGGTGGTCAGGGAGTCGGGCGCGCGGATCGACTGAGCGCGACCCCGGTCGGGCGCGGTTCGCGCCGTCCGGACCGTGGGGCCCGGACGCGGCTCAGTGTCCGTCGCCGGGCGCCTTCGCCGGCTTCGCCGGAACGGTCATGATCCGGTCGATGAAGGCGATCGCGACGGCCGAGAACAGGAAGACCACGTGGATCACGGTCTGCCAGTACATCGTCTGCTCCGGCAGCGAGCCGGCCGAGATGAACACCTTCAGCAGGTGGATCGACGAGATGCCGATGATCGCGGTCGCCAGCTTGACCTTCAGCACGTTCGCGTTCACGTGCGACAGCCACTCGGGCTGGTCCGGGTGGTTCTCGAGCCGCAGGCGCGACACGAAGGTCTCGTAGCCGCCGACGATCACCATGATCAGCAGGTTCGAGATCATGACGACGTCGATCAGCGACAGCACGACGATCATGATCACCGTCTCCTTGCTGCGCTCGGCGATGCCGAGGCGCTCGACGGTGTGATCCAGCGCGGCCGGATCCCACAGGATGCCGATCAGGTGCCAGAGCTCCTCGAGGAACAGCACCACGTACACGCCCTGGGCGACGATCAGCCCCAGGTAGAGCGGCACCTGCAGCCAGCGGCTCGCGAAGATCATGCTGCCGAGGAGGCTCGTCTGTCGGCGCGCGATGTCGGTCTCTGTCTTTGGGTCCATCTGGAGGCGGCGTGGCGGGGAGGGGGGCGGCACCGCCGGCGGGGCGGCGTCCGGTGGCCGAATCCGGATTCTACCGGGGCCGCGGGGCGGGGCGCCCGAAGGCCCTCGGCCGAAGACCTCGGTGGCGTAAGGGGTCAGTAAGGCGCCCTCGATACCGTCGGCCGGCATCGCTAGAATGCGCAGCGCCGCACGACTCCAACGCCTTGACCCCGGGAGGGCCCCATGTCCGCCAAGATCGAATCCGTGCTCGTCGAGAACCGCGTCTTCCCGCCGCCGGAGTCGTTCGTCAGGCAGGCGACCGTCGCCGGCATGGCGCAGTACCGGGCGCTGTGCGAGGAGGCCGAGCGCGACCACTCGGGCTTCTGGGCGCGCCTCGCCCGCGAGCAGGTGCTCTGGAACAAGCCCTTCACGAAGAGCCTGAACGACTCGGAGGCGCCGTTCTTCAAGTGGTTCGAGGACGGCGAGCTCAACGTCTCGTACAACTGCCTCGACCGGCACCTCGGCACCCCGGCCGAAGGCAAGGTCGCGATCGTCTTCGAGGCCGACGACGGCAGCGTCACGAAGGTCACCTACAAGGACCTGCACGCGCGCGTCTGCCGCTTCGCGAACGGGCTGAAGGCGCTCGGCTACCGCAAGGGCGACCGCGCGATCGTCTACATGCCGATGTCGATCGAGGCGGTGGTCGCGATGCAGGCCTGCGCGCGGCTCGGCGTCACGCACTCGGTGGTGTTCGGCGGCTTCTCGGCGAAGTCGCTGCAGGAGCGCATCGTCGACGTCGGCGCCTCGCTGGTCATCGCCGCCGACGGGCAGTTCCGCGGCGGCAAGGCGCTCCCGCTGATGCCCGCGGTCGAGGAGGCCTTCGGGCTCGGCGGCTGCGACGCCGTGCGCCACGTGGTCGTCTACAAGCGCACCGGCGGCGAGGTGGCGATGAAGCCGCATTACCGCTGGATGCACGAGCTCGAGGCCGGCCAGGCCGACACCTGCGAACCGGTGTGGGTCGGCGCCGAGCATCCGCTCTTCGTGCTCTACACCTCGGGCTCCACCGGCAAGCCGAAGGGCGTGCAGCACTCCTCGGGCGGCTACCTGCTGCACGCGATGCTGACGATGAAGTGGACCTTCGACATCAAGCCCGCGGACGTGTTCTGGTGCACGGCCGACGTGGGCTGGGTCACCGGCCACACCTACGTCGCCTACGGACCGCTCGCGGTCGGCGCCACCCAGGTCGTCTTCGAGGGCGTGCCCACCTACCCGAACGCGGGCCGGTTCTGGGAGATGATCCAGCGGCACGGTGTGTCGATCTTCTACACCGCGCCGACCGCGATCCGCTCGCTGATCAAGGCGGCCGACACGCACCCCGACACCCACCCGACGAAGTACGACCTGTCCAGCCTGCGGCTGATGGGTTCGGTCGGTGAGCCGATCAACCCCGAGGCCTGGATGTGGTACCACACGAACGTCGGCGGCGGCCGCTGCCCGATCGTGGACACCTTCTGGCAGACCGAGACCGGCGGCCACATGATCACGCCGCTGCCGGGCGCGACCCCGCTGGTGCCGGGCTCGTGCACGCTGCCCCTGCCGGGCATCGCCGCCGCGATCGTCGACGAGACGGGCGGCGACCTGCCGAACGGCACCGGCGGCATCCTGGTCGTCAAGAAGCCCTGGCCCTCGATGATCCGCACGATCTGGGGCGACCCGGAACGGTTCAAGAAGAGCTACTTCCCGCCGGAGCTGAAGGGCTATTACCTCGCCGGCGACGGGGCCGTCCGCAACAAGGACACCGGATACTTCACCATCACCGGCCGTATCGACGACGTGCTGAACGTCTCGGGGCACCGGATGGGGACGATGGAGATCGAGTCGGCGCTGGTCGCGAACCCGCTGGTCGCCGAGTCGGCGGTGGTCGGCCGGCCCGACGACCTCACCGGCGAGGCGATCGTCGCGTTCGTCGTGTTGAAGGGCGCGCGGCCGGCCGATGCGGCCGCCGCCGCGAAGGTCGCCAAGGAACTGCGCGACTGGGTCGGCAAGGAGATCGGCCCGATCGCCAAGCCCAAGGACATCCGCTTCGGCGACAACCTGCCGAAGACGCGATCGGGCAAGATCATGCGGCGCCTGCTGCGCTCGATCGCCAAGGGCGACGAGATCACGCAGGACACCTCGACGCTGGAGAACCCGGCGATCCTGGAGCAGCTGAAGCGGTCGCTCTGACGGACGCGGACAGCGCGCGGAGCGGGGGAGCAGGGGCGGGAGGGCGGCGTCCGGGGCGGGTGACCCGGGCACTGTCGTGAACAGGCAACGGCAGGACAGGAGAGCAGGGAGCACACTGCACGACGACAAGAACACACGCACCATCTGAAAGGGCGTGCATGAGCGGGACGAGTGGAGACGAACTCGTCGCGGCCGACCGGGCGACAGACCCGGCGCGCGACGACACAGAGCGGACCGGATGCCGCGGCGCGCGGGGAGCGTGCCGATGATCCAGGTCCTGAACATCGTGTACGCGCTGGCCGCGTTCGCGATGCTGCTGCTCGCCGGCCAGTTCCTGGTCCGGCTGATGAGCTTCGGCCGTCACGAGGAGAACGCCGTCTATCGGCTGTTCCGCCTGCTGACGTCCCCGGTGGTGCGGATCGCCCGGATGATCACCCCGGCGAGGGTGTCGGACACGCACGTGCCGGTGGTCGCGTTCCTGCTGCTGTTCTGGATCTGCTTCGCGCTCGCGGTCTACCTGCCGCGGCTCGCGGGGGTGCGGCCGTGAGCGCGTCGGGCCTGAACGTCTGGTACTGGCGCCAGATGGCGACCTGGTCGACGCTGCTCAAGCGCGACGCGATGGCGCTGGACTACTGGCGGCGGATCGCCGCCGCCCGCCCGGCGGACGCAGGCGCGCTCGCGTCGCTCGCACACCGGACCGCGCAGGCGGGCCGGCGCAACGAGGCGATCGAGCTGCTCGAGCGGGCGGTCGCGATCGATTCCGGCAAGGCCGGGCCCTGGTACAACCTCGGCTACCTGCAGCAGGAGTCGCAGCGCCACGACGAGGCGATCGCGTCGTTCGACCGCGCGCTCGCGATCGACCCCAAGCTCGACCTCGCCCACTACGGCAAGGCGCTGTCGCTGATCAAGACAGGCCGCCTCGAGGAGGCGATCGAGCCGCTCAAGCGCAACACCGAGCTGCAGCCGCTGTCGCCCTACGGCTTCTACCAGCTCGCCCACGTCTACCACCGCCTCGAGCGGACCGACGCCGCCGCGAAGGTCATCCGCCGGCTGTCGGGCTTCGAGCCCCAGGTCGCGAAGCAGCTCGAGCGCGAGACCGGCATCGTGGTCGGCGTGCAGTCCGGCCTGTGATCCCACCGTCCCACCGAATCCCGTCCATGGAGGTCGACCTGCCCGAGCCCTGAACGAATCCGGATCCCGACCCGATTTCCGAAAAATTAGGAGGAGTGTCCCGTCATGCAAGTCTCCGCCAAGCTGCAGGAGTACTGGCGACGCAACCTGAACATCACGGCCATCCTGCTGGCCGTCTGGTTCGTCGTGACCTACGTCGTCGGGTATTTCGCCCGCGACCTGAGCTTCAATTTCTTCGGCTGGCCCTTCGCGTTCTACATGGGCGCACAGGGCTCGCTGATCGTGTACGTGCTGATCATCTGGTTCTACGCGCGGTACATGAACAACCTCGACCACGAGTACGGGGTCGACGAGGAGGAAGAGGCATGAGCGCCGCTGCCCAATCCCAGAAGGCCTTCACCAGCCAGCTGAAGAAGGTCTACTCCTGGTACACCGGCGGCTTCGTCGTGTTCGTGGTCGCGCTCGCGATCCTCGAGCAGATGGGCCTGCCGCGCGCGACGATGGGCTACGTGTTCCTCGCCGCGACGATCCTGCTCTACGCCGGCATCGGCATCATGAGCCGGACCAACGACGCCGCCGAGTACTACGTGGCCGGCCGTCGCGTGCCCGCGATGTTCAACGGCATGGCGACCGGCGCCGACTGGATGTCGGCCGCGTCGTTCATCGGCATGGCGGGCGGCCTGTACCTGCAGGGCTACTCGGGCCTGGCCTTCATCATGGGCTGGACCGGGGGCTACGTGCTGGTCGCGCTGTTCCTCGCGCCGTACCTGCGCAAGTTCGGGCAGTTCACCATCCCGGACTTCCTGGGGGCGCGCTACGGCGGCCACATCCCGCGCTTCATCGGGATCGTGATCGCGATCATGGTCTCGTTCACGTACGTGGTCGCACAGATCTACGGCGTGGGCCTGATCACGACGCGGCTGACCGGCGTGGACTTCACGATCGGCATCTTCCTGGGCCTGGCGGGCATCCTGGTGTGCTCGTTCCTCGGCGGCATGAAGGCGGTCACGTGGACCCAGGTCGCGCAGTACATCATCCTGATCATCGCCTACCTGATCCCGGTGGTCTGGCTGTCGGTCAAGCAGACCGGCGTGCCGGTCCCGCAGCTCGTGTACGGCAAGCAGATGGAGAAGGTGACCGCGCTCGAGCAGAAGCTGATCGACGACCCCAAGGAGAAGGAGGTCCGCCAGATCTTCCGTGACCGCGCCACCGCGGCCACCGAGGCGCTGAAGGATCCGGCCAAGGCGTTCACCGAAGGCAAGGCGAAGCTCGAGAAGGACGTCGCCGACCTCAAGGCCGCCAGCGACGCGCCCGACCGGCTCAAGGCCGCCGAGGACGCGCTCGCGCGCTATCCGAAGGACGAGGCGGCCGCCAAGGCCCAGTGGACCCGGGACCGGGGCGCCGCCGCGCGCGCCAACCCGCCGCTGCGCCACGGCGAGGCGTACCCCGGCAAGGACGACAAGGCGCGCGACGTCGCACGCCGGAACTTCCTCGCACTGGTGTTCTGCCTGATGGTCGGCACGGCCGCGCTGCCGCACATCCTGATGCGGTACTACACGACCCCGTCGGTGAAGGAAGCCCGGAGCTCGGTGACCTGGTCGCTGTTCTTCATCTTCCTGCTGTACTTCACGGCCCCGGCGCTCGCGGTGCTGGTCAAGTACGTGATGTACAACGACGTCGTGGGCACCGCGTTCAGCAGCCTGCCAGCCTGGGTGCAGTCGTGGTCGAGGGTGGATCCGACGCTCCTGTCGATCACCGACGTCAACCGGGACGGCATCGTGCAGCTGGCGGAGATCGCCATCGGCGGCGACATCGTCGTGCTGGCGACACCGGAGATCGCGGGCCTGCCGTACGTGATCTCGGGCCTGGTGGCCGCGGGCGGCCTCGCGGCCGCGCTGTCGACCGCCGACGGGCTGCTGCTGACGATCGCCAACGCGCTGTCGCACGATCTCTACTACAAGATGATCGATCCGAACGCGCCGACGGCCCGTCGCGTGCTGCTCTCGAAGATCCTGCTGCTGGTCGTCGCGGTGCTCGCCGCGCTGGTCGCCGCGCAGAAGCCTGCGGACATCCTGTTCCTGGTGTCCGCGGCGTTCTCGCTGGCAGCCGCCGGGTTCTTCCCGGCGCTGGTGCTCGGGGTCTTCTGGAAGCGCACCACCGGCATCGCCGCGTCGCTCGGCATGATCGCGGGCTTCGCGGTGACGTTCTACTACATGATCACGACCCAGGTGTGGCTGCGCGAGATCTTCTTCGACATCCCGCGCTCCGTCCCGGTCACGAACCTGTGGTGGGACATCCAGCCGATCTCGGCCGGCGTGTTCGGCGTGCCGCTCGGCTTCCTGGTGATCATCCTCGTCAGCCTGGTGACCCCGGCGCCGTCGAGGGAGACCCAGGAGCTGGTCGAGAACGTCCGGTACCCGAACCTCAGGGCGGCCTGACGCCGCCTCGCGGCCGGCCGCCCCTCGGGGCGCCGGCCAGCGCTCGAAGCCCGGGCCTCGGCCCGGGCTTTTTTTCGTCCTCCGCACCTGCGCCCGCGCCCGTCGGCCGGTCCGATCTGGTCCGGGATCCCTTGGCTGCCGTGAACGCCCTCGGGCGTCAGGTCGGTGTCAGCCAGGCCGCCGAACATCGCGTCACCACAGGAGACGCCCGGGGGAGGGGTCCACATGCACCGCACCTTGATCGTCGCCGTCGCGCTCGCGCTGGCCGCCTCGCTCGCCGGCTGCAGCCGCGACCACGGCTTCTCGCGCTCGGCGTTCGGCAGCAAGTTCATCGACCGCACCGAGGAGTCCGCGGTCGAGAATGCCGGCGCGCCCGCGCGCATCGAGACGCCGGACGCGAACACCCACGTGCTGGTCTACGAGCGCAAGACCTTCAACCAGGAGGACGGCAACGCCAAGGACGCCCTGGTCAAGGTGACGTTCAGGAAGGACGCGGCCGGGAAATTCATGTACGCGGCGATCGACTTCCAGGCCGAGTGAGCCGCCCGGACCGGCCCGGGGCCTGCGCTACAATCGCGGGTTCCGGAGGGATGGATGAGCGGTTTAAGTCGCACGCCTGGAAAGCGTGTAAGGGTTAACAGCCCTTCGGGGGTTCGAATCCCCCTCCCTCCGCCAGGTCACTGTCCTTCCTTCACGCGGAAGTCTTCGCGATCCCGCACGGCGACGCACTGACGAAGCCGGGCCCGCGGCCCGCGGCAAGGCGTCGGGTGGCGGGCTCTCCCACACCGCGAGCAGTGCGACGGGGCCCGAACCACGCCCCCTGCACTATGGTGCGGTCCCATGGGCGCGCCGCCCGTCCCGGAGGGATCCGATGCTCGACTGGCTGTTCACGCCGGAGGCGCTCGTCGCCCTGGCCACGCTCACCGCCCTGGAACTGGTGCTGGGCATCGACAACGTCATATTCATCAGCATCCTCGCGGGCAAGCTGCCCGTGCAGCAGCAGGACTTCGTGCGCCGGTTCGGCGTGGCGGTGGCGGCCGTCAGCCGGCTGCTGCTGCTGTTCTCGATCGCGTGGATCATGGGCCTGACCGCCACCTGGTTCAGCGCTTTCGGCCAGGACGTCTCCGGACGCGACGTGATCCTGATCGCGGGGGGCCTGTTCCTGATCTACAAGGCGGTGAACGAGCTGCACCAGCGGCTGGAAGGCACCACCGACGCGAAGGGCGGCGCCGTGCAGGCCACGCTGGCGGGCGTGATGATGCAGATCTTCGTGCTCGACATGGTGTTCGCGCTCGACTCGATCATCACCGCGGTCGGCATGGTCGAGGACATCCGGATCATGGTCGTGGCCATCGTGCTGGCGACCATCCTGATGGTGCTGCTGGCCAGTCACCTGCACCGGTTCGTGCAGCGGCATCCGACGGTGAAGGTGCTGGCCCTGTCGTTCCTGATGATGATCGGCATGGTGCTGATCGCCGACGGCTTCGATGTCAAGATCCCCAAGGGGTACGTCTATTTCGCGATGGGCTTCGCGGTGTTCGTCGAGCTGCTCAACATGCGGCTGCGCAAGGTCGCCCAGCCTCCGGTGGCATTGCACGAGCCCTACGTCGGGAAGCCGGGCCCGCGGGGCTGACGCCCCGGGGCGCCACTCCGTTCAGAACCGCACGCCCACCTGCGCCGACAGGATGTCGACCGAGTTCCGGTAGCGGCCGACCAGCGCGCCGCGCAGGCGCTCCTCGGCGGGCGCGCCCGCGTACGGCAGCTCGCTCGGCGCGTCCTTCATGAAGAGGTGCGCGTAGCCCACGTCGAACCACCACGGGGCGTTGCGCGACGGCGCCCAGCGCGCGCCGAACGCGAGCCACGTGCGGTCCGAGTCGGGCAGCCGCGGCGTGCGGTAGGCGTCCTGGACCGGCGTGGTGTCGTACGCGACGCCGGCGCGCAGCAGCCACCGATCGCTCGCCGCGTATTCGCCGCCGACCCCGACGCGCCAGGCGTTCGAGAAGCCGAGCCGCGTGGTCGAGACCGCGGCGCCGCTCGCCTTGTCGACGATGCGCAGGTCCTCGATCGAACTCCAGCCGGTGTAGGACCAGTCGGCGAGCACGCGCAGCGACGGATCGATGCGGTGCGACACCGCGATCGAGAACGTGTCGGGCAGCTTCACGTCGGCGCTCACCGCGCGCGAGGGCACCGCGACCGGCAGGTCGGAGAGGGCGAGCGTGCCGTCGATCGTGTAGTGGATCGCGGAGCGGTAGGTCGCGGCGATCCGGGTCGAAGCGGCAGGGCTCCAGATCGCGCCGACGTTCCAGCCCCAGCCCCAGTCGAGGCCCTCGATCGTGCCGGTTCCGGTCGCCACCGCTGACGGCCCGAGCGGCACCAGGACGCGATTGGTGAACGTCGCGTCGAGCTTCTGGTACGACACGCCCGCACCGAGCGACAGCGCGTCGGACACGCGCCACGCGAGGGTCGGGTTCACGTTCAGCGTCTCGATGCTCGAGCGCACCGCGTGGTACTGCCCGGCCCACGATGCGCTCCACTCGGTCGCGAGGCCCATCGGCGCGTTGATCGCGAGGCCCGCGCTCAGGTTCGGGGCGATCGGGAACGCCGCGAACATCGCGGGCACCCAAGCGCGCTCGCCGCCCTGGCCACCGTCGCCGAGGGCCGCGAACGTGGAGCTGCCGGATTCGCTGTAGCGGGTGCTCGGGAAGATCGCGGACAGCGCCAGCGCCGCCTGCCGGCCCTCGAGCAGCATCTGGCCCGCCGGGTTCCAGAACACCGTCGACGCGTCGTGCACCGCGGCGGCGGTGCCCGCGTGGGCGACACCGAGCGTGCTGGCGCTCTGCTCGAGGATCTGGAAGCCGGCCGAGACGGCGGGGGGCGCGGCGGCGGCGAGGGCGAGGCCGACGGCACTCGCCAGGCGGTGACGACGCGCGACGGGGGACGGCATGGTGTTCTCCTCTGTCCGGATGTTCCGGCGATGCGGCGCGGCGCCGGGCCCGGCCGCGCGCGGGGCGCCGCGTTCGGGGCGCTTCGTCGTGGGGGGCGGATCCAGCGTGGACCGGCCGCGCCGCGCGAACCTTGACGCGCGGCAACCGCACCGCACGCGCGCGGCGTGGGACCACACGCCACCGGCTCGAATCCGCCGTGTCGCTGATCCCGGTCAATCGGACGGCCGGTGCACGATGGGCCGCCGGCCCGTGCTGCGCTGCGATAGAATCCGGCAGCGATCCGCCCCGAGGCGCGACGCCCCCACGCGCCCAGCCATGACCGCCCCTACGTCGCAGCGCCTTCCGCCCCTCGTGCTGGCGGCCCTCGGCGTCGTCTTCGGCGACATCGGCACCAGCCCGCTCTACGCGTTCAAGGAAGCCTTCGCGCAGCCGCACGGCCTCCCGCTGACGGCCGAGAAGATCTTCCCGGTGCTGTCGATGATCTTCTGGGCGGTGACGATCATCGTCTCGCTGAAGTACGTCACGGTGATGCTGCGCTTCGACCACCGCGGCGAGGGCGGCGTGCTCGCGCTGCTGTCTAACGTGCTCGCGATGGTGCGCGACAAGCCGCGGCTCACCTGGGCGATCAGCGTGCTCGGCATCTTCGCGGCCTCGCTGTTCTACGGCGACGCGATCATCACGCCGGCGATCTCGGTGCTGTCGGCGGTCGAGGGCATCACGGTCATCGAGCCAGCGCTCGAGCGCATCGTCGTGCCGGCGGCGCTGGTGATCCTGGTCGGGCTCTTCTTCCTGCAGCGCAGCGGCACCGCGAAGGTCGGCGCACTCTTCGGGCCGGTGATGGTGCTGTGGTTCGCGGTGATGGCGATCCTCGGCATCGTCAGCATCGTCCGCTCGCCCGAGGTGCTCGGCGCGCTCGATCCGCGCCACGCGATCGCCTTCGCGCTCGAGCACCCGGACTGGACGTTCATCGCGCTGTCAGCGGTGTTCCTCACGATGACCGGCGCCGAGGCGCTGTACGCCGACCTCGGGCACTTCGGCGCGAGGCCGATCCGCATCGGCTGGTTCGCGCTGGTGTTCCCGTGCCTGATGCTGAACTACCTCGGGCAGGGCGCGCTGGTGCTGCGCGACCCCGAGGCGGTGCGCAACCCGTTCTTCCTGCTCGCCCCCGAGCCGCTGCGCGTGCCGATGGTGGTGCTGGCGACGCTCGCGACGGTGATCGCGTCGCAGGCGACGATCTCGGGCGCGTTCTCGGTCACGCAGCAGGCCTCGCGGCTGAACCTGCTGCCGCGGCTGAAGGTGCTCTACACCTCCGACGTCTCGCGCGGGCAGGTCTACATCCCGGTGGTCAACTGGCTGCTGCTGGTCGCGGTGCTGCTGCTCGTGCTGGGCTTCCAGAGCTCGAGCGCGCTCGCGGCCGCCTACGGCATCGCGGTATCCGGCGACCTGATGATCGGCAGCGTGCTGCTCACGGCGACGGTGCTGGTGAGCCCGGCGGGGCGGATCAAGCTGCTGCTGCCGCTGCTCGCGGTGTTCCTGACGCTCGAGGTCGCGTTCTTCAGCGCCAACGTCGCCAAGGTCGCCGACGGCGGCTGGTTCCCGCTCGCGGTGGCGGCGGTGATGTTCACCGTGCTCACCACCTGGCGGCGCGGCATCGAGATCATGCGCGGTCGCAAGGAGGCGCTGCCGCGCGTCGCGCGCGACGAGCTCAACCTGGACCTCTCGGACATCCCGCGCGTGCCGGGCGCCGCGGTGTTCTTCAGCTCGACCCGCGTCGGCTATCCGGGCAGCTTCCTGCACAACCTGAAGCACAACAAGGTCGTGCACGAGCAGACGGTCTTCATGACGGTCGAGTTCGACGACGTGCCCCGCGTGCCCGACGACGAGCGGGTGGAGCTGCAGAAGGGCAACAGCGGCGTGCTGCGGCTGGTCGCGCACTTCGGCTTCCGCGAGGACCCGGACGTGCAGAAGGTGCTGCGCCTCGCGCGCCGCAAGGGGCTGGAGCTCGACGTCGACGACACCTCGTTCTTCACCAGCAAGCCGGTGATCGTGTCGGTCTCGCGGCGCGGGCCCTTCGGCTGGCGGCGCTCGCTGTTCGGCTGGATGATGCAGAACAGCCCGAGCGCGGCGAACTACTTCCGGTTGCCGCCCAACCGCGTGATCGAGCTGGGCTCGCAGGTCGCGATCTGAGCGGGCCGGGAAGGGCCGCGAGCCGCGCCGCGCGACGGTCGCGTCAGTCGAGCGCTGTGTCGAGCAGCACGCGCGCGAACGCGCCGTGGTCCACGTTGCCGCCGCACAGCGTGACGCCGATGCGCCGGCCGCGGATCGCCTCGGGTCGCTCGCGCGCGAGCCGCATCGCGGCGGCGAGGGCGGCTGCGCCCGCCCCCTCCGCGACGTTGTGCGTGTCGACGTAGAGCGCCTTCATCGCGCGCTCGACCTCGTCGTCGTCGACCTCGATCACCTCGTCGACGTGGCCGAGCATCAGCGACAGCGCGGTCGGGTCGGCGACGCGGCAGGCCATGCCGTCGGCGATGCGCGTCGAGACGGGCGCGTCGACCGGTCGGCCGGCCGCGATCGAGCGCGCGTAGGCGGGCGCGTGGGCCGAGACGACCCCGACGATCCGAACCCGCGCACCGAGCGCCTCGCGCGCGGCGAGCGCGCCGCACAGGCCCGAGCCGAGGCCGATCGGCACGAACGCGATGTCCAGCTCGGGCACCGCGCGGAACAGCTCGAGCCAGTAGGTGGCCACGCCGCGGACCAGGTCGCGGTGGAACGAGGGCACGCGGTGCAGGCCGCGCTCGGCGGCGAGCCAAGCCGCGTGCTCGGAGGCGTCCTGGAAGTCCTCGCCGTGCTCGACCAGCTCGGCGCCGAATGCGCGCATCGCCGCGTTCTTCTCGACGCTGTTGCCGCGAGGCACGACGATCGTCACCGGTACGCCGACCCGGCGCGCGGCGAACGCGAGCGACTGGCCGTGGTTGCCCCGCGTGGCCGAGACGATGCCCGGGCAGCGGGGCTCGCGGCGCGCGAGGCCGTCGAGGTAGACCAGCCCGCCGCGCACCTTGAACGCGCCGGTGGGCGTGTGGTTCTCGTGCTTGACCCAGACCTCGGCGCCGAGGCGGCGGGCGAGCAGCGGCCAGGCGTACTGCGGCGTGGGCGGCATCGCGGCGCGCACCAGCGCGGCGGCGGACTCGAGCTCGTCGAGCGAGGGCAGGGTGTCCACGCGGACCTCCGGGCGGGTGGGGGACCCGCAGTGTAGCGGCGGCCGATAGAATCGCCGGATGCCGACCGCCGCCACGCCCCTTCGCGACCCGCCCGTGCCCGCGACTGCGTCCGCGTCCGGTGCCGCGCGCCCGCGGCGCCTCGGGGCCGCGCTCGCGGCCATCGGCGTGGTCGCGGTGCTCGGCGCGATCTTCGCGCTCTACCTGCGCCCGGGCCTGACGCTCGACCTCGGCCAGCTGATGGCGTTCTGCGGATTCCGCTGAGACCCGCCGCGCGACACCCGCCGGCCCGCGCCGGCGGCCGGGGCTGCGGTATCATGCTGTATGGAAACACAGTATCTAGGCGGCCGTTCGCCGGCCCGTGACGCCGTTCGTTCCCGACCGACGGCAGGGGGCACCGCCCAGTCACGCGATAATCGACGCATGGCGACCCGCAAGAGCGACTACACCGAAGCCTCCATCCGTGTCCTGAAGGGCCTCGAGCCGGTCCGGCAGCGGCCGGGCATGTACACGCGGACCGACAACCCGCTGCACATCGTCCAGGAGGTCATCGACAACGCGGCCGACGAGGCGCTCGCCGGCCACGCGAAGCACATCGCGGTCACGCTGCTCGCCGACGGCGGCGTCGCGGTCGAGGACGACGGCCGCGGCATCCCGGTCGGGCTGCATCCCGACGAGGGCGTGCCCACCGTCGAGATCGTCTTCACGCGCCTGCACGCCGGTGGCAAGTTCGACAAGCAGTCGGGCGGCGCGTACAGCTTTTCCGGCGGCCTGCACGGCGTCGGCGTGTCGGTCACCAACGCACTGTCGACGACGCTGCGCGTGACCGTCTGGCGGCCCGACGATTCGGGCAACGGCGTGCACTCGATCGAGTTCGGCGGCGGCGAGGTGGTGCAGCGTCTGCAGTCGCGGCCCGCCGACAAGGGCGATCGCCGCAGCGGCACGCGCGTCGAGGTCTGGCCCGATCCGAAGTATTTCGACAGCCAGGCGCTGCCGGCCGGCGAGCTCGAGCGGCTGCTGCGCTCGAAGGCGGTGCTGCTGCCCGGCGTGAAGGTCACGCTCGCGGTCGAGAAGACCGGGCAGACCAAGGCCTGGCAGTACGCCGAGGGCCTGCGCGGCTACCTGTCCGAGGCGCTCGCGGCCGAAGGGGCCGGGCCCGCGCCCGGCGGCGAGGGCGGGCCGGTGGTGCCGCTCTTCGAGGGCGAGCAGTACGCCGACGGCGGCCACGAGACCTTCGCCGAAGGCGAGGGCGCGCAGTGGGTCGTCGCGTGGACCGAATCCGGGCCGCTGGTGCGCGAGTCGTACGTGAACCTGATCCCGACGCCGGCCGGCGGCACGCACGAGTCCGGGCTGCGCGAGGGGCTGTTCGGCGCGGTCAAGGGCTTCGTCGAGATCCACTCGATGCTGCCCAAGGGCGTCAAGCTGATGCCCGAGGACGTCTTCGCGCGTGCGAGCTTCGTGCTGTCGGCGAAGGTGCTGGACCCGCAGTTCCAGGGGCAGATCAAGGAGCGGCTCAACTCGCGCGACGCGCTGCGGCTGGTCTCGGGCTTCGCGAAGGGGCAGCTCGAGCTGTGGCTCAACCAGCACGTCGACTGGGGCCGCAAGCTCGCCGAGCTGGTGATCCAGCAGGCGCAGGCGCGCCAGCGCTCGGCGCAGAAGGTCGAGAAGCGCAAGTCCTCCGGTGTCGCGGTGCTGCCCGGCAAGCTCACCGACTGCGAGAGCACAGACCTCGACCGCAACGAGGTGTTCCTCGTCGAGGGCGACTCGGCGGGCGGCTCGGCGAAGATGGGCCGCGACAAGGAGTTCCAGGCGATCCTGCCGCTGCGCGGCAAGGTGCTGAACACCTGGGAGACCGACCGCGACCGGCTGTTCGCGAACACCGAGATCCACGACATCGCGGTCGCGATCGGCGTCGATCCGCACGGGCCGACCGATGCGGCGGACCTCTCGAACCTGCGCTACGGCAAGGTCTGCATCCTGTCGGATGCGGACGTCGACGGCGCGCACATCCAGGTGCTGCTGCTGACGCTGTTCTTCCGGCACTTCCCTCGGCTGATCGAGGCCGGCCGCGTGTTCGTCGCGCGCCCGCCGCTGTTCCGCATCGACGTGCCGGCGCAGGGCAAGCGCCCGCTGCGCAAGGTCTACTGCCTCGACGAGGGCGAGCTGCAGCACGCCGAGGACAAGCTGCGCAAGGACGGGCTGCGCGAGGGCTCGTGGTCGATCTCCCGCTTCAAGGGCCTGGGCGAGATGACCGCCGAGCAGCTCTGGGAGACGACGCTGAACCCGGACACGCGCCGGCTGCTGAAGGTCTCGTTCGGCGACGTCGACGCCTCGGCCACGGTCGCGCGCTTCACGATGCTGATGGGCAAAGGCGAGGCGGCGGCGCGCCGCAGCTGGCTCGAGGAGCACGGCAACGAGGTCGAGGTCGACGTCTGACGGCGTCGCCCGATTCCCAGTCTTCCCACGCGAGGAGTGTGACCATGACGGCAGCATCCCCGAAGTTCCGTGCGGCGACGGCCGCCCTGGTCGCGGCGGCGGCGTTCGCGCTCGCCGGCTGCGGCGGCGACGGCGCCGGCGCGTCGAACACCGCCGGTGCGACGCAGACCGCGCCGGGCGCCGGTTCCACCACCGGTGCGACGACCGGGCAGATCTCGGTCACCGTGTCGAGCGCGGTGCCGAACTCCGGCAACGGCACGGTGAGCGGCACCTCGGTCGTCAACACGCTGGTCGGTGGCACGACCCGCAAGGTCGTCGCGGACGGCACGAGCGCGACCACGCTCGCCCATCGCATCGTCGTCGACTACGACTCGGTGAGCGGCGTGGTGCTTGCGGTGACGCACGGCTGGGGCGCGACCGCGGGGGTCTTCGAGGGGACCTCGGGCTGCGTGCGGGTCGCCACCGCCAGCGTGCCCACGCTGTGCACCGGCGCGACCGTCGACCTCGCCGGCAACCGCGTGGTGTTCACCAACACGCTGCTGCGCGGCGCGGGCACGTTCTCCTCGCTGCTGAACGGCTCGATCACCTTCCAGGCGCCCTGAGCGCCGCCCGGCCCGCGCGGCGCGCGGGCCGCCGCACCGGTTCCCCATGGACGACCAGCCCAACCTCTTCGACGCCCCGCCGCCCGACGACGACTCGGCCCTGACGCTCGCCCGCTACGCGGAGCGCGCGTACCTCGACTACGCGGTGTCGGTCGTCAAGGGCCGCGCGCTGCCCGATGTCGCCGACGGCCAGAAGCCCGTCCAGCGCCGCATCCTGTTCGCGATGAACGAGATGGGCCTCGGGCCGACGGCCAAGCCGGTGAAGTCCGCGCGGGTCGTCGGCGACGTGCTCGGCCGCTTCCATCCGCACGGCGACACGGCCGCCTACGACGCGCTGGTGCGCATGGCGCAGGGCTTCACGCTGCGCTACCCGCTGATCGACGGGCAGGGCAACTTCGGCTCGCGCGACGGCGACGGCGCGGCCGCGATGCGCTACACCGAGGCGCGCCTGACGCCCTACGCGCGGCTGCTGCTCGACGAGATCGACCAGGGCACGGTCGACTTCGTGCCGAACTACGACGGCTCGACGCAGGAGCCGGCGCTGCTGCCCGCGCGGCTGCCGATGGTGCTGCTCAACGGCGCCTCGGGCATCGCGGTCGGCATGGCGACCGAGATCCCGCCGCACAACCTGCGCGAGGTCGCGCAGGCCGCGGTGACGATGATCCGCAACCCGAACGCCGACGTCGACGCGCTGCTCGCGGTGATGCCCGGCCCCGACTTCCCCGGCGGCGGCCAGATCATCTCGTCGCCAGCGGATATCCGCGAGGTCTACGCGAGCGGGCGCGGCTCGATCAAGCTGCGTGCGCGGCACACGATCGAGGAGCTCGCGCGCGGGCAGTGGCAGCTGGTGGTCACCGAGCTGCCGCACGGCGTGTCCGCGGCGAAGGTCCTCGAGGAGATCGAGGAGCTCACCAACCCGAAGGTGCGGCTCGGCAAGAAGGCGCTCACGCCCGAGCAGCTGCAGCTCAAGCAGACGGTGCTCGGCGTGCTCGACGCGGTCCGCGACGAGTCGGGCCGCGAGGCGCCGGTGCGAATGGTGTTCGAGCCGCGCACCTCGAAGATCGGCCAGCAGGAGCTGCTGTCGACGCTGCTCGCGCACACCAGCCTGGAGGCCGGCGTGCCGGTCAACCTGGTGATGATCGGCCGCGACGGGCGGCCGCGGCAGAAGTCGCTGCCGCAGATCCTGACGGACTGGACGACCTTCCGCCTCGAGACGGTGGTGCGACGCACGCGCCACCGGCTCGGCAAGGTCGATGACCGGATCCATATCCTCGAGGGCCGGCAGCTGGTGCTGCTGAACATCGACGAGGTGATCCGCATCATCCGCGAGTCCGACGAGCCGAAGCCCGCGCTGATCGCCGCGTTCGGGCTGTCCGACCGGCAGGCCGAGGACATCCTCGAGATCCGGCTGCGCCAGCTCGCGCGCCTGGAGGCGATCCGCATCGAGAAGGAGCTCGCCGAGCTGCGTGCCGAGCGCGGGCAGCTGGACGCGCTGCTCGGCAGCGAATCGGCGCTGCGCCGCGCGGTGGTCAAGGAGATCGAGGCCGACGCGAAGCAGTACGGCGACGCGCGACGCACGCTGATCGAGGCGGCGGCGCGCACCGTCGTGGAGGTGAAGATCGCCGAGGAGCCGGTCACCGTGATCGTCTCCGAGAAGGGCTGGGTGCGCGCGCGCCAGGGGCACGGCCACGACGCGACGCAGTTCTCGTTCAAGGCGGGCGACGCGTTCTACGGCGCGTTCGAGGCGATGACCACCGACCAGGTCTACGCGGTCGCCTCGAACGGGCGGGTGCACTCGGTGGCCGTCTCGTCGCTGCCCTCGGCGCGCGGCGACGGCGTGCCGATCACCTCGTTCTTCGAGCTGGAGCCGGGCGCGCGGATCGAGCACGTGTTCGCCGCGGCGGCGGATGCGGGCGTGCTGCTGTCGACGCGCCTCGGCAACGGTTTCCTGTGCCAGGCGGGCGACCTCGCCGGCCGCAACAAGGCGGGCCGCCAGTTCGTCACGCTCGACGACGGCGACGCGCCGGCGCGGCCCGCGCTGTTCGGGCCCGGCCAGTCGACGGTGGTGTGCCTCGCGGGCACCGACGATCGGCCGCGGATGCTGGTCTTCGGGCTCGACGAGCTGAAGGTGTTGAAGAACGGCGGCCGCGGCACGATGCTGGTCGACCTGGAGAAGAAGGAGACGCTGCTGCAGGCGCTGGTCTGCGGCGCCGACGGCGTGGTGATCGCCGGCCAGGGCCGCGGCGGCAAGGCCTTCGAGGAGACGCTGACCGCGCGCGCGCTCGGCGAGTACCGCGGCTCGCGCGGTCGCAAGGGCAAGGTGCTCGAGCCGCGGCGCAAGGCGCCCTCGCTCGCGCTGCCGCGGGCGCTGCCGAAGGCGGCGGGCTGAGCGCGGCGCAGCGGGTTGCCGGGCGCCGAAAGGTTCGGCGCGGCCGCTCGACGCAGCGTGAGCGTCCACGAGTCGACCGATCCCGATCACGATGCCGAGCGCCTCGCACCTTCCGTCCCCGGGCCGCGTGCTGCGATTCGCGACGCTCGCCACCGCCGGCTGGCTCGCGGCCTGCGGCACTGTCAATCCGTACTACGACGAGCGCAAGGCGCACCACCGGCCCGACGGCTTCATCAACATCGCCGGTCCGGCCGGCGGCAAGCCGCTCGGCGAGTTCCTGCGCTGGCAGCGCGAGCGGCTGCGCGACGGCCTGCCCAAGCCGCCATCGACGCACGTCGCCGGCTACGCGGGGTTCCCGGTCGTCAAGCCCGACCTCGCGCTGCTGAAGGCCAACGTCGGCGGCGAGCGGGTCACCGTCACCTGGATCGGCCACGCGACGCTGCTGCTGCAACTGGGCGGGCGCACCGTGCTGGTCGACCCGGTGTTCTCGCAGCGGACCTCGCCGTCGCGCCACTTCGGGCCGATCCGCCGCGTGCCGCTGCCCGCGACGCTCGACGAGCTGCCGCGCATCGACCTGGTGCTGATCTCGCACAACCACTACGACCACCTCGACGCTGAGACGGTGCGCCGGCTCGACGCGCAGCCGGGCGGGCCGCCGCTGTTCGTCGCGCCGCTCGGCGTGGACCTGTGGCTGAAGGCCGAGGGCATGCGGCGCGTCGAGCGGATGGACTGGTGGGACACGCTGCGCGTCGACGGCCTGGAGCTGGTGTTGACGCCGGCGCAGCACTGGAGCTCGCGCACCCCCTGGGACCGCAACGCGACGCTGTGGGGCGGCTTCGCGGTGAAGGCGCCGGGCTTCACCTTCTGGTACAGCGGCGACACCGGCTACGCGCCGATCTTCGGCGAGATCGGCCGGCGCGTCGGGCCGATCGACCTCGCGGCCATCCCGGTCGGCGCCTACGAGCCGCGCTGGTTCATGAAGGACCAGCACGTGAACCCCGAGGAGGCGGTGCGCGTCATGCTCGAGGTCGACGCGCGCGAGGCGGTCGGCGTGCACTGGGGGACCTTCGACCTGACCGACGAGCCGCTCGACGCGCCGATGGGCGAGCTGCCCGAGGCGCTCGACGCGGCGGGCGTGCCGCGCGAGCGCTTCGCGCTGTACCGGCACGGCGAGACGCGGGTCTACGCGACGCGCCCGCGCTGAGCCACGGGCCGCTGCCCGGCCGTGACGCGCGGGTGGCGCCCGGGCGCGACCGCGGCTCCCGGAACGCCCGCCGCGCGCGGCGCTGGTACGCTCGGCGGCTTCCACGCCACCGACGACCCCGCGATGCCCACCGCCGCTCCGTCCCCGACCGAGGACATGGTCTTCGAGACCCTCGACACTGCCACGCCCGGACGGCGCATCGGCGTCGCCCGGCTGAACCGGCCCGGCCAGCTGAACGCGCTGAACCTCGCGATGTGCCAGGCGATGCTCGACACCTTCCGCGCGTGGGCGTCGGACACCTCGATCGCCTGCGTGATGCTCGCCGGGAACGGCCCGAAGGGCTTCTGCGCGGGTGGCGACGTCGCCGAGGTGATCCGGCAGGTCCGCGGCGGCACGCCGCAGCGCTTCGTCTACGGCGACGCGTTCTTCGAGGTCGAGTACCAGCTCGACGCGCTGATCCACCGCTATCCGAAGCCCTTCGTCACCTGGGCGCACGGCGTCGACATGGGCGGCGGCGTCGGCCTGTCGGTCGCCGGCAGCGAGCGGATCGTCACCGAGGGCCTGAAGCTCGCGATGCCCGAGATCCACATCGGGCTGTTCCCGGACGTCGGCGGCGGCTGGTTCCTGAACCGCGTGCCGGGCGAGGCGGGGCTGCTGCTCGCGATGACCGGCGCGATCGTCAACGAGGCCGACGCGCTGCACGCCCGGCTCGCCGACCACGCGATCGCGCACGCGCGCCAGCCGGCCTTCCTGGAGCGGCTCGCCGGGCTCGACTGGAGCGGCCCGGTCGCCGCGCAGCGCGCGCGGCTGCGGACCTGCTGCACCGCGTTCGCCGCCGAGCAGCCGCTCGCGCTGCCGGACGGCGCGCTTCGCCGCCACCACGACGCGATTCGGCGCATCGGCATGGCCCCGAGCGCCGAGGCCGCGCTCGAGGCGCTGCGCGAGGCCGCCGCCGCCGAGCCCTGGTTCGCGAAGCCGCTGGAGAACCTCGCCAACGGCTCGCCGACCGCCGCCCGGGTCACCTTCGAGTACATGCGCCGCTGCCGGCTGCTCGGGCTCGAGCAGGTGCTCGCGCTCGACCTCGTCGTCGCGCGCCAGTGCCAGCGGCACGCCGATTTCCCCGAGGGCGTGCGGGCGCTGCTGATCGACAAGTCCCGCGACCCGAAGTGGTCGCCGGCGACCTTCGACCGGGTCGACGACGCGCTGGTCGACGGGTTCTTCGCGCCGCTCGATTGAGGCCGCGGGCTGCCCCCGCTACGCGACGCGCAGCGTGCCCTCGACGCAGACCACCGTCTCCCCGCCCACCTCGATCGCCTCGCCCCGATAGCGCACCGCGATCCGGCCCGCGCGGCCGAGCGCCTCGCCCTGCGCGGCGACGTACGCGTCGCGGGCGCCGGCGGCGCGCCGCTGGATCGCCACGCAGGCGTTGCCGCTGCCGCAGACCGGGTCCTCGGGCACGCCGGCGGCGGGTGCGAAGGACCGCACCGCGATGTCCGCCCCGGATGCGCCCGACCGGTCGGGTCCGTGCACCGTGACGCCGGTGACACCGAGCCGGCGGCCGATCGCGTCGAGCGCCGCCATGTCCGGCCGCAGCGCGAGCACCGCCGCCGCGTCGGCGAGCGCCGCGGTGATCCACACCGGGCCGACGTCGATCGCCTCGAAGCGCGGCGCGGCGCCGGGAAGGCCCAGCGCCCGCGCGATCGCTGCGGCGTCGTCCGCGCCGAGCGGCGTCGTCCGTGACGGCGGCACCTCGAACGACAGCCGGGTGCCGCCCGGCTCGACGCGGATCGGCACGAGGCCGGCCGCGCACTGCTGCACGAGCCGGCCGTCGCGCGGCGTCGCGCGGCCCGCGGCGATCGCAGCGCGCGCGCTGCCGAGCGTCGGATGCCCGGCGAACGGCAGCTCGCGGTCGGGCGTGAAGATCCGCAGCGCGTAGTCGGTGCCCGCGGCGTCCGGTCGCAGCACGAAGGTGGTCTCGGACAGGTTCGTCCAGCGCGCGATGCGCTGCATCGTCCCGGTGTCGAGCCCGTCGGCGTCGAGGATCACCGCGACCGGGTTGCCGAGGAACGGCCGGTCGGTGAAGACGTCGACCTGCATGAAGGGGAGGGTGACGGTCATCGGAGGCTCCGTGGGGCGGGCCGTTCAACGGGCCGGGGCGGACGTGCCGGTCATCCGCTGCGCGGCGACCACCGCGACCACCGCGGCGGCGAACGCCCAGGTCGACGCGCCGGGCGACTCGCCGGCGACGAGCGCGGCGAAGCCGAGCGTCATGAAGGTCTGCAGCAGCTGCACCTGCGAGACCCGCGCGATGCCGCCGAGCGCGAGCCCCTTGTACCAGGCGAAGAAGCCGAGGAACTGGCTGAACAGCGTCACGTAGGCGAAGCCGAGCCAGGCCGAGGGCCGGGCCTCGATGCCGTGGATCCAGGTCAGCGCGGCGACGATCGGGGCGAGGAACGGCGCCGACAGCACCAGCGCCCAGCAGATCGTCGCCGGCCCGCCGATCCGCCGCGCGACGCGCGCGCCCTCGGCGTAGCCCACCGCGGCGGCGGCGACCGCGATCACCAGCAACGCGTCGGCGGGCTGGGGGCGCCCGCCGCCCGCGCGCAGCGCGAACGCGCAGACGATCGCGGCCCCGGCCGCCGCCCACGCCCAGTAGGCGCGCGACGGCCGCTCGCCGGCCCGCCAGGCGCCGGCGAGCGCCGTCGCCAGCGGCAGCACGCCGAGCACCACCGCGCCGTGCGATGCGTCGACGTACCGCATCGCGAGCGAGCTCGCGGTCGGGAAGCCGACGATGACGCCGGCGGCGACCAGCGCAAGGGAGGGCAGCAGTTCGCGCGGCGGCCTGGGCGCGCGGGTCCACGCGAGCCATGCCGCGGCCGGCACCGCCGCGCACAGCGCACGCGCCAGGCCGATCCAGATCGGGTCGAGGTCGACCACCGCGAGCCGGGTCATCGGCAGGGTCAGCGCGAAGGTGGCGACGCCGAGCAGGCCGAGCGCGAGGCCCCGTGCGTCGTCGCCGGGGGCGGGGCGCGCGGGGGCGCTCGGGGAGGCGGTGGACATCGGTCGCATCGTAGCGGGCCGGGGGCCGGGCGCCCCGGTACGGTCGCCGGAGGCGCGGGGGGCCCGGCCCGGTGGCCCGGCCCGTACGCACGGTCACGGCCTCTGCATGCCGGCCGGTGCCGCAGACCGCTCCGATCGAGCGACCCCTTTGCGACGCGGTCCGGCCCGCTCCGACATCACGAAGCCCTCAAGACGACGGATTGTTCCTCCCGCGCGACGGACGGCGGGCGATAGAATTGACGACCCTGGCTGTGATGGTGTTGACGCGATGCTCGTTCCCGGCGTCCGATCGATCCGCATGCGCGCGCTGCGAAGCGTCCGCGCGCGCGCGCTCGCCGGCGCCACCCTCGTGCTGGCCACGCTCGCCGTGCCGCCCGGGGCGGTCGCCGCGGCCGACGACACCGCCGCCGCCGCGCCTGAGATCCCGCAGCGCGAGGAGGTCCGCCTCACCGAGATGGGCAAGTTCTTCGAGCTCTCGGAGCCGCCCTCTCAGGACCTGGTCAAGGCGCGCGACCTGTACTGCCGCGCCGCGGCACGCGGGCACGCGGAAGCCGTGCAGCGGCTCGGCTGGCTGTACCTGAACGGCCTGGGCGTCCAGTCGAGCCCGCCGGTCGCCGGCACGCTGTTCCGCTGGGCGGCCGAGCTCGGCGATGGCCGCGCGGCCGCGCTCGCCCGCTCGAACCCGGCGTCCATCGACGTCGTGCCGCCGTGCCTGCAGGCGATGGGCATCTCGCACGTCGACGCGCTGCGCCAGCGCGCGGCCGCCGCCCGCGGCGCGACGCCGCCGGGCGCCGCCGCGCCGGGCGCCCCGGGGACGCCGGGCACGCCGTCCTCGGCGGTCGACAACCCGGTCCGCTTCCGGCAGGGGCCGGCACTCGCCGAGCACCGCCAGATCGTCGAGTTCGTCGTCCGCGAAGCGAGGGCGTTCCGGCTCGACCCGCGGCTCGTGCTCGCGGTTGCCCGCATCGAGTCGAACCTCGACCCGACCGCCCGCTCGCCGAAGAACGCCCAGGGCCTGATGCAGCTGATCCCCGACACCGCGCAGCGCTTCAACGTCCGCGATCCGTTCGACATCGCCGAGAACCTGCGCGGCGGCATGGCCTACCTGCGCTGGCTGCTCGCCTACTACCAGGGCGACGTCGCGCTGACGCTCGCCGCCTACAACGCCGGTGAAGGCGCGGTCGACCGCTACCGCGGCGT
>Ga0315899_10000610_pt1 | contig 42694 bp, 51 predicted proteins | sample LakEriMetagenome_2_FD_203518 | JGI IMG/M metagenome (GOLD analysis project Ga0315899, IMG submission 203518) | Freshwater fungal communities from buoy surface, Lake Erie, Ohio, United States - Buoy 4 MA112 | ecosystem: Environmental > Aquatic > Freshwater > Lake | place: USA: Lake Erie, Ohio...
GGGCTTTTGGTATGTTCTGGCGGCGCCCGGGGCGGGCGGGTGCCACTCACCCCGGGCCGTGTTCACCCCGGGCCAACTTTTTTCAAGAAATCTATTGACGGAACACAAAGCTGTGCTATGGTCCAACTCGCCAGTTGTTCATTGTGTCGCTTCTACCGGCCTAGATTAGTCACCTAGGCCACGACCCTCACCTCGATGCACCGGGGTGAGGGTTTCTTGTTTCTAGGGTAGAAGGATTGACACGCGGGGTGCCTACCTGTGCAAGGAGGCAATTCCGTGGTACTGGCGAGAAGCCTGACGGACAACACCAGCTTCTCTTAATACGGCTCCCTTTGGGAGTGAACCGCCGAACAACCCGTGGGCCTTGGCCTACCAGCACGGGCGGCAGCATACCGGACACCTCGTCTCTCAGCAGACAGCGTTTCGATGCATCACCCGGCAACGGGTGAACTGTGCACCCGTGTTCCTGCATCAGCACCAGCGTTTGGATGCATAAACAAAAAAGAAATATCGTAAATACCAATCCAACAGCACCTTACTATCCTCTTAAAAATAGAGCTAGTATTTTTGGGGAAAATAATAGATAGTGCTGGGGATGAAAGACACAACCGAACTAACCAAGGCCATCGAGCGGGAGGATGTCATCTGCGTCCTTGAGCTGATGGTTCGTACCGAAATCGTCCTTGATGGACTCTTCAGCCGATTTGAGCTGGAGCCCACCTGCAAGGAGCAGGAGACGGCGCTGCGCTATGCCAAGGAGCTTCACAAGGAGTTGAGGGCCACACGCGAGGCTGCTGGCTTCAGCATCTCGGTGAACGGACCCAACGTCCAAGTGACCCGAGGCGATCCGTCCAACAACTAATTTCTCCCCGCAACGGGGAGCCAAACCAACACACATATGCCTACCGTTAAAGCTGATAGTGGTAAATCCATCGAGCCGGTGCCCGCAGGGGTTCATCAGGCCGTCTGTTACGGGGTGATTGATCTGGGTACGCAAGACCCGGGCAATCCCCAATACCGTGCCGCCCGCAAGGTGATGATCTGCTGGGAACTGCCGCACGAAACCATCTCCACCTCTGACGGCCCTCAGCCGCGCATCATCTCATCGGAATACACGATGAGCATCGGCAAGAAGGCCACGCTGCGTGGCATCTTGGAGAGCTGGCGCGGGCGTCCGTTCACCAACGAGGAGCTTGGTGGGTTCGACCTGAAGAACATCATCGGCGCCAACTGCCTGCTGAACATCGTTCACAAGCCCGGGAAGGCCGATCCTAGCCGCATCTATGCCCGCATCCAAGGCGTGATGCCGCTGACCAAGGGGATGGCGCCTGTACGTCCTTCGATGGACACCGTGGTGTTCGACATCCCTGAGAGCGGTCCGATTGTGGTGCCGTCTGCGGTGCCCGAGTGGATTAGGGCCAAGATCGACGCATCTGATGAGGCCAATGCCCGCTCCAACAGTCGCGTGACGCAGGCCGAGACGGTGGCTGACACTGCCGACTCGGAAGACATCCCGTTCTAAGCATCTCCCAATGCGCACGCTCCTCTTCCTTCTGCTCTCTGGCCAATGCTTGGCTGCACCTAGCGCGGCGTTCTGGGTCGCGCTCCATCAAGTTGAGAGCGGAGGGAGGTTGGGGCGTGTGTCTTGGGGTGAGTATCGAGGCCCGCTGCAAATCAGCAGGGCCTATTGGGAGGATAGCAACGTCGGTGGAAGCTGGTCCGACTGCGACGACTTGGAGAAGGCCAAGTTAGTGGTCGAGGGGTATATGAAGCGCTACGCCCCGAGGGCGTGGGCGACTGGAGATGTGCAGACGCTGGCGCGGGTGCACAAGGGTGGCCCGAGGGGCCACAAGAAGGATGACACGCTGGCCTATGGGCGGCGTATCGAAATGATTGCCTATGAACACAATAAACAAACTGCTAGCGTGCTTTGGAGTAAAGCTGGTGTCCAATAAGGGATACCTTGAACACCTCACTCGTAAAGAGTGGGCCGAGCGTGAACAAGAGCTGATGCGCAAGTTGCACAACCAGCGCGTGCTGACCAACTACCACCGCAAGAAGGGCATCCGGTCTTCCTGCATTGACAATGCCATCGAGGAGGCGTCGTGATTACCATCTTGTGCATACTTGCGTTCCTAACGGGGGTGAACGTGGGCGTCGTCATCGCCGTCATCCGAAGCAAGAACTGGCCCGACTATGACCACAAAGACTGACACGCCGTGCACAGACGAACGCACCTACCCAGCCGACTGCCTAGGAAAGACGATGGTGGTTAATGCCGAGTGGGCTAGGCAGCTAGAGCGCGAGAACCAACTTCTCCGTGATGAGCTTGAGCAGCAGGCCATCTGCAACGGGGCAGGTGGATCGCGGGAACTCTCCCTGCGGACCACTATTGCGGAGCTACAGCGTGAGAACCTTGCGCTGCGGGCGCAGCCGTGAACGCCCAACTTCAGTTCCAACTTCCCGATGAGGAGAGGGAGTTTCTCCTCGCCTCCCGGGCGCAGCTTATGTCGTCGGTGCTTCACGACATCGACCAAGAGCTGCGCAACTACCTGAAGTACGAGAACCCAGAGTATTTCAAAACCGCCGAGGAGTTGGCTCAATATATACGCCAGCAATACACCATCCCGGCACTCAACCAAATCAATCCTGATGTCTGAGAAACCCAAACGACGCTACCGCAAACTTAACACGCCCCAGATGATGGCCTCCATCGACTGGATGATTGCACAGGGCCAGCGTGCACTGCACATTGCTCAGCACCTGCACATCGACTCAAAGATGGTGGCAGGGCGGGCCCAGCGCAAGGGCTACTACCTAGCCTACGTGAAGGCTGATGAGCACAAGGCCATCTTGCAGCAGCGTGCAGCGAAATCACTAACGGCCCCTCTATGAGCCACCCGCGACACGAGAAGACGACTGCAATCCGCCAGATGCTGATGGCTATGACTCCAGTGAAGCTCATCGAGCTTGAACTGAACGTACACCACGAACGCATCCAAAAGCAGGTGAGGGAGTTACAACTGAAGCGCATCTACCTCACCGCTGAAGAGGAAATCTTGATAAAAAATAATAGGAAAAAACTCTTGCAGGCTGGCCATAAATGGTAGCAAGCTGACTCCGACATATGAGCGAACACTGGTACACGCGCGACGGCAAGCCGTCCCACACCCGCATCAGCAAGTCGGGCGTCATTCGTAGCACCACGCTGCGCGACGCTCGCTTAGAGCGCCTGCTCCCTTCGGTGAGCAGCGTTCTCAACGAGGCAGCGGCTCCTGAACTGGACCGCTGGAAGGCCAACAAAATATTGGAAGCGTGCTACAGCAGCGGTGACCCGCTGGCCGTGGCTCCGACTCTGTCGGAGTATTCCGCGATCATTCGCGAGAAGGCCGACAAGGAGATGGAGCAGGCGCAGGTGTTTGGCACCGCCTTCCACAAGGCTATGGAGGGCGAAGTTCCGATTGGGATGGAGCTACTCGTGGAGGCGACGAACAAGTCGCTGGACACCCTGAAGATTGGTGGCCTCAAGGTGGAGGAGCAGGAGGTGGCCGTCACCAATCTGTTTCTCGGCTACGCTGGCACCACGGACTACGCCTTCTCTGAGGGCGGGCTCCCGGGCATCCTAGACTTCAAAACCTGCAAGACCGAGAAGGATGAGCCGATTGCCTTCAAGCGGTCCCACTGCGCTCAGATTGCGGCCTACATTATGGCCAAGTATCGGACCAACTGCACGGAGTTGCCCGAGGACGAGACTGTGGGCATCAACATCTACGTCAGCAAGACCGAGCCGGGGCGGGTTGATGTCGTGCGCTACGACCAGAAGCAGCTTCACGAATCGTGGGAGTGGTTCAAGGCGTGCCTCACCCTGTGGCGCCTGCGTCGCGGTTACGATCCGAGGGAGGTGGCGTCGTGAGCGTAGTGCTTCCCCATTCCGAGGAAGGCGAGCGCATCGTCCTCTCCTGCATCCTTCTAGATGGTCCTGCTTCGTTGGCCAAGGCCATTGACGGCAAGATTGAGGAGGAGTGCTTCTATCTGCCGCAGCACCGCCGCCTCTGGCGGGCCATCCAGTGGCAGCACAAGAACAGCCAGCCGCTTGAGCTGCACGCTCTGGTGGAGGAGCTGAAGAAGGTGAACAAGCTGCACGAAGTGGGCGGCTTGGCTGGGCTGGTTGAGATGACGCAGGCTGCGTGCACCACGGCCCAGCTCAGTCACTGGATCGATGTCATCCGGCAGCACTACGTGATGCGCGAGCTTCACGCCACCTGCTCTCGTATGGCAGAGAAGACGCTCGCCCATAGCGGCAGCGTCGAGGGCTTCGTGATGGAGGTGAACAACCTCATCACCAAGCACCACGAGGGCCAGAAGCAGGAGACGCTGGCTGATGCTGCCGACTCCGCCATCCAACTGGTGGAGCGGGTGCAGGCTGGCACCTACACGGACAAGGACATTGGGATGAGCTTCCCTTGGCCCGACTGGGACCGTCGCTTCGGCCTAGCCAAGCCGGGAGAACTCATCATCATCTCGGCTCGTCCCGGGATGGGGAAGAGTAGCTGCTGCCGCCAGATTGCCCAGCATTGGGCACGGGATGGCAAGGTGCTGCTGTTCAGCCGCGAGATGCCCACCAAGCAGATGGCCCCGCTGTTTGCCCAGACCGAGTCCGGCATCTCCTATCGGGACATCCTCTCTGGTAGGTTGTCCCACTCCTACCTTGAGACGTTCAAGCAGGAGCTGGCCAAGGTGCGCAACTTACAGGTGGCGGTGTATGACCAAGACCGCACCCTGTCGCACATCGTGACGCGGGCCAAGGCCTTTGCTCAGGTGAGCAAGCCCAAGGCGATCTGCGTGGACTACCTCCAGCGGTATGACGCCCAGCAGGAGCGCGGGGAAACCCGCGATATGGCCCTCGGTAGGTTCACGATGGCGATGAAGGACCTAGCCATCGAGCTGTCCGTCCCCGTCATCCTGCTTGCCCAGCTAGGGCGCAGCGTGGAGCGCGAGAACCGCGAGCCCCGCCTGTCCGACCTGCGGGAGAGTGGCAACTTGGAACAGGACGCCGACCGCGTCATCTTCCTCAACGCCCCCGACCATCGCCCTGACGGCACGATGCAAACCATCACCGACAACGACCTGCGTTTCATCTACGTGGACGCCATCCAAGCCAAGGGTCGCAGCGACGGCACGGGCCGTTGCGGGATGATGTTCGACCGCCCCATCACCAAGCTCCTTCCCTACGCACCTGTATGAACACCTCACCCAACTTCTCTGAGGCCTCGTTAGACCTCATCCTTGGCGACCGCAACGAAGCCTACGGCAATCCCCGCGAAGACTTTGAGGGCATTGCTATGATGTGGTCTGGCCTCATCAACGCCAAGCTGCATCGCGAAATCACCGCCGAGGATGTGGCCCGTATGATGGTGGCCCTCAAGCTGCGCCGGGACAGCCATCGCCAGAAGGACGACAACCTCATCGACGCTCACGGCTACCTGCATTGCCTGAGTTGGATTCAGAAAGGGCTGCGCCCCGCGAGAGGAGATGAGGTATGAGCCTAGGATATGATGTGTCGGAGACGATGATCTCTATCCGCCACATCCTAGCCAAGCATACGAAGGGCTGGAAGTGGGATGAGATTCCTGATGTCGTCGTGAAGTCCAAGAAGGAGCCATCCCGCAACCAGATTGAGAAGCCCGAGCTTCTCTATCAGGTGAGCAAGGCGCTGGACGAGGGCATCCACCTTAAGGAGGCGTCCCATCGCTTCGACATCTCCTGCACTACGGCGTCTATGATTAAGCGCCGCCTTGAGCGCTACGAGGGTATGCCTCACGACCGTGACGGCATCCTCCTGTGGTGCGTTGAGAGGAAGAATGCCAAAGCCAAAGCCAGAACTGACGCGAGCAGGTAGACAATGGACGGAGGCACGCTACTGGTCCTTCTTAAGAAGCGCTTTAAGGCGTGCCTTCGTTCGTTGGCCTCCAAACTACCAAGCGAGAAACGCAGGGCGCAGGCCTTACGTCGGGCCAGTGAAGCAGCAGAAATGGGAGTACGAATGCGCCATCTGTCACCAGTGGTTCCAGCAGAAGCAAACACAGTTGGACCACGTAAACCCGTGTGGGCAGTTGAGAAGCACCTCAGACCTGCCGGGGTTCGTGGAGAGGTTGTTCTGCGAGAAAGACGGGCTAAGGGTGCTGTGCAAACCCTGCCACACGGAGGTGACCAATGCAGCTAGATATGTTCAATCTGGTGAAGGAGGCTCAACCGGAGTGGGTGAAGGCCCAGCCCGAGCCACCAAAGCCAAAGCGCGGAAGCCTCAATCACCTAAGTGCGTGCGGGTGGGAGACGTTCCGCCCCAAGCCTTACACGATTCGTAAGGAAGGCCCATACAAGTGCTGGATTCTGAATGAAAACTGACGGCAAACACGTTAACCACTCGGTGGACATCCCCTGCAAGTTGGGGGAGTCCATCAAGATCATCCCCTTTGGCGACGTACATCGCGACTCCGAGATGCACGCCCACTCTACGTGGAAGGAGTTTCTGGACTACGCCCAAGCCCAGAAGAACGCCTACTTCCTAGGAATGGGCGACTACACTGACGGCGTATCAACCTCTGAACGAGCCATTCTCAATGCTTCCAACCTACATTCCACCACCAAGATTTCTATGGGCGATATGTATAAAGGCGTTGTGCGTACTCTCGCTAACGAGCTTAGCTTTATGCGCAATCGCTGCATTGGCCTTCTTGGCGGTAATCATTATTTTGATTACAATGACGGCCAGAACACTGACCACCTGCTTGCGTCGGCTCTTCAGACGAGGCATCTAGGGGTCCACTCGTTCATCCTAGTGCGGCTGATGGTGGAGCAACGGAAGAATGGTCGCGGCACGCCTCGTCACATCCCGCTTTGGATTCAGGCCCATCACGGGCTAGGGGGAGGGGCTTTGGCCGGTAGCCAATACAACCCGATCCAGAAGATGGGGCATATGTTCCCACGGGCTCACATCAATTTGATGGGACATAGCCACGGAAAGGGCTGCAATGGGGGCAACGTAGTGCTGGTGCCTCGGGAGACTCGGGAGTTCCCGTTCTTCACAATCGACGAGCAGCCTAGCTGGCAGGGCCGTACAGGTAGCTTCCTGAAGGTGTACGAGGACGGCAAGTCCTCCTACAACGTAGACGCTTGCCGCAGCCCCAATGCGCTGGGCTGGATTGAGTTTGAGGTGACGCCCAAGCGCGTAACCTCAGATGGAGTCGATCAACTCACCATCTCCATCCGAGGCACTAGCTGATTACGATCTAGGGTTAAGGACGGCCAGCCAGCTTCTGGCGAATCTGAAGCTCCACCTCTGGCGTAACCACGCCAGACTTAACCAACTGGCGCTTAAATGCCTGAGCCACCTCGGGAGCGCCAGCGTCCACATAGGTGGACATGGCCTTGATGATGTTGTCGGCTCTTTCCTTGTCGCCCACACTCATCCCGGCAAAGAGACGGGTGATATTGGTCACCCCGCGCTTCTCCTCGACGAGGTGGTTTTGGTAGCTATTCATTAGGCTACTCAGCATCATTCGGTCGCTACCTGCGATGTTCTTGATGAGTTCACGGGCTTGGGGCCGTTTCTGCGGGTCCGACATGATGCCGTCAATGATGTCACTGTGACTCTCGCTGATGCCTCGGGTCATTGGCACTTGGTAGCCAAAGATGGCAGCGGCAATAACACGGTTGGGCACACCGGCAGCGCGGAAGGAGTCAATGATACGGTTGTCGTCAAACCCTCCTCGTTCCGACAGCAGCTTCAAGCTGCGGTAGATGGAGTTGAGGTCCTGCTGAGCACGCAGGTAGCGCGTATTCCGCTCGTTGTATACCTGCTCCTCATTCAGCCCACGATACTGCTCCGTAGTCTCGTCATAGGCCCCCTTCAGGATGCGCTTGTAGCCAGTCAGCTCCTGACCCATAGGCTGAGCAATGTCTCGGATACGTACCGAAGCCGAACCCAGAATGTCCATAGTATTGGCGCGATAGCCACCAAACCGCTTGATCTGGTCGTCTAGCGTATAGACAGTGCCAAGCTTGTTGGTCTCCCCCATAATGGCCTTCTCAGTGCGGGCCAGCGTGCCAACCACAAACTGAGGCAGGAAGGCTCTGGTGATGAGCCGCTCCATTAGCTTCACGTTGTCACGGGGTTCCGTGATCGCCACCTGTGTGTTGTAGTAGGTGTTCGTAACCGCTTCGGTAGCAGATGTGAACAGGGGACCAATGTCGTCTCCTAAGAACGTGGTCTTTAGGTAGGGCATTGGATTCTCGCCCTTATATGCAGCCAGCATGGTGCCCATCATGTTGGCGTAGGGCATCAGGTAGTTGATCGGAGCGTAGGTGAACTTCTTCCCGTCCTCGCTGATCTTGTAGATGTTGGTCTTATACTGGTCGAAGGAGGGAGAGATGAGGCGCATTGCCTCCTCCTCCTTCTCGCTGGTTCCAAACATCCGGTTGCCAGCTACGGCAACACCAGCCGTAACGCCAGCCACGGCACTCATTGACATGGCCCGCTTGGCAAACTGCTTGGCAGCAGCAGTGCGGGTTTGCTGGTTGGTGGCGGTGAGAGACAGCTCAAGAAGTCGCTTGTTGTGGACAAGCATATTCTTGAAGTTGCGGATCACCTCGTACTCGAAAGAGCCGAAGGCATTGGCTACGCCAGCAGCCGACATCTGCTTGAAGCGTCGGTTAATCTTGTCGTAGGTCTGATACTGGTTACTGGTGAGGCCAGCCGCTAGGCGCTCAAACTGATCTAGACCAGTTCCGTTAAGCTTCATTTTCTCTTTTCCAGAAAAGAAGATGGCGCCTTCAGGTCCAAGCTCCTTCATTTCCTGAAGGAAGTTTTGGTAGATGGAATACCTGACAGCCGTGTCAGGGAAGCCATAGGCATTGGACGCCTTGTCCATCCACTTCTTGTAGCGAGTGGTTTGAGTGGCGCTTTGAGTGAGGCCACGCAGTTCCTCCACTTCTGCACCGCCGCGAAGCACATTGAGTTCGCGCAGGCGCTTGAACTCCTTCATCTGGGCCAGCTTCTCCTTGGTGCCCATGTTCCCTCCGCGCCAGCCATAGCTATAGGCCGACTTACGCAGGCCAGTCCAAAGCGTGATGGGGTTCACTGCACCAGCGGAAGCTGCAAAGGCTAGATTGCCAAACATCTGAGGGGCAAAGGCTTCTGGTAGATTGCCAACCGTCTTCATGGCCTTAGAGAAGCCCGAGAAGCTTAGTATGGCCTTCATCACCCCATTGTCCCCGAATAGGTGAGGGCTTTGAAGTTCTTGATGCGCATCGGCCCAAGCCTTCGGAACCTTGATTCCGGCAAGAGCAGAGTGCGTAACTGGTTGGTCTCCAGGGACTAGCTTGACATAGTCCTCCCCCATCTGCGAGGTGTCGGCCTTGGTTCCAATGCCTGAATTTAATAGGAAGTCGGCCAACTCCTTATCGTGCTTCGCCTGAATAATTAGGCGCTCCTGTGCATTCAGGGTGATTTCTGCAACAAGACCCGGGTCGTCCACCTTGCCAAGCCAATCGCGAGCGCGTGGAGACAGGTCCTTACGAGCCTTCAGCGGCGAGGATAGCCCGCCAATCATGCTCTTGTCGATATCTCCGCCAGAAGTGATGAGGGATACGTCTCTCACCATCTCCTTCATGTAATTGTCGGCATAGGCTTCAGCCTGCTGCCGCGTGATTGGAGACTTCTTCTTGACGGCTTCAGCCTCAAAGCCATCGGCCAACTCAGTCATGAAGGCAGCACGGGCCTGCGGCGTGTCCCAATCCACACCACGCTTGGCCTTTTCATTGAAAGCCATGTAGCCAATGCGGGTGTAGTCCCCTCCGTTGTCCGTGATCTTCTTCCCAAGCGAATCGGCCATGTTGGGGTAGAGGGTGACGATGTTCTTGGCATTCTCCGCCCTGAGAGTGTGAAGCTGTTCCATCGCCAGCTTCAGCTCTGGGCTCAGGTTGTTGGGGGACATCCTCCCCTCCATCACTGATAGGATGTCAGCAGCAGCCTGAGTGGGATCGGGCTCCTTGTTCGCTAGGTCAGAGATGAGCTTGTTCCAGTCGGCGTTGTCAGACCTCGATCCTTTGAGTGCCCCTTGGAACTCGTAGTTCATGTGAACTACTGGATCGCCAACGATGGACTCTGGTCCCCCAACTACCCTCTTGCCCAGTTGTGCAGCCTGCTTGCCGCTTTGTGCAATGATAGACGGGATGTGGGTGCCGCCGTATGTGGCCAAGCCGTAAGCCACCGCAGTGGGCAGGGCATTGGTGTTCCCCTTCTCTCGCTCGTTGTTGTAGACGTATGCGCCAACGCCAAATCCAGTGCCCACCTGAGCCGTCTGTGCGGCAATGGGATTGGCAATCAAGTTTCCGTTGGTGATGTAACGCTTCTCAATGCCACCCAAGGCTCCGCCACCAACCGCACCCACGGCCAAAGGAACCTTAATCTCATCCCAAGTTGGAAGCCGATTCTCGTCGATGGCCTTCTCCACCACTTCAGCAGAGGCTGCGGTGACGGCACCTTGAGCCGTGCGGAATACGATTGGAATGGAATAGCCAGCCGACTTGGCTACCGTCTTGGCTCCAATAGCACCGGGGATGGTGCCAAGAATAGCAGAGCCCACAATCTGCCCGCCACTGATTGGCTTATCCGAGCCAGCAGCCTGCTCCCATAGTTGGCGAAGGTAGCTGCCAGTAGCACCACCTAGGGCGCCACCCGCCATTGCGCCCTTAACAGCACCAGCAACGGTTCCCGGCCCCGGGGCTACACCCGTGCCAAGCGCAGCCCCGGTGAGCCCCCCTAGGATGCTACCGCCAACAGAGGCAACACCCTCGATGCCCATTCCAATCACCATATCGGTGAGAGATGGCTCCTTGGAATTTACGATGGCGGTGTTGGATTCCTGAGCCTTCTGCTGGCCGCTTTGAGCGGCCATGTAGGACTCTACTTCATCCGTAGATGGCTGAGTCTCCGCTTCGACATCAACCGTCCCGTAGCGGGTGCTTACCGTGAATTTGGGCATGGCCCAATGATAGCCTATCTTGCCCTAAACTGCCGCAACTGTTGACCGTAGGACCGGCTAAAGGGCTGAAATTCGGCCCCCAGCTTCACTTCGCCACGGGTGTCTTGGGTGCGGCTAAGGAATAAATCGAGATCGCGCTGAGATAGCTTGATGCGGGTGCGCTTCCCATTGTCTCCATTGGAGGACTCAATGAAGAACTCGGGGGCCTTGCCACGATCTCCGCTCCGTGCGCTTCGACTAATCTCGTCTGCAATCTTTTGGGCGGCTGGGCTGAGCTTGATTACCTGCCCAAGGGGGCCTTGCTCAGGAGTCTGATAGCGCTGGAATGGCAGGGGAGTCTCCATTTCCGGCTGCATAGCAACAGCAGTGGCGCGAGCATCGCGGTCCAGAAATGTGCTATCCATTCCGGCGGGTCCAAACGGAATCGAGGACGATTCAATTGGCTTCTCCTTGCCCTTGCTCGGGTTGACCCCTCCACGATAGGAAGGACCCTTGTAGTCCCACTTTCCAGCATCCGACTTGCGATAGCCGAAATTGACCATCGCCTCGTCAAACGTCTTGGACGGGGTATCGCTGCTCTCCGCCAAGGATTGCGCGTAGCTCAGTTCCTGAGCACGAGCCGCCTCAAATGCAGGCTTGTTCAGGTTGCGAGCCAAAGCACCAAGACCAATCTTCTCCGGGACTAAGTTCTTGTCTGCCCAGCGCATTGCTGAGGCAAGGGCACGCGAAACAGTCGGGGTTGGCCGAAAGTCTGCACCCTCTCCTCGCTCCATACCAGCAGGCCCCATCGGGATCACTGCGTTAATGGATGGAGGAGCACTCAGGTCCACCGGAGGAGGAGCAACAGGGGTGGGAGCAGCCACCGAAGTGTCAATCGAAGGCGTAGCGGCAGAACGAGGAAGGGTGCCAGCAGAGAATTTAGCACCCATGCGAGCCAACAATGACGGCACAGAGGCCGTGGTGGCGGGGGCCGCAGCAGGCGTAGGCTGAGTGCCGGGAGCAGAGACGCTAACGCCCGTTATGTTGGACTTAGTTGCAGGAGCAGGGGCGCCTCCCTTGCCCGGGGCAGCGATGGCAACCGGAGACTTAAGGCCCCACAGACTGTCCAGATTCTCCCGAGTCTGGTTCATCTGAACATCATCCTTCGGATTGATGATGTTGAATTGAGTAACCAATTCATTACGCGCCTTGATGTTCTCAGGGCTGTTCCTGTCGGCGCGGTTCAGTAGCTCCGTATACTTGTTGAAGATTTGAGACGTATCCTTCTGACGCTTCTCAAGAACTTGGATTGCTGAAGGAGCAGACCCCGCCTCAAGTAGCTTGCTAGTAATCTCACCAGTGTTGAAGTTGACGGTCTGGAACACGCGGTTCTTCCCATCGGTAACCTCCAAGAAGCCGTTAGGCATCCTCTTTAGAGCTTCATTAATCCGCGTGGTCCGCGCCGCAGTCTCGGCGTTTTCAGCTTTGAGCTTCTTAATCTGCTCATCATATTGCCCAACCTTCATTCCGAACTCAATGGAGTTCTGGGACATATTGAGCATCGAGGCGATTGCCTCTGGGCTCATGTTGTGGTAGAGGCCAAGGCGGATGGCCTCATCTTGATTCGGCATCCGACCAAGCTCTCCAGCCGAGCTAAATACCCTTGAGAAGGCCTTGCGGTCATTCTCGGCACGCAGATTATCAGCTCTGGCCTTTTCTAGCTGGAACTGATTGTTGTCCATTGCTAGCTTACGGGCCTTGGCCTCCTCACCCAAACGGTTCTGCTCCGAGTAGGTGACTAGCAACGCATTCATCTTGGAGTTGTCGGCAAACGACAACCCGCCGTTCTTGGTCTGCTTATCGCGGAGCTTTTGAAACTCGGGGTCAGCATTCAGCACCGGGTCCTTCTCCGCCACCCTAAGCATCGCGCTGTTCTTGCCCTCAAGGATGGAGTTCTTCTCGCGATTTTGGACGTAGGTCTTGAAGCCCTCGCTGATCTGTGACCCAATCCCAGCCATAGACTGAGCCCGAATTTGAGCAGCCTGCTGCGTGCCCTGCGCCTGCGCCTGCGCAGCCTGAAGGATGGGCGAGAAATCCTGCCGCAACAGGGATGGATTTACCTGTGAGCCGAAGGTGAACATAGGGGTATTCTACCGCTTCAAATAACTGGCCTCCAACTTAGGAGCCCAACGAAGCTGGCTAGAGACATTGCTGACGGTGAGACCCCACTTGGGGCAATGAACGCTATTCCCCGTATTCTGGGACATACAGGCGTAGCAGCAGCCAATGTAGTCTGGGTTGTTGGTCTTGTCGTCCTTCTCCACCCATTCACCATCCCGCTTCTCATAACGCTCGTGGTGAATCGGGATGTTGTTCTCCTCGATGTACCGCCATACGTCCGCGTGGGTGAAGTGGCGGATTGGGAACGCCGCAGACGGAGCCCCGATGTTCATAGCCACATCCGAGAACAGGGGCACATCACCCATAATCGGATCGCTGTCTACCGACTTATGGCCGTGGAACACTAAGTCGAAGGGGTAGTTGAACGTGCCGGTTGGCTTGCCGTAGATTTCAGTAAGGGCACAAAGGGTGTCTGGCCCCTTGTCTTCGTGCTTCAGGCCCGTGGGCAGATGAACGGTTCTGGCTCCAATCTGGTAGTAGTTGACTACCTCCATATCCGAACCGACTTCCGCTGCTGCCGTGCTAGCGGGAGGGTAGTCGATAACGTGCAAGTCCCACTCCTTCATCACCCGATTGGCGTAGTCATATTTGTGATGCTGGAATGGCTCTCGGTGGAAGATAACCTTCAGTCGCTTGAAGGTGTTAACCAAATGCAGGACAACCACACTGTCCTTGCCAAAGCTGCACATCACCGCCGGATTCCTTGAGTTCTCAAGGCCAGCCTTGATAGTGAGTTTGGCTAGGGCGACTTTCTGCTCATAGGTCATAGAGCAGCAAGAGCAGCAGTTCCTGCCTTTGCGGCAAGACCAGATGTCAATGCGGCGCCTGCAATACTGCCGAACATAGAACTCTTTCCAGCGGACTTGGTAGCAGCCGCCGTCTTCTCCGCAGCCTCCAACGTCTTGTTGGCCGAGTAGATGTTGGCGTTGTAGTTGCTCAGGTTGGCGGCGTTGGTAGCCGCCAGATTGACACCAGTATTCGGGTCAAACTTCTGGCTGGGAGATACGGTAGAGCCAGCAGTGAAGTAGTTCATTCCACCGGCCACACCGGGAGCAGGAGTGTTGTAGCCCGTGGCGTTCAACCCGGCATTGCTCACATTGCCGTAAGTGTTCACCTGATTGAGGTTGTATGCGCGATCCGACTCACGCAAGCCCTGCGTAGACTGGCCAAGCAGACCCAGATTACGGAGGTAGTCCTGCTGGGCGGTGTAGTTAAACCCACGATTGGCCTCCGCAAAGCGATTGGCAGCGTCAGCGTTAAACCGACTCGTATCCAAACCAGTCTGGATATTGAAGCGGTTTACATCTTGCAGGTTGCTGATGTTGAATTGGTCGGCCTGCATCCCCGCCTGTTGGTTGGCCAGTGACGCCTGTAGCCCCGTTTGTTGATTGGCAAGGGCCGCTCGCAGGAATGCATCCTGATTGGCCTGCGAAGCCTGCAACCCAGTCTGCTGATTGGCCTGCGCCGCACGTAGAGCCGACTCCACGTTGAAGGTGCCAGCCTGTAGACCAGTGGCCACATTGGCCTGCTGACGGGCAATGTCAGCCCGAAGAACGTCCGTAGCCAACCCCTGACCGGCCTGTTGGGCCCCCAGAAGCTGAGCGTTAATCCCCTGCGCAGCAGCCAAGTCCTGCATTTGGCGTTCACGAGAAGCGCCAGCACGGGCAAGCGCCTCCCCAGTGATGCCAAGGTTGTCCTCCAGCCTTCCGCTAGAAGCAAACCGCTCACGCGCCCCTTGAGTGGCAGCACGAAGCTCTTCTGGGTTGAGCTGGCCCGGGGCCGTCGCCATCCCCAAACCCTGAGCCTGAAGGGCCTGAGACAGCGGGGAAAGCTGCTGATTGCTTAAAGCCTGCTGATAGAGCGATTGGCCCAGAGCACCAGCGCCCACCTCTCCAGCCTGCACTTGACCTGCTGCGATGCGCTCCGCAGCAATGCGCTCCGCTGCCACCCGCTCGGCCTGCACCTGCTGAGGGGTGAGCCTTCCGCCAACCCCTAGCTGACCAGCCATAATCCGCTCAGGACTCAGGTCGATGTTGCTAGGAGCGCCGCCAAGAAGCTGCTTAGACAGGGCATCGTAAGCCGCATTGGTCGAAACACCCCCAAGGGCATCCGACCGATCCATAGCCGACTTCAGGTAGGGGTTCCCGGCTATGTAAGCTGCAATGGACGCACCACCAAACTGCCCAAACCGATCAACCTCAAACTGCGACTGCGTGCGGGTTTCGTCCCGGGCCACATTCCCAGCCGTATTGGTCAGGTTTCCAATTAAAGCGGTGAGGGAATTGATATTGCGGTTGCGAGCCGCAATGTCCATATCCTGAAACCGCGTTCCGTACTCCTGCTCCAGCTTGAAAAGCTGGTCCATTAGCTCTGGACTGAACGAGCTAAGGTAGTTGGCCATTGCCGCACCCGGGTCCACCGTGTACGCACCGGGAGCCCCGCCCTGCCCCGGCAACTGCACTACGCCACCCGTGGGGTTGTAGTTAGGCTTGGGGTTGTTCACGCCAACAAGACCTAGGTCTTCGGATGTTTCGGCCATAATTAAGCGAATTTGGTCTGGCTGGCCAGAACGGTGAACGTAGCAGAGGCGGTCTTAATCACCACGAAGCTGTATGCGTCAATCGAGGAGGCGTTGCCAGCCGCCGGGGCAGTGCCACCAGCCCACTTTGGGGTGACGGAATTGCCGTCGATTTGCATCCCACTTTGGTAGTAGGCCGTAGCACCCTGCGTAGCCAGCACCACGAACGTGAACGAGTCACCCGTGGCCATCATAGCGTTCAGGGTGTTTGATCCGTCCCCGCGCAGGTTGATGGTCCAGTTGCCCGTAGCACTGGCAGTGACGTAAGCCACAGCGCCATCAAGGGCATTGAAGTTGACGGTGCCAGACAGCCCTGTACCCGAAATAGAGGCCCTTTCGATCATCTCGTACACCTTGGTGGTGCCAGACGCAGAAAGAGTCGTAAATGCAGCGGAAGACGGTCCATTGAGGCCAATGGGCGTGCTCTCAATGGACCCAGCCGACATCTGCGAGCTGGTGTTCCAAGTAGGAGCGCCCGTAGAAAGCTTAGCTGGGGTGATTCCCCCATCCCGAACAATCACTGCCCCGCCAGAAAGCTGCGTCGTGACATTGTCCACCGCGTTGGCTGCAAACGTGGCGTTGTTGACGGCATTGTTCAGCGTCGTGGCCGTAACGCTGTCGCCCGTGGCGAACGTGTTGCCTGTGGCTAGGATGGGCATTTTAGGTCTTGGAAGTGGCCGTTGGGTCTGTGGTGGAAGCCTGCACCTTTACGGCTCGCAGCTTGGGGCGTCCTGCAAGCGGGACGATTGAAAGCTGGGCGCCATATCCGCGCTTGTTGCCGATTCTACCACGCACGGAGGCGTCTTCACCCACATCCAAAAAGCCACCAAGCAGGTCGGAAACGGTTCCGGCAGAGGTGGTTGAGTCTGGGTTCTCCACCTCAATCGCAATGCCAGCATTCGACGCCTGTGAGCTGGACGACTCAATGTGCAACTCGTAGGTGGAGAACTTCTTACGCTCCATCGTCCCGTAGCTGTATTGCCTCGTCGTTAGCTTAGAGTAGATGGGATAGGCAACGGACGGGACGCCAGCAAACAGGGAGAGATTGTCATTGTTGTCCTCACGGCCATCCACCTTGTGGATCGAGCCGGACGGGCTAACCGTGAACATAGACGCCAGCCCGTTGTTCTCGCCCACGATGAGGTTGTCGATGGCCCAACCAGACGCCCTCACCTCGTCCACGCTCTCCCAGCCCTGATTGAGGAAGTTGTAGACGAGCAGGGCGTTGTTCGTCGTGGAAGCATCCAGCGGGATGGCAAGGTAGTAGCGGTTGTTGAAATAAGCCGCCACGGCGTTTCCGACGTAGTCCTTGTTAATCCGTGCGATGGTGCCCGCGATAGGCTCCGACAACGGCACGCCAGCCCCTCTCAAGTTGTAGAGGTCGCCAAAAGCGGCTGCGTACACGCCGTTGTCGGAGAGGAACAGCACCTGATTGCCCACCTGAAGGATGGACCGTCGAGCCACGCACCCAATCTCCGAGGTGATGGCAGTGACGCTGGTGTCGGAAATGGCACCGCTGATGCCGCGCACCAAGTGAATAGAGTTGCGGTTGAACACCAGCAGATTGTCCTCAGCAAACGCCTGCAACCCGACCACGTAATCAGCAATACCCGCCGTGATGCGGTATTGGTTTTGCAGCCGGTCGTAGGTGTTGCTGTCGAGAATGTCAGACGCGATGATCTCGTCTCGACGATTGCGGTTGGTGTAGCTCCCAGCGGCTGGCTCGTACCAGTAGGGAACCCATAGCCGACGCTGATGATAGTAGCCCCAGCTCGGGGAGGGCATATGAATGAAGCCCTTCCCGCTACTCACCTTCTTGGACAGGACCACCGAGTTGGGGGCCATATCCCGCACCTGAGCGTAGAAGTAGAAGGCGTTGCCATCGCCAATGTCGCCCACGGTGTAGGCCACATCGCCCTCCTCCAGCTCAGAGGTTCCACGGTCGATGACGTACACCTTGTCGCCAACGGCCAGCCCGTGGTTGGTCGCGGCAACCGTTACCACGCCATTGCTGATCTGGCAGTTGACGGCTGCGTCGAAATACACCGGCTGCGTGTAGACGCCACTGGCCACAGCCGTGAACGCAGGGGAGCCCGTCAACACGCCATTCCACTCCAGCGCGGTTTGGCCCTCGCGAAACAGCAGCACTTTGTCGAAGCACTGGAGCAGTTCCACGGCACTCGTAATGCTCACCCCGGCAGGGTAGACGACGGTGGTGGAAGCACCTCCGCCCACAGGCGTGGCAATGGCCTCCTTGTTGGTCGCCCGAATGATGTAGTTGGCGTTGTTGCTGGACGGGTCCGAGAACAGGCAGGAGCCGTAAACGCCAGTGGTGGCCGTAGCCGAGAGCTTAGGCGCCGACGTAGTGGCGCTGCTCAGGGCATAGGTTTCGCTGCCAGTGGCGCCAGTGATCGTGAACGTGAAGGTGCTGGCTCCCGTCACCGTGATGAGCCGATTCCCGGTGGGGTCGATGGTGCCATTAACCCCGTTCACACTCACCAGCGTGTTGCTGCTGAAGCTGTGCGCTGACGAGGTGGTGATCGTGACGGTGGCAGAAGAGCGGGTGGCGGAGCTGATGTTCACGGTGGCATACAGTTTCCACACGGAGGGGTCTAGGAGTCGAATGGATTCCGTGTTAGCCGTCAGCGTAGGGCCAAAGCTGTCCAGCCCCTTACGCACCTGCCAAGCGGCCTCAAGGTCCATCCGGCCATTGATGCTCTCCGCCAACTCCCCTTGCGCAAGCTGATCTGGGCGCTTGCGGTTGTTGAAGCTGGAGAAGCCAACATCCCCGTCGTCGAGCACCATCGTGTCGAGGGCGCCGTATTTGGAGTACCTAGGCATTATTGATAGAGGTAGCGAATCACTACGGTTCCGCCTAGGCCGCTGTATCCGGTTCCGGTATCGTCTTCGTATCCGCCGCCATCACCTCGATTGCCGGGGCCAAGGTATGTTCCGTCGCTGCTAAATGGGCCACCGGCTGCATAATCCAATCCAGTTATAACAGTATCCGTGTATCCCGGGCCTCCATCGGGAGAGCTACCCGCACCACCAGCGCCACCACCGCCTCCTTGAAAGCCTCCGCCATTATAGCCAAGCCCACCAGACGCAGAAGTGGGCTGAAGGGCGGCTCCTCCGCCAAACGGACCAGAACCACCAGAACCGCCTGCACTTCCTAACACGGAACTCTGGGACCTGCCAGCTCCGCCGCCAATAGCAGTAATACCGAAGAAGGTACTGTCGCCACCGTTTGTTCCGTTAGCAGAATTGTAGGCACCCCCTGCGCCGACAACGACTGAATAAGAACCGGACGATGGGGTTTGAGAGGTTCTGAAGACCACGCCGCCAGCACCGCCGCCTTGCTGTTGTGCAGCGCCACCGCCACCAGCAACGAGAATGTAGTCAATCGTCCTGCCCGAGGGAACCGAAGTTACGGAGAACGTCCCCGAAGACGTAAATGTGTGGTATTTGTAATTCCCACTAGTGGTGATCGTCCCACCCGTAGCCGATATGAACCCAGCTACGGTTGCATTGATACCAAACAGCCCGAAGGCTCGGGCCCCGGCTGCGCCTGTGGTGGAGAGGAGCGGCATACCCCTATCCTACCACGCCTAGCTCTTCAGGAACAGGCCTTGCGCTTGGACGAGTAGTCGCCCTTACGCGGAGCCCCATACTCCATCATCCGCTCCTTCTTGCCCTCCCCCTTCTCGTGCATCATCTTGGCCTTCTTGGTCTTGTAGCGTTCGCCGGATTTACTCATAGGAATTAGTTTGACTGAAATTGAGATTTCCCTCCACCTCCCCGCTAGGGGAGGAAGCTAGCAGGACCACAGCACCTTGCGAGCCCAGTAGTTGGCCGAGAGCTTCCCGTCCCCGCCCTTGATGCCGCCAGACCTAGCGCAGTAGGACTTCCGGCGCTCCAAGGAGCGATGCTGGGTGTAGTCCTTCATCGAGCTATCACCGAAATGGACGATCCTCTCCTGCCCATTCGCACAGGCCTTCACCACCTTCTTCTTCCCCGGCCTCCAGCTCTTCATCGGCTGGTTGCACGGCATATCCGCCTTGCTCTTCTTCATTTGCTGGCCTCCCGATTCCACTTCCAGATGAGGTAGAAGATGCCCAGAAGGGTGCCAATGAGCCCAGCCACCTGATTGATCTGGGTGAGAGTGATGGAAGCGGCCACTGGCGTGCTGGCGGCAATAATGTCCCTAGGATGGAGCATCTGAAACAGTTTACCACGATTTGCGCTCATAGTCGGCAATGGCTTTCAGGGCCTCAGCAGTGAAATGCGGGGCAAACTGAGCCGCTGCCGGGAACTCAGGGTGCTGGAGAAGCTGCTGCACCTTGGGCGTCGTTCCGCACCCGCATAGGGCAAGCCCCGTAAGGGCACACAGGAGGGCCATTGCGGGCGTTCTGGATGGCTTGGTCGATGGCATTGTGTGCTTGGACTAGGCGAGCCTCCTGTAGGGCGTCTAGAAGCCTGTTTAAGAAGGGAACAATCTTAGACAGGGCTAGGACTAGGCCCACTACGCTGGTCATTGCAGGTAGGGGTCTGGGGCTAGGATTACCGCTGGATCAAGGCCAAGCTGAGCGCAGATGGCAATGGCAGTTGGGTTATTGTTCCAGAACCAAGCGTAGTTGGTCCAGAGAAACTGTTGCTCAGCGGGCAATCCGTTAATAACTGCCATTAAGTCTGGAATCTTTCCGGCATCCAATACACGGCTAGTAATCGTGTCTTTGCTTACGCGGTATGGTGGCACGTAGGCAGTTGGGTCCCAGCCTCCAGCGCGCAAAGCGTTGAACTCCTCTATCGTTACTTGCTGCCAGCCGTCACCGGGCGGCATCGTGTTGCCGAAGTAATACTGGTTGGTGGTGAGATTGATGTAGGCCATGGTCAGAAATAAGTGATGAAGATTGCTCGGCCAGCGCCGCCAGTTCCGCCAGTTCCGCCGGTATTGGCTGCACCGATGCCGGAACCTCCGCCTCCGCCTCCGCCAGATGGAAACCCGCCTGCTCCACCCGGCCTACCGTTTCCAGTAACTGTCGGTCTACCACCGCCGCTGCCTCCCCCACCGCTAAAGGGGCAAACAGTCCCAGCGTTTGATCCAGCGTTGCCGTTAGAATCTGAGGCGGTTTGCGCTCCGCCGCCAGAAACGCCGGGGTTGTAATTTAACGGGCCGGTGCCGCCACCAGCGGCGCCGGGATGGCCTTGGGTAGTCCCCTGCCCCCCACCGGGTCCACCCCCGCCACCGCCCCAAACAGACGAAGCCCCGCTGAATGGGTTTTGGCTGGTCGGATAGTTCCCGTTCCCGCCGCCGCCGCCCCATTCCGCGCGCAGTCCACTATTCCCGGCCCAGCCGGCCCCGCCTTGCCCAGAGATACCGTTAATACCAACGCTGCCAGTTTGGGGTAGCCCGCCTACGCCGGACCCACTGGTTGCCGTCCCGCCCTGTCCTGCGGTTCCGCCTCCGCCTCCTCCGGTCTCATTAGTTGAACTCACCGCTCCTCTGCCCCCGCCACCACCGCCGGCCATTAAAATAATACCGCTGGTTGGCGGGTTGGTGTTGTTTGTCGCAACGGTGGTGTTGCCGCCAGCTCCTCCCGTCGTCCCATTGGCCGCTCCGCTGGCGCCCGCACCACCCGCGCCGCTAGCTCCGACGATCACGTACAACGCCGAGGGGAGCTGATCGGCAAAAAACGTCTGCTGATTGGCGGCGCCGCCACCGGCACTTCCACCACCCATTGAGCCGGTGTCGGCAGACGTTCCTCCGCCACCGCCACCGCCTCCTCCGTGAAGAGTGATGGTGACCGCCTTGGCCCCGGCGGGCTTGTTCCAAGTCTGCACGGAGCCGGTCGTCGTGATTACGTCAACCTGAGTGCCTTTTCCTGCCGGTCCGGCAATGCCAATCGGGATGAGACTGGAAAGGTTCATCTTAGAAATAGGTGACAATTACGGCTCGGCCATTCCCGCCATTACCGCCTGCGCCACCCGTGGTGATTCCTGAACCCCCACCTCCGCCGCCTCCAGAAGGGTAGCCACCGGCTCCGCCTTGACCTCCGGTTGTGCTGCCTCCGCCACCTCCACCTCCGCCGGCTCCCGAAGGATAGGTAGTCCCGGCGTCTGAACCTGCGCCTCCGTTGTTCCCAGCCCCCGGCCCCCCAATAGCAACTGCACCTGCTCCGCCACCGAATGAGGGCGTGGAGGTGTTAGAGCGCAAATAACGTCCGCTGCAACCACCTGCGCTTCCTCCGCCGCGGTTTGTTTGGCTTGCGGAGGAGCCCCATAATATGCCGCCATTTCCTCCACCTCCACCTCCGTACATACTGCTGCCGCCTGTTCTAAAGTCGTTGCCATCCTGACGGCTGCCACCGCCTCCACCCCCGCCCCATTCAGCCCTTCCTACGTCGTTTGACCCATTCGTACCTGCGCCACCCTGCCCACCGATTGCGTCGACAATTGCGGAGGTAGCTGGAAGACCGCCCGGGATAAGATTGTACGATGTAAACGCAGTAGTCCCAGCCCCCGCGGTCCCACCACCTCCACCCCCACAAAGATAGGTAGCTACTAAAGCGCGGTTGAACCCGCCCATACCGCCACCTCCGCCCCCAGCCATAATTAAATTACCGGGCGTAGTCGTGTTCGGATTATTGCTGGTAGAAATAATGGTGTTTCCGCCAGCCCCACCAAGCCCGCCGTCGGAACTATTGCCGCCAGCGCCGCCAGCGCCGCCAGCTCCTGCAAGCACGTACAGGATAGAGGGCAAATCATCGGCCCGGTACAGTTGGCGAGAATGAGCGCCACCGCCACCTCCGGTCCCGCCCATACGTTGTTCATCTCCACCATTTACACGGCCCCCACCGCCGCCTCCTCCGGCGCCGTGAACGATAAACAAAACGGACTTAGCTCCGGCGGGTTTTGTCCAAATATCAACCACGCCCGGGGTGCTGAAGACATCTACGCGCGAGTTGACGCCCGCCGATCCAACCGCGCTTGAAGGTACTAGGGCGGAAAGGTTCATCAGAAGAAGGTGACGAGGACTACTCGACCGGCTCCACCAACTCCACCTGTTCCACCGGTACTAGGAGAAGCTCCGCCGCCGCCTCCTCCACCGCCCGGGAAACCGCCAGCGCCGCCGGCAAAACCGTATACTCCACCCCCACCTCCGCCCGATCCCGCGGCATAGAGGGTCGTCGCGTTAGCCCCAGCTCCGCCCGCAGTACCCACTCCGGCAGCACCACCTCCAAAGCTGGCTTGGTTGTTCGTAACAAGGTATCGACCAGAAGCGCCGCCGCAAACACCGTCGTTTCCTCCTCCAGCGGAGTTTACAAAGCCGCCAACGCCGCCACCGCCTCCGCCGTACAGACTGCCACCACCCGGCTGGCGATTCGCTCCGTCATTACGGACCCCGCCGCCACCGCCTCCGCCCCATTCTGCCGCATAACTTGAACTTCCTGACGCTCCGTTCCCGCCGCCCGCGCCTCCTCCACCAATCGAAAAACCAATGCTCACGGCCGGAAGACCGCCAACAACAGCCGAATCTCCAGTTCCAGTAGTTCCTGCTCCCGCAGTTCCTCCTCCGCCTCCGCCAACTGAAGCTAAGGAAGACGCTCCAGCTTCTCCCCCGCCGCCACCGCCGCCCATACAGTAGACGGATGTCAAATTCGTGATGGGGTCAGCAGCCGCAATCGTGCTGTTGCCTCCGGCGCCCCCGGCGCCGTTGCTAACTCCCGCCGTACCGGACGCACCAACTCGGATGTAAAGCGTGGCCGGCAACTGGTCAGCGGTGTAGATGATTTGCCCGTTTGCACCTCCACCTCCCCCAGCTCCACCATTCCGTTGGGTGGCAACGGCGCTGCCATTCCCACCACCGCCACCTCCGCCTGCGCCGACCGCGATCATCTGCACCGCCTTGGCTCCGGCTGGCTTTGTCCAAGTGTGCAGGGTCCCGGTGGTAGTGTAGGTATTGACCTGCGCGTTGATAGTCAGACCGTCTGGGCCGACTAGTGACGGGGGCTTTATGGCGGATAAATCCATAAGTATTACAGGCGATAGCGAATCATCACGATACCAGCGGAACCAGATCCGCCAGCCCCTCCGGTAATCGCAGGCACACCGACACCGTGACCGCCACCGCCACCGCCACCTCCGCCATTGCCTCGATTGTATCCAGTGGTGTTTGCATTAACGCCAGCAACCCCGCCAGAACCAAATGCATTTCCACCTTTGCCGCCAGAACCCGCTGCTCCACCGGAAGCCGCTCCGCCATTTGCTCCTGTAGTAGATGTATTGGAACCACCACCGCCGCCACCACCACCGCCACCGCCAAATGAATAGGATGTGCCGTTCCAGTTTAGGCTTGTTGCCCCACTGCCTGCGCCGCCAACAGTGCCAGCACCGGGCTCAGTGCCTCCTGGCCCACCAGCGCCACCAGTTGATCCAGCGGAAGGCGATGTAAGCGTTCCAGATACAATCGCAGCGCTGCTTGTGCCTCCAACTCCGCCAACGGTTATGGAGTATGAACTTCCAGTGGCGAAGTAGGTGCCGATAACACTCTCGCTTGAAAGAGTGTATCCACCACCAGCCCCGCCCGCACCGCCGTCAGCGCCATCCGACGTTCCTGTGTCTGCGGGGTCGCCAGCAGTTCCGTTGAACCCTCCGCCGCACACAAAGATTTGAGCGGTGGAAGTGGGAGATGCCGACAGCAACTGGAACGTGCCAGACGAGGTGAAGATGTGCACCCGATACCCGTCGTGGACAAACTCCGTACCACCAGTGGCGATGGTAGGAGATACGAAGAATACCTGTTGAAGAGGCATATTAGCCTAGGCCAGCACCCATAATCACGAACGTGTTGGTGGCAACACAGAGCAGCGTAGCCGCCCCGCGAAGGGCTAGCGTGCGATTGCCCGTACTACCGACTCCAGACAGGTACATCGTAACACCAGTGCCTTGAGTGATGGTGATCGTTGACGCACTGCTATTCACGATTGAAACCACATCTCCGGCATTGAACACGCTTTGTGGCACCGTAACCCCTGCACTGGTGTAGATGTGCTTTCCTAGGTCGGATGCAACTAGGGTGTAGCTGCTGGTCTGGATGTTCTGGTTAATTTTCTGAACACCGCCAACCTCGTTGATGAAATCAACCTCCCACCCAATGGTGGAGTTGATGTACGTCAGGCCAATAGCAGCCGAGATGTTGCAGACTAGGTCTTCTGCAAGGCTGTCGATGTTTGAACCGTTTCGAGCAACCGTGAGATTGTTGGTGGCCCAAGTCTTCTTTGGGTCGTTAATCTCTATGTAGTTGCCAGCAGAGGGCGTGGCCGGAAGTGTAATCGTGAACGCACCACCAGAAGTGTCGGCCAAAAGCCGATCACTAGCGACAGCCGTGTATGCTGAGGTCTTCGTTGCCCAACCGGAAGAGCCACTGCCAGCAGGACCCGTAGGACCCGTGGGGCCCGTGGGACCTGTAGGTCCGGTGACACTGGCTCCAGTGGGACCCGTGGGTCCGGTTGGGCCAGTGCCACCGGTAGCACCAGCGGGGCCAGTAGGCCCGGTGACGCCCTGAATGCCTTGAGCGCCGGTAGGACCAGTGGGTCCTGTAACGCCTTGAATGCCTTGGGGGCCAGTAGGTCCGGTGGGACCAGCACTACCCGTGGCTCCTGCGGGACCAGTGGGTCCAGTAGGTCCAGTGACGCCAGTAGCCCCCGCAGGACCCGTGGGACCAGTGGGGCCAGCAGCACCCGTAGCACCAGCGGGGCCGGTTGGCCCCGTTACGCCCGTAGCTCCCGCAGGGCCTGTAGGACCAGTGACACCCGTGGCTCCAGCAGGTCCAGTAGGACCAGTAACGCCAGCGGCTCCAGCAGGACCCGTGGGACCCGTGACACCTTGAGCGCCAGCAGGGCCAGTCGGGCCGGTGACGCCCGTAGCGCCTGCGGGGCCAGTCGGACCCGTAACGCCCTGAGCGCCCGCAGGACCCGTGGGGCCGGTAACGCCTTGAATACCCTGCGCCCCCGTGGGTCCAGTTGGACCGGTGACGCCCGTGGCTCCTGCCGGACCAGTGGGTCCGGTAGGTCCAGCGGCACCCGTAGCACCAGTAGGACCAGTGGGTCCGGTGGGTCCAACGGCCCCTGAAACATTCAGGGTGGTGCCGGACATAGACAGTCCGGTGCCCAGAGCAATTTCCTCTACGTCTCCAGAACCAGATGCAGAGCCCCGCCCGAGCAGTCTTGATGCCGCAGAGACGTTCTGCATCTTGGCATACGTCACTGCGTCATTGTCGATGGTCCAAGTGGCTCCGGTGCCGCTTACCGTGATGTCGCCCTTGTCGCCATCAACAAGACCGCTGCCGCTCGCTCCCGTAGGGCCGGTGGGACCAGTAGGGCCGGTGGGACCCGTGGGACCCGTGACGCCAACTACAGGGCCCGTTGGGCCGGTAGGGCCTGTAGGACCTGTGGGACCAGTGATGCTAGCACCCGTTGGACCCGTAGGACCAGTGGGACCAGTAACGCCCTGAATGCCCTGAGGCCCAGTGGGACCGGTAGGGCCAGTAACGCCGTTGGCGCCAGCAGGCCCCGTGGGGCCGGTGACGCCAGTGGCACCAGCCGCACCCGTAGGACCCGTGGGGCCAGTGGTGCCGGTGGCGCCCGCAGGTCCAGTTGGTCCAGTTACGCCCTGAATGCCTTGAGGGCCAGTGGGACCCGTAGGACCAGCAGCTCCAGTGGCACCGGCAGGCCCCGTGGGGCCCGTAGCGCCAGCAGCACCAGTCGGTCCAGTTGGGCCCGCTGGACCCGTGACACTAGCCCCCGTGGGACCAGTGGGCCCAGTGGGACCAGTAACACCGGCGGCACCCGCAGCACCAGTAGGGCCGGTGACGCCTTGAGCACCCTGCGGACCAGTGGGACCCGTGGGACCAGTGATGCCCGTAGCTCCCGTAGGACCGGCAGCACCAGTGGCGCCAGCAGGACCTGTTGGGCCCGTGGGGCCAGTGACACCGGCTGCACCAGTTGCACCAGTGGGGCCCGTGGGACCCGTAGTGCCCATAGCACCAGTTGGACCAGTCGGGCCTGCTGCGCCAGTGGCGCCCGTTGGTCCGGTGGGGCCAATTGCTCCGGTGGCTCCAGCAGCACCAGTCGGTCCAGTGGGACCAGTGACACCCTGATAGGTGAGCTGGTAGGCCGTAAGAATGATTGACGGAGTGGCAGGGCGAACAGGGCCGGTGGCAGACGGAAGCTGCTCAACGGACAAGTCGGTGCTGGTCGCACTCCAATAAACCTGAATGTAGTCGTTAGCCGCAAACGTAGCGACGTAATTAACCGTGGCTAGGTTGTGCCCATCAACGCCGCCGTGAGTGCCGGGAACGTCAACTACGCTATTGCTGTCTGCAAGGTCGGTGCCGTTCTTTCTGAGCCAAAGCCTAGCAGTCTGGATTGCGACGTTCTGATTGCTAAGCTGAACAGAAAACGTGATGGAATACGTCCCTGCATAGGTGAACTTCACCTGAGAACCGCTTTGAAGGCTCACCCCGCTCGACTCAAAGGTGGAGCCAATGGTGATAGCCTGAGCGCCAGTGACACTGGTCAACGTCTGGTCGTTAGAGTCGTAGAACGACCCGTAGTAGGACAACGCACCACCCGCACCCGTGGGACCAGTAGGACCCGTTGGCCCGCTGCCACCTGACGCATAGGACAGGCCGGTCCAAGCCGTAGTCCCGTTGCCTAGCTTAAACTTGAGGGTGTCGGTTTCGTAGCCGAGCTGCCCCGCCTCCAGCACTGGATTGTTGCTGGTCCAGTTGGCGGCGGTGTCGCGACGATGGCGAAGGATGGCAGGCGTGCTCATTCAGATGTTCCGTTTTCCAAGTCTACCGTAGATGCGGAGTAGGTGGTGGTGCTTACTCCCTCATCTAGGTCAAAAAGAGACAATATCCCACTGCTGGACCCCTCCGAGAAATCCCAAGCTCCAGAGAGGGTTCCGCCAGCACGCCACCTTCCGTCCTGCCCCAGAACGTGCTGGGTGTCCCGCCTGTATGGCGGAATGGGCTTCCATCCAGCCCCTCTGCCCAAGTCCTCAAGGGACCACTCTCCTCGCAGGTTCTTGACTAACGTATCCTTAGTGATGGAGGGCATAGGGGCTATTCTACCCTATGCCCGTAAACGGCATTTCCTTTGGATTTAAGCCACTTTGGCAGCACGCTTCGACCAGAGAGACCAGCCGACGGCCCCGAGACTTCCCAATGCCCCGGCAATGATCTCAATGGTCCCGGCATCCAGCTCAATGCCCTTGGCAAGGAGCCAGCCGGAAGCGATGCCCAAGGCGTGACGAACAACGGAAGAGAGGACAGAAGAGTTCATTTTTTGATGGGTGTTTCGACCTTCAATTCTAACACCTCAATAACCTGCTTGTTTGGCGTCCATAAATGATACCTAATCGTGGTTAATTGCCTTTAGACGATCATAAATGAGGGCTAAACCCTAGCCGCCAGAAGTCAATCCTAACGATAAGCTCGGGTCTTAGCCGCCACCCTAGCAGGCTGCTTGGAGAACTGCTTCCCCGACCGCATCGCCTTACGCTTGGCGGCATTCGTGGCCGAACGCTCTGAGGGACTGAGGTACGCCCAAGCCTTCTCGGGCAGATAACGCTCCCCTGTCTTAAGGGAGGGCTTTCCGCTGTACGTGCGCCACTTCTGGCGCGTCCAGTCCACCAAAGAACGCTGCTGAGGCTTCAAGACTTGTATCCCCCGCCAGCGTCCTTGTATTCCCGAGCGAGGAACTGCGCCTTGCGGGCGCTCCATTGACCCGACCTGCCACCCTTGGAACCAGCAAGAATACGGCGATAGATGTTCTTACGCAGGCCCGGGCGGGTATACACCCCGGCGCTGTTCACCGTAGACTTCTGGGGCATCTTAGAGCGGACTAATTAGGATTGCAGACCAGAACACACGATCAGCCACCACGGGGGTAAACCCACGGTAGAGGCCACTAACCTTGGGGAGAATAGCGGTTTCAAACACGGTCATAGGTAGTTGAGCTGTTGGATTTCAGCCACCACGGCAGTGGCGCCGGTTTGAACGCCCTTGGCCGCAATGGCGAGCTGTCGGGTCCAATACGCACTGGCACCGTCCTTGTAGAGGAAGCCCTTGGTCGAGGTGGGATTGGTGCCGTCGAACGTCACCCGGGCGTCAGCGCCGTTAAACTGCACCAGAACGTGGCTGGTGTCCGCAGACAACGTGAAGTCGATGACGTTCTCAGCCGTCGTAATCGAGTTCTGAGCGTGCAGCGTATTGTTCTGCGGAATGGCCTGAGACGGGGTGTTGACGATGCGGGCGTTGGACATAGGCCAATTCTAGCACAGGCTGCTACTGCACAGCGGACAGCGCGTTGAAATAGCGATTGTAGTCGAACATCTTGGATCGCATCGAGAACATCTTGATGGCACGATTTATGATAGTAATTCGACTGAGCGACTGGGCGTGATGCAGGGCCGAGGCCATCTCATCCACCGTGTTGCACCGGAAGCCGGTGACGCCATCCTCGACGGACTCAACAAAACCTCCATAATTTGTTGATACCACTGGAGTTCCAGAAAGCTGGGCCTCGCAGGCCACGTTGCCAAATGGCTCAAAGGTGCGCGTGGGGCAGATGAGCACACTAGCCTCGCCAAGGAGCGCCAGCTTCTGATCCAAATCAACCACGCCCAAGTATTCGGCATTTCGCGTTACGAGCTTGGGGTTGCCAAAACCAGCCACCTTGAGGGGCATACCCGCCTTTTGAGCGGCCTCACAGGCCTCTTCGATTCCCTTGGCTGGCGTCACTCGTCCCAAGAACAACGCATACGGCTTCTTGGGTACGTTACGGACATACTCCATATCGTCGTAAAAGGCGTTAATCACGGTGTCGTGCTGGTCAATAGGACGACTGTTGGCCCATCGACCAATGCAGTAGGAGCGCCAAACGTGACTCTCCCACACCTTCCACTTGGAGAAGAAGCCCTCGTAGCCAATCCCATACTCCACCACCTTCAGGTCTGGCAAAGAGTCGGCAATCTGCTTCTGGCAGTTGCCTCCCAGCACGCATACGAAATCCCCGGGCTGCTTCCGCTTGTTTATCTCGTCCACAGCCGTTTGGTTGGTCTTCACCCAAATCGGATGGCCGGTCTGCCAAGACGGGTAGATGTAGTGGCTTCCGCCAGTGATGAGCTTCTGGTCCTCCTCGGTGCTAATCACAACGTGCTCATCACAGATTGCCTGATTCTCAGGCCCGCTGTAGAGGAACACCGTGTGGCCCAAGGTCTTCATCATCCAACAGAACCTGATGGTCTTCTGGCTAAACCCGCAGGCAGAGTAGGCGCGGGTGGTGAAACTCTGCGGCATCGCTACAACGTGGAATCGCATAAAAAAGGCGCACCCATAAGGATGCGCCGTTGAGCTTCGGGTCAATCGAATACTACCGGATGGTAGAGTGACGCGACTGCGTGGAGCTGTGCGACCGGATGCGCTTCCCAATGGTGTTGAAGTTGCGTTGGTTCATCACGTTCTCCAGCTCCAACGCCAACAGCGACTCGGCATAGCCATCCTCAGCCGCAGCCTTCTCGTTCTGGCCATCATACCGGAGGAAGTCGGCAAAGGCCCCGTGCGCAGCATACTGGAAGAACTCCTGCGGCACCTGCGTGTTGGTCGTGGTGTTGTAGTCCCCGTCCCAGCGCTTCTTGTAGTCCACGTACACCGTCGTTACGTCGTCTGGCTTGGACAGAATGGTGGCCCCGCCATTGGTGACGTAGAACGAATACTCAGGCACAGAGTAGGTGCCGTAGGGCGATTCCCGATAGATGCGCAGGAACGTATCTATGGGCTCCAAGGTGGCCTGCGTAAACGGCACCAGCCCGCCCGAGACGGCACGAGCTTCACCCGTGACCAAGTAGCGGGGCCAGTGCTGGTTGCGCCGATAAGCGTTGTAGAGTCTCCGGTTGATGAACGACGACACCAGCGCCGTCTCCTCCGTCGTAAAGGCGGTGTTTCCGGTGAGCCCCTTGGTGAGCGTCAGGAGATTGCTGAAGGTGTCGGTTTGCATCAGACGCGATTGGGAGCCAGATGGGGGAACTTCTTCTGGTGGTAGCGGATGAACTCCTTGCTGTTCACCTCCTGCCGACCAAACTTACGAATCAGGCGGAAATACTCGTCGGCGGGATAGAACGCCACCGCCTTGCCCAGCCCGGGAACGGTCTTGTGCTTCTTCCACTTCTGAGCCTCGTGGGCAGCAAGAATCTCCTCCTTCTTCTGGTTCACCTTCACCAGCTCAAAGCCGGTGCGAATCTCTCGGATCAGGGCATCCTTTACCGCGCCCTCCCCGGGCAAGCTGGTGATGATGTGCATAAAAAAGGGCTCCCCCGTGTGGAGGAGCCCCATTGTAACAGCCCGCTAGGCTCGTTAGGAGAACTTAGCGAGGTCGATGATGCGCAGGCCGATGACGAACTCGCCAGCGGTGATCGACGCGATAGCCGAGTCGGTCAGCTTCAGGTAAACGTCCTGAACCGCCGCACCAGCCTTCGCAGCCTGACTGAGGCCGGTGGTGGTCGTCGCGGTGCCGAGCTGATACTGGTCACCCGTGTTGAACACAGGAGTCGTCATCGCGTCAGCATCGAGCGCGTTGATGAACTCATCGGGATCGGCAATCGTCGTGCCGACATCAAGCACCAGCGTGGTCGTGCCAGCAACCGCCACCGTCTTGGCGACGCCAACCAGCTCAACCGCACCGTGCGCAGGAATCTGGGCAAGGATCATCGTACCACCGTTGCCGATGGCCTTCAGATCATTGTAATCCAGACGAATGACATCGGTGAATGCACCGAGTTCGTTAACAGCAACTTTAGCCATTGTAATGGTCTCCTTGGTTAGGGTTTAGCTGAGGACGGTGATCTTGCCGTGAGCGGCAGGATGCGCCACCTTGAGGGTGCCGGTCCAGTCCACGTAGCCACGCTCACCACCGCCACCGTTCTGGAGGCGGGTCGAACCGAGCGGGATAAGCTCACCCACCGCGTAGAAGTCGGGGTTGATGAGGTAGCCGGTGTCCTTGTTGGTCGTGTCAGGAGCGCAATCGGGATTCATATCCACGATGGTGATGATGCCGTGGTCAGACTGATACTGACCAACCGCGAGCTTGATAAGGCCCGAGGAGCTGTCGGCATTGTAGTTGCGCAGCGCACCGCTGGTCGTGTCGGCGCGGGCGAAGTCCGTCACCACCCGGCGAAGAGCGGTGTCGGCCAGCAGCGTGAGGCTGTTGGTCGCGCCGTTCTGCCGGTAGACGGAGGTGATGAGGTTGTTCAGCGCCGTTTCGTTGAACGTGCCCGAGGCGTGGATGGAGCCAGCCGGGGTGCGGTAGTCGGCGGGAACGTCCGCCGGACCAGCCGAATCAACCCAGTTGCCAAAGCCGCGCATCGTGTAGGCGACGCCGCCACCGTTCTCGGCAGCGCGATTCTGCGTGCCGAGGAGGGTCTTCTCGACGTCACGCTTCAGCTCCTTGACGGCCTTCATCTCCGCACGAGCGATGTCCTGCGGGCCAACCGAGGAGACGGCCTGCTGGAAGTCGCTGACGCGGAAGGACCGGCGGCGCTTGTGGATGTAGTTGCCGAGACGGGCAACCGACTCAAACTTGTCGTCGAAGTCGGTGACGTCAGCACCTTCGGTGATCGCGTCGGAGACCGGCGCGGCAAGCTTGTCAACGCCCCACTCAACGAAGGTGGCGTTGCACTTGAACTTGTCAGCCGCGCTCAGGAACGGGGTGTCCGAGGGCGCGAGCGTGTTAATGGCGTCGTGAAGGTCCTCACGGTTGAGGGCCGCGGCGCCGGGGCTGGTGGTATCGTAGGTAGCGGAGAACGACATAACTAATTATTGTTTACTGCGTTTAGAGATTTGTGCTGCGCGGAGGGCAATGAAGTCGTTAGGGCTTCCAGTTTTCTTAAACCGGCTTTCGATATCCTTGAGCTGGCGATCCAGACGGCTTTCGGGCCGTTCTGAAGCTCCAGCAACTTGGGACGGGGTGGACGGAGGCGACAGCGCGGGAGTTTTGGGCTTAGAGTCCATCTCCAACGTGCGCCGCCCGTAGATCGAGTTGGCAGCGTGAGCCACCAAGTATTCGATCTGCGGGGCAATCTCGGGGACCAATTCCTTCGCTCGCTTGAGGCGAGGATCACTCACCATAGCTTCATAGCGCTTACGAGTGTCATTGTCGTCACCAGCCATCCAAGGCAGCTCGTTCGTGGCTAGTGCCTTGAACTGCTGCTCCATCCCCTGCCGCTGTGCTCGGAGCTGAAGCTCTTTCCACTGGGCCGGGATGTATTTGGTCTGACGACGACGAGCGTTGCGGAGCATTTCCCGCATCTGCATCTTGGTGTAGGGCTTGCCGTCGTCACTTGTGTAGACGACTTCATCACTACCAAGGTCCTCAGCCTTGAAGAGGATGTCCTCTGCCGACTCGACGAAACTGTCCACCTCTTCCTTCTGCTTTTGCAGCTCTTCGACGGTGACAATCGACTCGTAGGGGTTGTCCTCAACCTTGGCTTCAGGGAGCTGCTGTCTGGTTTGCGCGATGGCAAGTTCCAGAGCTGCTGCCTTCTCCTCCGCCAGCTTGCGCTTGGCAGTGAGTTCGGCAATGCGTTTGAGCAGCCCGCTCTTGCCCTTCTGGGCAAGCTCGGAAATCTCCTCGTCCGTAAGGTCCTCGATGTCCTTTGAAAGAACCTCCTTCTGGGGTGCGGCCTCGGATTCAGTGGTGCCCTCCTTGGGCGCTTCCACCTTCTCCTCAACCTCCCCTGCGGGAGCCGGTTCAGACTGCGCGGACTTGCCGCCCAGTTTGGCAATTCGGGCCGACAAGAAGGCGGCTTCCGAAGTTGGCTTGTTTTCCACGGCTGGTTTAGCGTCTGCCGCGTCTGACGTAACGACTTCTGACATAGGTTTTCCCGCCATCTTTGCGCCTTGGCGACTGCGAATTGAGCGGGATGCTAACACACGATTTTGATGCTTGACCCAAAATCGCCCTAGTCGTCACTTAGGGTATGGACCCTAAGAGCCTAGAACGTCTCCACAACAACGAGGACTTCCTTGCCTTCTTGGAGGACGTTCAGTCCCAGCGCGAAGGCTGGATTGGCCAGCTTCACGACCGCACCACGGACTCGGTGCAACAGATTGCAGGACGCATCTGCGCCTTGGACGATGTCCTCGGCGCAGGCAAATACAAGGAGTTGAAGGCTAAGTGGACCTCGCTCAGGCTGTAAGGCCCTGAGTTTGGACCTCGCCCATCTGGGCAGGAGCCGTACCAATCCGCCCAATCTGGGCGTTCTGCATCTGCTGCATCTGGAACTGGTACTGCTGCATATACTTCTCCAGACGGGTCTTGAACGCCTCGTCCTGCTGGAAGCGCTGCATAACGTCCGGCTGCTGCATATACTGCTGGATGGTTTGCATCGCCACCTGAGCACCGTTGGGTCGAGCACCCACCTCAATGCCAGCGTAGATTTTGGACAGATCGTCCGTCACCTGCTTCACAATCTGCTGCTGTGACTCCTCGGCAGGCTGGAGCACGGCATCGGCCAACACGGGGTTGATGGACGAGGCCATCGCCTCCAGCAGTCGGTCCATATTAATCCGCCCGTTGCGGTCAAACTGAACGAGGCTGACAAACTGGTTCAGTTGCGTCTCAAGGTTCTCGGGGTCGGCGGAGAGAACGTCGTAATTGACCACGATGTCGAAGTTCTCATTCGGGTCGCCACGCGAGAAGCGTTGCGGATCGGACACGCCCGTGACGCGGAAGAACACTTCCTCGGGGCCGAAGCGCTGATAGCACTTGAAGGCCAGACGCATAACGTCCCGAACGTGCGTCAGGAACTTGTCCACGAAGTGCTGCTGGCGGATACGGCTCATCGGGTTCTCGTGGTCGAGACCCATAATGCTGTTGGCCTGCTGCATCATCGTGTTCTCCAGCTCCACCGAGCCGGGGTTGAACGGAGGCGTGGGGCCAAACTGAATCTCGCCCATCCGGCGGTAGGGGATGCGGGCAGCGGGGCCGTAGTCCGTGGGCGGCTGGCCCGTCACCGGATAGAGCAGCGGCGGAATCGTGGCCATACTGTTCCGGTCGGAACGGCTGTCACGCTCGCCCTTAATCTGCCACTGAAGGCCAATGAGCTGCTCAGGCACCGTAGCCAGCTCGTACAGGCGCTTGTTGTCCTCAAACAGTTTGGTGACGACAAACGGGTAGTCGTCGTAGCCGTTCATCAGCTCAAACTTGGCATACTTAGGCTCGTCCGAGCGACCCGTGTAACGCTGATGGAACACCGTGCAGTAGATGCCCTGCGCGTTCTCCTCCTTGTCCACCATTCGCTGGTAGGCGTAGATCACCTCGTACAACTCGTTCGTCATCTCCTGCGCCGAGCGGTTGGTTTGGGTGTTCGTCCGAGGATCAGTGAGGTCGATGCTGACGGGCTGCGTGGCCGTTACGTGGTCCACCCACTCCTCGTCCCAGCCCTCCGTCGCCACCTTGTTGTGCAGCTCCTGAGCCGTGTGCAGGACGCGGAAAAAGCAATACGGGGCACGCTGGTAGTCGGTGGTGTAGGCCGGGAAGAATACGTCCCCGTCAGGCGCACAAGCCATCGTGCACGGCGCGTTAATCGACTGACGCACCACGGACAACTCTGCGCTGCCCGTATCCCGCAGCTTCTTCACGGCCACCTTGGCCTTCTTCAGGGTGACGCCCTTGAACTGCTGCGTAAACAAGTTGGCAATCTGATCGTCGGACCTTCCCTCAATGATGAGGTTGGCCATATCGGGGCTCATCTGCGCGATCTGCTGGAGGTCGAGCCGCTGCATAAACGTGCGGTCCTCCTTCTTCCAGCCCACGTAGGTCACCATAATCCCACGCTCAAACAGGTAGTTGGCCCCCAGCTCCATCTGCCGCTTGAAGTCGGGGATGTAGCTACTCACCATCCACTTCAGGAACGCGGATGTCACCCGAGCGCGCCCGAGGTCACTCACCTCTACGGGGTAGGCGCGGATGTTCGCCCGCGAGAGCGCCGACATACACAGCGCAACGTAAGTATTGATGAAGTTGTTGATGAGGGGCACCTCGGTGTCCGACGCGCCTTCAAACGGGAAGGCTTCGGGTCCCCACTTACGGAGGTCCTTGGCTTTGTTGGGCCAGATGCAACGGCGGTAGTCGAAGCTGTCACGGGTGGAGCTAAGATACCAAGCCAAGTCGTTCACCGTCCGGTCATAGGCGGTCTTCAGGGCAAGAACGTCAGGCTGCTTGCCGACGTATGTGAGGGCCTCGGTGGTGTTCGTATTCATTCCTGTGGGCGTAGCTTGCGCTGAAGTCCGACTATGATTTTGTTGCTGAAAGACTTGTTGGCACCCACCTTGTCGGCCAGAAGCTCAGGGGCAATTGGCTGATAGCAGGCGCTCAAGGTCCGCGTGAGGATTTCAAACCCGAGCAGACGGTCCATCTGCTCGGCTTGCCACGCCGGATTTAGGGTCGGGTCAACGCCCGCCAAGAGCTTCGTGTCGGTATGATTTTCCACCGCTGGCGTCTTCAATGACATCTACGTTGATTAGCTTGCCAACCAGCCTATCACACCAACTGGGTTTGACGGCCACCAACACCTTCTCTCCAAGGCCCGTTTCGGGGATGCAGTAAATCCAATGTGGGTTGGGAGCCGCCTTGATGGCGCGTACACGTATGCGCTTGGGCACCGCCAAGGGCACAGCTAAGGCCAATCGCACCTTGTCCGCCCCTGCGCGTGTAAACCACTTCTTGCCGTCGATGGTTGCGTGCTCGTCAGGGGCCAACTTCTCGTCTCGGATGCGAGCAAGCTCAAAACGAGTGATCTTCAGCTCGTCCGCGAGGTCCTTGAAGGACACTAGGTTAGTAGAATGCATTCTTAGGGCGGGTTATGGCCATCTGGCCGGGGGAAATATGCCTAATGTCGGCTATGGCAGCATACCGGAGGACATCCACGGGGTCTTTCCACGCCTCATCCAGCCCACCCTCAGCCGTATACTCCTGAATGGCCGTGATGATGTTCTGACAGCGGTTGCTGATGTAGATGCGGGGCCGGTTGACGCTGTCCATCGGCTTCTTGCGGTCGTAAGCCATCTTGGTTTGCAGCGCCTGAAGCCCATCCTCGATGTCCAACCCCGGTGCGGGCACAAACACCAACGCATTGTCGCTCAAATCCTCGATGATGGACGACGCGCCGTTCTGGGTTTGGTACTTTTGGGCACCTAGGCGGGGGTCGATGAGTCTTTCAAGGGGCTTGAGCCCCAAGTCCTGCTCAATCTGGCCAATCAGAGTGACATAGTCGCCTATTCCATACCCCAAGCCCTTGGCACCGGGGCCATTCATCCACTTCCCGCCCCGCATCTCAGCCCACTCACCCACATTGATGTCGGGCCACTCAGCCACCACGTACCAAGTGTCGCTGGGATCGACCACAATCCAGCACATAAACCAGTTTTTGCGCCCCGCAGGGTCCAGCACCATATAGTGGGTGCAGTCCTTCTTGGGTATCTTCTCCGGTTCAATGACGTTCACCTCAAGGGAGAAGCCCGGGAAGCGCGTGGTGAGCGTCTTGGTGGGCACGCCATAGGCCGCAGTGAGCGTGTAGGCGTCGTCGCCCTTTGCCTTACACTGCTCGGCAATGCTGGCATACCCAGACCAAGGGTTGTCCTTGCTGTGGAAGTAGACGATGCCTGTGTTCTTGGGCTCGTTCTCCTGAAGGTAGGGCACCTCTATGTTCCGCAACAGCTCAGCCCGCCTCGACTCGATGGTCTTTGCCCCGTCCAAGTAGTAGCGCACCGTCTCCGTCGTCCCGTCCTTGGGGGTGAACGTCAGCAGCAGCTTAGACCCACGGGTGGCCAGACGCAGGTAGAGCCGGTCCAGCATCTCCATCCCCATCAGGTATTCGTCGCACCACGCCCCGACGTTCGTCCACTTGGGGCTCAGGCTCCCCAGCTCCATACCCTCAAGGATGGTTTGGTTCTGCTGATACTGGCTGTACGTCTTGAAGATGATGCGGCTACGGTTGGGCAGCACCAAGCTGTTCCCCGCAAAGCCATTCTGCATCGAATAGCTGATGTAGTGGGTTTCCTCAGTAGCCTTCTTCTTCAGCTCCAGCGGCAGGTAGGTGTAGACGGCACTCTGCTGCACCAGAATGGAAGTCTCCTGATTCTGGCTGAAGCAATAAAGGAGACTCTCCTCGTTTTCCAGCGCCGCCTTCACCACCGTCTTGGCCCCAAACATTGTCTTGCCGCTACGGTTGGCCCCGAGCAGGAGCAGCGTCTTGCGCTTAGCCAGCATCTCCTCCGCCTTCTTCCAGTGGGGCAGGTCCCACCCATAGCGGTAGGGGTCGCGCCTGCTATTGGCAATGGCCGAATGGTAAAGCTCGTGGAGCTTGAGGACATCCTCGGGCTCCATCTGGACCAACTCCTTGTCGGAGGGGGCCTTGAGGATTTCGTGCTTCTGCCAAACTAGGCTCATTTAGCCTTCCACAGGGCGTAGGGGTGGCAGGACATCCCAAGCGTCAGTTCCTCCACCAAATCATACTTGTCCTGCAAGAGGGGCAGGTAGGAGGGGTGTCCGTCCTGATGGCAGAGATAGGCGTTGTTGTTGGCTAGTTGCCCGTGACTCACCGTGAACAGGAAGGGCACCTTCAGCAGCTTCAATATCTCTAGCCAGCAGGCAATCGAGGCCAACGAGCACTCATTCCAGCTATGGATGTTCACCGCCACATCCAGCAAGGGCTTCTGCTCCAAGAGCTGCTCAGGACTCACTACGTGAACGTTCCCAGTGTGGACGTACGTCTTAACGTACGTCCGACAGACTCGCTGACTCACCTCCACCCCATCCGTGCACCAGTAGTCCCTGACATAGGAAGACGCGCTGACGGCAAGCCGCCCATACCCAGCTCCAATGTCCAAGAAGTTGCGATTGAGTAGCCCGTGCTTGTTCAGGAACCAAAGCTCCGTGTTGGAATCCAGCCACTGGCGGGTGACGGGGCCAAACGCCTCGGTGGGCACACACCTAGCGCCGTGGTTGACATCCCGCAACCGGCCATAGAAGTCGAACGGAAACTCGTCCCAACAATCAATCCAGTTGGCTATCTCATCAAACTCCTCGGGCCTCTGGCTATCCTGCTCCACAAAGACAGGGCTCTTCGCATACTGGTCCCCGGCAGCGACAACCATCTGCTGCCACTGGTCCCACATCGCCAAGCTCTTAACTCCCGCTACTAGGTGATTCATTGGTTACGTTCTTGGTTACAACTTCCAAAGCGTCAGCCCTGAGCTTGGCCCTAGCCTCCTCAATTGCCTTACGGGCATCCTCAATCGAAGGAGCCCCACCCTTGTGCTCAATGGTCACCCGATTGCCGTCCGTGGCCATAAAGAACTTATCGGCATAGATGCCGTAGCTCATAGCCAAGTCCCTGATGTTCACACGCTTCAGGGCCCCCTCGTCCTCCGCCAGCATCTTCATCTTCTCCTGCTGGAGCATCCTCGCCCCCTCAATCAGCTCCATCGCATCCTGCGCCACAATCTCCTTCCGCTTCTCTATCAAGCCTTTATGCCGAGCCCGCAGGCCCACCAGCGTGTACCAATCCACCCCCTCGTCACGCACAATGCTCTTCCAGCTCCTGCCCTCAGCCATCAACTCCAACAACCTAGCCGCCCGCTCAGGCTGACGCGCCTCAATGCTACGGCCATTCTCCCCAGCCGCCACTATGGCCTTGGCCACTTCCTTCCTTATGGCAGCTCGTTCACCCATACCCCTGTGTAGGGAATACTGCCCAGTTTTGTCAACATCCACAGCCATAAATCATAAATGGAATCTTTGTACTAAACCAGCGTAACTTTTGGTGCCTCCCCCCCGTCCCCTACTCCTTTCAATCCCCGGGAAACCCACAGGAACTCCTTCCGTTACCGGGCGACTGTGTAAATTTTTTTGAACCGACTGGGTGGACCCGATAATGGGCGACCCCCGAGCGCAGCGGTGACCCCCTCCCCCCCCTGTGAGTCTGCGAACGCTGTTATCCCCCCGAGCGAAGCGAGGGGCCAGCCAATCTGGGCCACGCTCTCCCCTACTCTGCCGCTGAAATTGGGCCGTTCTGGGCCGGAAATGGGGCTCGCGGGGCGTTCCGGGGGGCCGGAATGTCTCACATACGCGGGAAGAGTGAGCAATTCAACCGTTTCCCGGCCCTTTTGGGGTGCCCTTCCCTCCCCTTTCGGCCCTTTTGGGGTTCGCTGCCACTCCCCTGCCCTGCCGGGAGCCACTCCCCTGCCCTGCCGGGGGGGGGCGTGGGGCACGGAAAAGCCCCGGCTTGGCGGGCCGGGGCTTGTGGGTGTTGGGCTTGGTGGGCTTAGGCGGGCGGGTCGCGGGGGTCTCGCCCGTCCGCGGGCGGCGGGTTGTGCCTGCCCGAGGTGCCGCTCACGACGAGGAGCAGCGCCCAGCAAACGAGGGCCAGCGCGATGACGGCGCCAACTATGACATCGAGGGCGCGGCTCATCGGGAGGCCTCCGTGATGTGCACCATCAGGGCGTGCATGTCGGTGCAGCGCTCGATGCGCCCGCGCACGGCGATGGCCATCGCTTCCTCATCGAGGTGGGCGGCGGCGTCATCGCCGCAGCCGGTCACGACGCCATCACATACCCAGATGCGCGGCTCGCTTTGGGCGGCGAGCCAGCGTAGCGCGGGGCCATCGACAATGTTGCCCATGCCCACATCCCTGATACGTTGCTCGATGGCGGCGCTGGATGCGCAGCGCCCACCCTTGGCGATAACCGAGATAACGCCGCCGTCATTGCGGCCCGAATAAATCGCGACGGTCGCGGCGGGCAGCTTGGCGAGCACGGCATGCACATCGGAGGCCTCAAGGTTCATGGAGCCCGAGGTGTCCACCAATATGGTGCCGCCCTTCGCGGCACGCTGCACCGTGCGCCGGTAGCATCGGCCATCCGTCAGGGCGCGGCGGATGGAACCGAGGCGGGAGCCAACGGGGACCGCGAGCTTGCGCCTCTGGGCGGCGGTTGCGGTTGCGTGCTCGGTCATGGGCAGCGGCGGCATGCTATCGAGCGTGCCCCAGTTGAGCGACTGATCGCCGGTGCGCAGCGGGCGCGATACGCCCTCATGCCCCGGCGGCAGTTCGGTGACGGCATTAAGGCGGCGGCGGAAATACGCCGCAGCGGGGCCGACAAGGCGGAACGGGAAGCGACCCTGCCGCGCCGGGGGGCGGCGCTTTGGGCGGAGCATCAGCGCGGTAGCCTGCGCGATGCTCTGGGCGCGATCGAGCACATCGGAGAGCACGTGCAGATCACGGTCGGCCGAGCGTCCGGCAGCGTTGGCCTCGGCGATGGTGAGCCGGCACAACTGCCCGCGCAGCGCCTTAACCTCTAGCCCGCATTCGGTGTTATCGAGTCGGGCGTCGTTCTTGCCAAAGCCCAAGGCCATGCTTTGCAGGCATAACATGGCATATGGGGCCAGAAGCTTTTCGGGTTTCGGCTCGGGGCCTTTGATGTGCTCAAACCATTCCTGCGCCCGCGCGGCGATCCGCTCCGCGCCGTCGCGGGGGATGGCACCGAGGCCAGCGTCGCGGAGGAGCGTTAGTATGCGGCAATCCTCGACCAACTGCACATCGAGGACGGTTGCGGGAGCGTTGGCCTTGGCGATGCGCCCGGGGTTGGATTTGCGCGGAGTCCACCGTGCGTGGCCCATCTCATGCACGGCGACCCAGCGGGCGGCGTGGTCCTCGCGATGCAGCACGCGCATGGTGCGGTCATCCAGATTGGTGGAGCCCTCGGTGGAGCCTATCGGCGGGGCCTCGGTGACAATCCAGCCAAGGCCGTCGATGGCTCCCGGGATCGGGCGCGGGTCGGCGATGTTTTGCGTGGTCATGGCTGGATTAGGCGTTGGCGACGACGAGGGAATCGAGCACGGCGGAAGCGCGTGAGCCGAACACTAGCTCGGCGGCGGTGTCGGTGCTCATGCAGCCGCGAAGCTCAGCGAAAGCGCGCCACTGGCGCATCGTGATTTTGGGGTCTGAATTCCATGTGGAAGCCGCAGCCTTGCGCAAGTCCTCGGGGAGGGCCGCGATGGCGGCAGGGTGCGGCTGGTTGACATGCACGCGCACGCTGAAACGGTCGGCGACGCCCTCGCTCCGAAAAGCCTCGGCGGGGTCGGCGTTTGTCGTCGCGATGCAATGGAATCCCTGCGCGGGCCTGACGGTCTCACCGGCGGCGGTGACGTAAACGGCGGAGCCGCTTTCGTCCGCGATGGTGTGCAGCGCGCTTTCCGCGTCTCCGTTGGCCTTGTCGGCCTCGTTCACAACCAACCTCGCGCCGCAGCGCCAAGCCCGCAGGGCGGGGCCGTCATTCCAGCGAAAGCCGTCGGGCGTGGAGATATAGTAACCCATGAGGTCGGCGGCGCTGGTGTCGCTGGTGAGCGTCACCGTGATGGGCTCGGGTGCCCCCTGCTTTAGGCCAACGCGTTGGGCAGCGTAAGTCTTTCCGGTCCCGGCGGGGCCATGTAAGCAGGCGGTGCGGTTTGCGGTCAGGATCGCTTCGGCCAGAGCCCAGCAGCGGGCGATTACGTTTTCCGTGTTCATGTGTGTGTCGCGTAGTCTCCCGGGGTCAGCCGGGGCCGATAGCGTCGGCGGCGACCGGGCGGAATGTGCCCGGTCCCGCCGTTATGGGGGGTGAGGGGAGCGGGTCGAGCCAATTCCTCCTGACTGTTTTGACAGTCGGGGCTAGGCTGAGAGTGAGTCTCATTATCCTTGGGGGCAGGGCCGGGTCCGGCAGGGTAGGGGAGGGGGGGGGGGGGGGGGGGGGGGTTTTTTTTTTGTTGGGGCGCCCCGGGGGGGGGGGGGGGCCAAACCCCCCGGCCGGGTG
>Ga0315899_10000611_pt1 | contig 42669 bp, 23 predicted proteins | sample LakEriMetagenome_2_FD_203518 | JGI IMG/M metagenome (GOLD analysis project Ga0315899, IMG submission 203518) | Freshwater fungal communities from buoy surface, Lake Erie, Ohio, United States - Buoy 4 MA112 | ecosystem: Environmental > Aquatic > Freshwater > Lake | place: USA: Lake Erie, Ohio...
GAGTATTAATTATAACGGTGAAATTGCAACGGTATTATTTAAACCTGATAACGATAATGTTGTTATTAATTTAGGTAATGTTGTCTTGCCTTATTTATTTGATGCATCATTATTAATTCCACCAAGAGAAATATATGGTACATATACAATTTTAGTTTTAGGTGATGATGGAAATTGTAATACAGATTGTCCAAATATTTTACAAGTACCAAGACCAACACCTACCCCAACTCCAACACCAACAATAACAAGAACTCAAACACCAACCGTAACACCTACAATGACACCAACTCCAAGTTTAGATCCTTGTAAGGTACCAACTCCAACACCAACAACCACATCAACCCCAACAATAACTCCAACAAATACCCCAACTCCAAGTACAACTTGTACAAATCCATGTGGTTGTCCTGAACCAAGTAAAACACCAAGACCAACAAAAACACCAAGAGTAACACCAAGTAACACTAAAAATTATTGTCCACCAAGTAATACCCCAACGGTAACCCCAACAGTAACTCCAACAATGACCTCAACTGACCCACCTCCAACACCAACGAATACAATTACACCAACTATAACATCAACTCAAACTCCAACACCAACTATAACATCAACTCAAACTCCAACACCAACTATAACATCAACAAATATTCCGCCAACTCCAACATCAACACCGATTTGTGCTTCTTGTACAACCGCAGGATTGTTACCTCAATCAGGTAATTCTGTATTATATAATGGTATAACAATATCTGCAACCAGTACCGGAAGTATTGGTATAACTCCATATTTTGGTTTCGGATATTTATGTCCGCTTCCATCACCAATTGGTTCGACATCAACTGTTTGGTTGGGTAATATCGGAATGCCGAGTCAACCATTTACCTACACATTAACTTTTAGTGTACCCGTTAATGATATTGTAATAAGATTATATGGATATAACGCTAGTAACCCAGGTGCAACCCCTCAAGCAGAATCATTTACGTTTACAACAAATATGGGAAGTGGGACACCAGTGATTTCATCTTGTCAGTATTGTTGTGCAACCATTAATGCGAATACTATAACAGCAGCAAACACATCATCACCTTTATGTGATGGTACAATCCCCCCATATTTAAGTAATTACTCACACGGTAACGGTATTTTTACAATAAGTAATTCATCACCATTTACAACATTAACTGTTGCAGGTCCGGGCGGAATAAATGGTACTATAATGGATATTTGTACAGATTCTATTATTCCTGCATTATTAACCCCAACCCCAACGCCAACTCCAACTTTTACTCCATTACCAGTTTTAAATTGTCTTACAAGTGTAGTACCTCCAACAACATTAAATGGTATAACAATAACGGAATCATTTACGGGTAGTGTTTCAACATATACTGTTGGTCCATTTACAAGTTGTGGTAGTGTAACAACACCTATTAACTCAAAATGGTTAGGATCAAGCGGATCATTTTTGTATACAATGAATTTTAGTTCTCCTGTTAATAACATCATTATTTTTATTAGTGCAACAGGAATGATGACAAATGAAGATTTTATTTTAACCACTAACACAGGTACTGGTATACCATTAATTTTATCATCTGTAAATTGTTTTACCACTATAGTTGGTAATACTATTCTTTCAGGTGCGGGAGCACCAATAACGGGAGGTGGGGGTAAATTCCTAATACAAAATTCATTACCTTTTACATCACTTAATATTAGTGGTAACGGTGGAACTAATGGATCATTACTTTCTATATGTTCTGATTCATTCCAATCAAGTGTTGTGAATTTTGAATTATTTGCATCTTATGTTCCTGGATCTGTAAATTGTTTTTATAATTTATCAATTGAAGAACCTTTAGATTATGATATTTTACTTTATTTCACAAATTACCTTTATGTTGTTTCGGGAGATACAATTGAGATTAAATCAGCTATAAATATACCAAGTGGTAATCTTTATGGTTCTGCTTTTTATTATAGCGATATTGATTACGAACTATTAACATTTGAGTCACAATTTGATAATTTTAGCGTTACATATAATGAGGAAGTATATTATACGGTAAATACTTTTACCACGTTTGAAGATTTACCATTTAGTCCGACACCAACACCAACTAACACAATAACACCAACTGTAACTCCAACAAATACTCCGACATCAACCGTGACAGAAACACCAACAGTAACTACCACCCCAACCAACAGCCCAACAAACACTATTACGAGTACACCTACAGTTACGGAAACCCCAACAAATACACCAACATCATCATCAATTAAATAAAATTTTATTTGTAATTCCTTATTTAAACTATTTATAAGGTATGACACAAATTCAAATAAATTCCATTACAGGTTCAGCATATCCATATACATTATATGCTTGTGATGTTTATGGAAATCAATGTGTGTTAATTGCAACAATACCATCAACAGCAACCTTTCCGTTAACAATAACATTACCACCACAATTTAATGGTTCACCAGCAGTTGGGTTAAAAATGATAGATAATGTTGGATGTGAATTATTTGGGGTTCTTTATTGTGGAGGTATTAATACGGCTAAAATATTTGAGGATGGTGAAATATTCTTATTTATGGATGCGGAGATTTTCATTTTCCAAGATCAATAATCATTTTTAGAATATTTATTAATAAAAATATATAATGGGTTTACAACGACTGACGGACAGAGTATTAGCAACTGGTGTAACACTTACTGATTTATTTCATATAGTTATAACCGGAGATACGTCTCAAAATCCGGCAGGTTCTTCATATAAAGCAACAATCGCTCAACTTGCATCTGTAATTGGTAGTGTAGGTACTTCAGGTACTGACGGTACTTCAGGTACTAATGGTACGAGTGGAAATGATGGTATTTCAGGCACAAATGGAACTTCAGGTACAGATGGAACTTCAGGTTTGAATGGAACATCAGGTACTAATGGTACGAATGGAACATCGGGAACTAATGGAACAAATGGGTCAAGCGGAACTAGTGGTTCATCAGGATCTTCAGGTTCTAGCGGTTCATCAGGAACAAATGGTACTAGCGGAACTGACGGAACTTCAGGTACAAATGGTACATCTGGAACAAACGGTACAAACGGGACATCGGGAACAAACGGTACAAATGGTACTAGCGGAACTAATGGAACAGATGGGTCAAGTGGAACTTCCGGTACTGATGGAACAAGTGGAACTTCAGGAACAAATGGTACAAGCGGAACTAACGGAACTTCAGGCACAAATGGAACAAGTGGTACTGATGGAACAAGTGGTACAAACGGAACAAATGGTACTGATGGGACTTCGGGAACTTCTGGTACAAATGGAACTTCAGGGACTAATGGAACCTCAGGAACAGATGGAACAAATGGTTCAAGCGGTACAGATGGAACAAATGGTTCAAGTGGTACGGATGGAACTTCAGGCACTTCAGGAACTAACGGAACAGATGGAACTTCAGGAACTAACGGAACAGATGGAACTTCAGGAACTGATGGAACATCGGGTACTGATGGAACAAGCGGAACATCGGGTACTGATGGAACAAGCGGAACAAATGGAACAGATGGCACTAGTGGAACAAATGGTACGGATGGAACTTCGGGAACTTCAGGTACAGATGGTACTAGTGGCACTTCAGGTACAGATGGTACAAGCGGAACTTCAGGTACAAATGGAACAGATGGTACTAGTGGTACTAATGGAACAGATGGAACTTCCGGAACAAATGGAACGGACGGCACTAGTGGTACTAATGGAACAGATGGGACTTCAGGGACTAACGGAACAGACGGTACATCGGGAACCTCAGGAACAGATGGTACAAGCGGAACTAATGGTACGGATGGAACCTCAGGAACAGATGGTACAAGCGGAACAAATGGTACAGATGGTACAAGCGGAACTAATGGTACGGATGGAACCTCAGGAACAGATGGTACAAGCGGAACTTCAGGAACAGATGGTACAAGCGGAACCTCAGGAACAGATGGTACAAGCGGAACTTCAGGAACAGATGGTACAAGTGGAACTTCAGGAACAAATGGAACAGATGGTACTAGCGGAACTAATGGTACGGATGGAACAAGCGGAACTAATGGAACAGATGGTACTAGCGGAACTAATGGTACGGATGGAACAAGCGGAACTAATGGTACGGATGGAACAAGCGGAACTAATGGTACGGATGGAACAAGCGGAACTAATGGTACAGATGGGACCTCAGGCACAAACGGCACAAGTGGATTATCTGGTGTAGATGGAACCGATGGAACATCAGGAACCAATGGTACATCAGGAACTGATGGTACTAATGGAACAAGTGGAACTAACGGTACTAATGGAACTTCAGGAACAAACGGTACTAACGGGTCTAGTGGGACAAATGGTACGGATGGAACTAGTGGTACTAATGGGACTTCAGGAACTAACGGTACAAATGGAACATCAGGTACAAACGGAACTAACGGATCAAGTGGAACATCCGGAACTAATGGGACAAATGGAACTTCAGGTACCAATGGAACTAACGGAACTTCAGGTACAAACGGAACGGATGGAACTTCAGGTACAAACGGAACCAACGGTACTTCGGGAACAAATGGTACTAACGGGACTAATGGTACGGATGGAACTTCGGGAACAAATGGTACTAACGGGACTTCGGGAACGAATGGAACAAATGGTTCAAGTGGAACCAACGGTACTAACGGGACTAATGGTACAAATGGGACATCAGGAACAAATGGAACTTCGGGAACTAATGGGACATCAGGAACTAATGGGACTGATGGGTCTAGTGGAACCAACGGGACAAATGGAACATCAGGTACCAACGGTACAAACGGAACCAATGGAACCTCAGGGACAAACGGGACTGATGGGACGTCTGGAACTAATGGTACGAATGGGACAAATGGAACAAATGGGACTAGCGGAACTAATGGAACAAATGGAACAAATGGGACATCAGGAACAAACGGGACATCAGGTACCAATGGTACAAATGGGACTTCAGGAACAAACGGAACTAATGGTACTAGCGGAACAAACGGAACTAATGGGACTTCGGGAACAAATGGAACCAATGGTACTAGTGGTACTAACGGAACTAATGGGACTTCGGGAACAAACGGTACTGATGGGACATCTGGAACTAATGGGACTAGTGGTACAAACGGGACTAATGGTACATCAGGAACCAACGGTACCAATGGAACAAATGGTACGAACGGAACATCAGGAACTAATGGTACTAATGGCTCAAGTGGCACTGATGGAACATCAGGAACTAACGGAACTAATGGGACTTCGGGAACAAATGGTACGGATGGAACATCAGGAACTAATGGTACTAGCGGTACGAATGGAACAAACGGAACGTCAGGGACTAACGGAACTAACGGAACTTCAGGAACAAATGGTACATCGGGTACAAATGGAACAAATGGTTCAAGTGGAACCAACGGTACTAATGGAACATCAGGAACCAATGGAACAAGCGGTACGAATGGAACAAACGGTACTTCAGGAACTAACGGTACTTCAGGAACTAACGGAACAGATGGTACTTCAGGAACTAACGGAACAGATGGTACTTCAGGAACTAACGGAACTTCAGGAACTAACGGAACTTCAGGCACAAATGGAACAAATGGTTCAAGTGGCACATCAGGTACGAATGGTACTAACGGAACAAATGGGACTAGCGGAACAAATGGGACTAGCGGAACTAATGGAACTAACGGGACTAATGGTACGGATGGTACATCAGGCACAAATGGAACAAATGGTACAAGTGGAACTAACGGTACTAGCGGAACCAATGGAACAAGCGGAACTAATGGAACAAGCGGAACTAATGGGACTTCGGGAACAAATGGAACTAGCGGTACTAATGGGACAAACGGGACTAGCGGATCATCACCTTTAGTACCGGGATTAGATAATGAAGTTTTAACTTCGGATGGATCAGGAGGAATTGTTGCTGAAGCCAATTTCACATATAATGGACCTGACGGAGTACTAACTTTAAATGCAAGTTACGATAAAGTTAACACTAAAACATCAACAAACATTTCAACAACAACAATTATTGACACATTTGGTACCGACTTTGGTTGTTCGGCAATATTTGAATATTGTATTACTAATACAAATGGTTACAAACGTATGGGTCAAGTATTTTCAACTTGGGACAACGCAAGTGCAGTATTTACTGATATTTCATCCCCCGATTTAAATGGATCAACCGCAGATCTTGTTTGGAAAGTTCAAGTAAATTCAGGAAGTGTTGAATTAATTGCAACAATTAGTGTTGATACTTGGGACATCTTAGTTGCAACAAGAATCGTTTTCTAAAAACAATCTTTTATTTAATTTTTCTTTTTAGGTGATAAAGTTTACTTAATGAATATTTATTGAATAACAAATAAATCAAAGGATTTTCTTTTGGATAGGGAAAAAAGAAAAAGAATATGGCAAATGAATTCGTCGCAAGGCGTGGTATAATATCTTTGGGTGGAATAACATTTCCACAAGTAACAATCAATGGTGCTTACACCGCAACCACAGACGATTATATGATCGACATTACCGGTGGTACATTTAATGTATCATTACCGACGGCAGTTGGCAAAAAAGGTCGTTTATACGTCATTAAAAATAATGGTGGAGGTGCGGTAACAGTAGACCCATTCGGAAGTGAAACCATTGATGGAAAATCCTTTATAATTTTAGGTGAAACAAATAGTATACAATTATCGAGTAACGGAAGTGAGTGGGTTGCTGTGGGATATAATATTTCAACAGTTAACTCATCAACTGGTGTATTTGAATTTACAGGAATTACTATCGCATCCCCAACAACATTTACTGTTGCACCTGTTAAAGGTTGGATAGTTGATGACACAACAAATCCTTTATCACCACAACTTTATTATCTTCAATATACTGGGGGTACGTTTACTGCGACTTATGTTAACACAGATACTGAAACTTGGATTTATTTAACAAGTGGTGGTACAATATCTCAATCAAATACTCCTTTAACTGAACAACAAAGAAGACAAAATTTATTTTTAGGTAAATTAGGTCACGCCAATAAAACAAACATTATTAATGCATTTAGCCAACCTGATTTTGTTTTATCACCGTTATCACAACTACGTGATATGTTTTATCCAATTGGTTTAATAAATGGTGGCATAAAACCATCACCTAACGGAGTTAATTTAAATTTTAATACAAGTGCAGGATACATATATGGGTTAGGTATTAATTTTACTAACGATACCTCAAATCCTGATGCTCTTTATGTTTCGGGAACAGCCCCATGTACATTCCAATATAGAACACAAACAGGTGGAACTTCATCAAACACAACAGTTATTGATCCAACTAAGTATGATGTGGGGGGTGTAATTACAAATATATCGGGAACAAAAGCGACCAACCAAAGAATTTATGTAGTACAAAACGGGGTTTTTAGAATTCAATATGGACAAACAGAATATCAAACATTATCACAGGCAATTGCCGGCATTGCAACAGAACAATACGTTGAGTTTTCTAATTTCACAACTAATGCTGTATTAATTGGTGTGTTATCTGTTTTAAGTAGTGCCACCGATTTATCAGATACAGATAAGGCGGTATTTTTCAATGTTTCTAAATTTGGAGATTCAACGGGAGCAGCTGGTGGTTCACCAACAACAAACTTACAACAAGCATATAATAACTCAGCGGACCCTGAGATTATTACAAATTCAATTTTGGATGGGGTAACATTTAGACGAGGAAGTGCTTCTGATGCTGATGCGGTATTCCAAATTCAAAATGGTGCTGGTGTTAACAAAATATCTTTTGATGGTTCAGGTAGAACCACAACAACAAATTTAACTATTACAGGAATAACAAGTGGATCAAGTTTAACAAGATTTGTTGTTGTTGATTCAAATGGAAATACGTTCTATCAAACAAGTGGTGCCGACGGAACGTCAGGTACAAATGGTACTAATGGAACTTCAGGTACTAATGGAACAAACGGAACCAATGGAACGTCAGGCACTAATGGAACTTCGGGTACAAACGGTACAAATGGAACTAATGGTACATCGGGAACTAACGGAACCAATGGTACTAGCGGAACAAATGGAACTAACGGTACGAATGGAACTTCAGGAACTAATGGTACAAACGGAACATCAGGTACAAACGGTACTAATGGCACATCAGGAACAAACGGAACATCAGGAACTAACGGAACAAATGGTTCAAGTGGAACTAATGGCACTAATGGGACATCAGGAACAAATGGTACTAGCGGTACAAATGGAACCAACGGTACGAGCGGGACTAATGGAACTTCAGGAACGAATGGTACTTCAGGAACGAATGGAACCAATGGTACTTCAGGTACAAATGGAACTAACGGTACGAGCGGGACTAATGGAACTTCAGGAACTAACGGTACGTCGGGAACAAATGGTTCAAGTGGTACCAACGGTACTAGCGGAACTAACGGAACGAATGGAACTAACGGAACGAATGGTACTTCAGGAACCAATGGAACCAATGGTACTTCAGGTACAAATGGAACTAACGGAACGGATGGAACTAGTGGAACAAATGGCACTTCAGGAACCAATGGTACAAATGGAACTTCAGGAACCAATGGTACAAGTGGAACAAATGGTACTAACGGTACAAATGGAACGAATGGAACGTCGGGTACAAACGGAACTAGTGGTACTAACGGAACAAACGGTACCAATGGAACGTCAGGTACTAATGGAACTTCAGGAACCAATGGTACAAATGGGACAAACGGAACCAACGGAACATCAGGAACTAATGGAACCAACGGAACATCAGGAACTAATGGAACTAATGGAACTTCAGGTACAAATGGTACAAACGGGACTTCAGGTACCAATGGTACTTCAGGAACTGACGGAACAAACGGTTCAAGTGGTACCAACGGTACGAATGGATCTTCAGGAACAAATGGGACTTCGGGTACTAATGGAACTAATGGGACATCAGGAACCAATGGGACAAATGGAACTTCAGGAACAAATGGGACTTCGGGTACTAATGGAACTAATGGAACAAATGGGACATCAGGAACTAATGGAACTAATGGGACTTCAGGTACTAATGGAACTAGCGGAACGAATGGAACTTCAGGTACTAATGGAACTAATGGATCATCAGGAACCAATGGTACAAATGGAACTTCTGGTACAAATGGAACAAACGGAACCTCAGGTACAAACGGGACATCAGGAACCAATGGTACGAACGGAACAAATGGTACTTCAGGAACAAATGGAACTAACGGTACTAATGGTACAAATGGTACTTCAGGAACGAACGGAACCAATGGAACCAATGGTACTTCAGGAACGAACGGAACAAATGGAACCTCAGGTACAAATGGTACTAACGGAACTAACGGGACAAATGGAACATCAGGGACTAATGGAACAAATGGAACTAACGGTACAAATGGTACTTCAGGAACGAACGGAACCAATGGAACCAATGGAACTTCAGGAACTAACGGTACGTCGGGAACTAATGGAACAAATGGTTCAAGTGGAACGAATGGTACTAATGGAACTAATGGAACATCAGGTACAAATGGAACATCGGGAACTAACGGGACAAATGGAACTAATGGAACATCGGGTACAAATGGAACTAGCGGTACAAATGGTACATCAGGAACTAACGGTACAAATGGAACAAACGGTACATCAGGGACTAATGGAACTAACGGTACGAATGGAACTTCAGGAACCAATGGTACGAGCGGGACCAATGGAACAAACGGTACTTCAGGTACGAACGGAACCTCAGGTACAAATGGAACAAATGGTACTTCAGGGACAAATGGTACTTCAGGAACGAACGGAACAAATGGAACCTCAGGTACAAACGGAACTTCAGGAACTAATGGAACGTCAGGAACAAATGGTACAAGTGGAACCAATGGAACGAATGGTACATCAGGGACTAATGGAACTTCGGGAACTAACGGTACAAATGGAACAAACGGTACATCAGGGACTAATGGAACAAATGGTTCAAGTGGTACCAACGGTACTTCAGGAACAAATGGTACGTCGGGTACAAATGGAACTAACGGAACTAATGGAACTAGTGGTACAAACGGAACAAATGGTACTTCAGGTACAAACGGTACATCAGGTACGAATGGAACTTCTGGCACTAATGGAACATCGGGAACAAACGGTACTAATGGGACTAGCGGAACAAATGGAACTTCGGGTACTAATGGTACTAATGGAACTAGCGGTACGAATGGAACTAACGGAACCTCAGGTACAAATGGTACATCGGGAACTAATGGAACAAATGGTACTAGTGGTACAAATGGTACTAACGGAACATCTGGCACTAATGGAACATCAGGAACCAACGGGACTAGCGGTACGAATGGAACAAATGGAACGTCAGGAACCAACGGAACTAATGGTACAAATGGGACTTCAGGAACTAATGGTACAAGTGGAACGAATGGAACAAATGGTACTAGCGGAACAAATGGGACTAACGGAACTAATGGGACATCGGGAACAAACGGAACATCAGGTACAAATGGTACTAATGGATCATCGGGAACAAATGGAACTTCAGGGACTAATGGTACTAATGGAACTAGCGGTACAAATGGTACATCAGGTACTAATGGAACTTCGGGAACAAATGGGACTAACGGAACATCAGGAACAAATGGTACTTCAGGAACTAACGGTACTTCAGGAACTAACGGTACAAATGGAACTAGTGGGACGAATGGAACGTCAGGAACTAATGGTACAAGTGGAACAAATGGTACAAACGGAACTAGTGGAACAAACGGTACATCAGGTACTAATGGTACAAGCGGAACAAATGGTACAAATGGAACGTCAGGTACGAATGGTACTAGCGGTACAAATGGAACATCGGGGACAAATGGAACAAACGGCACATCAGGTACAAACGGTACTAATGGAACAAGTGGGACTAACGGTACATCAGGAACCAATGGTACTAATGGAACTAGCGGAACGAATGGTACATCGGGAACTAATGGGACGAATGGTTCGAGTGGTACTAACGGAACAAATGGAACGTCAGGTACTAACGGAACATCAGGAACTAATGGAACTTCAGGAACTAATGGTACAAACGGAACAAATGGTACTAATGGAACTTCAGGAACAAATGGTACCAACGGAACATCAGGGACTAATGGAACAAATGGTTCAAGTGGTACTAACGGAACAAACGGGACTTCAGGTACAAACGGAACATCAGGAACTAATGGTACAAATGGAACTAGTGGAACCAACGGAACTTCAGGTACAAATGGAACAAATGGCACCAGTGGTACTAACGGAACTTCAGGAACTAATGGTACATCAGGTACAAATGGTACGAATGGAACTAGCGGAACGAATGGAACTTCAGGTACTAATGGTACAAGTGGAACGAATGGTACTAATGGTACTTCAGGGACGAATGGAACTTCAGGAACAAATGGTACAAATGGCACAAGCGGAACTAATGGTACGAATGGTTCAAGTGGCACAAACGGTACAAATGGAACTAGTGGAACCAACGGAACTTCAGGTACAAATGGTACTAACGGAACTAACGGGACAAATGGAACTTCAGGTACCAACGGAACTAACGGAACAAATGGAACTAACGGCACTAGCGGTACTAATGGAACTAGTGGGACAAATGGTACTAATGGGACTTCTGGTACAAACGGAACAAATGGAACTTCAGGTACAAATGGAACAAGTGGTGTAAATGGAACCTCAGGTACTAATGGTACAAATGGAACATCAGGCACAAACGGAACTAATGGTACATCTGGAACTAATGGGACATCAGGTACTAACGGAACAAATGGTTCAAGTGGAACTAATGGTACGAGCGGAGCCAACGGAACATCAGGGACTAATGGAACCAACGGAACATCAGGTACTAATGGTACGAATGGGACTAGCGGAACTAATGGAACTTCAGGAACAAATGGTACATCGGGAGCCAACGGAACTTCAGGAACAAACGGTACGAATGGAACTTCAGGAACAAATGGTACATCGGGAGCCAACGGAACTTCAGGTACTAACGGTACTAATGGAACCTCAGGTACAAATGGTACTAGCGGTGCAAACGGAACTTCAGGAACAAACGGTACTAATGGAACCTCAGGTACAAATGGTACTAGCGGTGCAAACGGAACTTCAGGAACAAACGGTACGAATGGAACTTCAGGAACAAATGGTACTAGCGGTGCAAACGGAACTTCAGGAACAAACGGTACGAATGGAACTTCAGGAACAAATGGTACTAGCGGTGCAAACGGTACATCAGGAACGAATGGTACGAATGGAACATCAGGAACTAATGGTACTAGCGGAGCAAATGGAACATCGGGAACTAATGGTACGAATGGAACCTCAGGAACTAACGGAACCAGCGGAGCAAATGGAACATCGGGAACTAATGGTACTAGTGGAGTAAATGGAACTTCGGGGACAAATGGGACTAATGGAACTAGTGGTACAAATGGTACTTCAGGTGTAAATGGAACTTCAGGAACAAACGGCACTAATGGAACATCAGGTACTAACGGAACCAACGGTACAAATGGTACTAGCGGAACTAATGGAACAAATGGTACTTCAGGAACTAATGGAACTAGCGGTGTAAGCGGTGCGTCAGGTACTTCGGGAACCAACGGAACCAATGGAACATCAGGTACAAATGGTACGAACGGAACTTCAGGAACTAATGGTACTAATGGAACCTCAGGAACAAATGGTACATCGGGAGCCAACGGAACTTCAGGAACTAATGGAACAAATGGTACTTCGGGAACTAATGGAACCAGCGGAGCCAATGGAACTTCAGGAACTAATGGTACAAATGGAACCTCAGGAACAAATGGTACAAACGGAACTTCAGGAACAAATGGTACATCGGGAGCCAACGGAACATCGGGAACTAACGGTACTTCTGGTACAAATGGTACTTCAGGTACAGGATTCTCTACTATATCACCAACAACCGATAATAATGTATTAACCGCTAACGGGACTGCAAACTCTGCAAACTCAGAACCTAACTTAACTTTTAATGGGTCTTTATTAAATGTTAATGGTAGTGTTACGATTAGTACTCAACTTTCAGTTACATCAGGTTCTGGTACATACATTTTAAATACTAACCCAATAAATAGATTGGTTAATAATGGTGATTGGTACGGTGAGGCGATTTCAATAGTAACTGGTACGTCAACAAGAGGTTCAGTGTATTATTTGAGTTCATCAACAACATGGATTCTTACAGATGCGGATTTTGCTGCAAACTCAAGAAACCTTTTAGGGATTGCTGTTAGTAGTGATGGATTTGAAATTGGTGTTATGATTAGAGGTTATATGAAAAACACGAGTTGGTCATTTACTGTTGGATCACCTGTTTATTTATCAACAACACCAGGAGCATTAACCTCAACACAACCAACCGGATCAGCAGATATAGTTAGAGTTGTTGGATACGCTATCGCCGCAGATGAAATTTATTTTAATCCTTCACAAGATTGGATTGAGTTAGTATAATTTATTTAATATGCCAACAGTAAGTAAAGTTAATGACGTTTTATGTGCAAATATCAGTAAAGTAGACGATATACTTAAGGCAAATGCAAGTAAAATGGATGACATTGATTTTTGTTCTCCAACTCCAACTGTAACTCCAACAAGAACTCCAGGTGGTAGCCCTGTTCCAACTCAAACAATGACACCAACAAGAACAGTAACACCAACAAGAACACCTCCAAATACACCAACTAATACTGCAACACCAACAAGAACACCTCCAAATACACCAACTAATACTCCAACCACAACTCCAACACCTACGTCAACACCACCTAATACTCCACCTATTACTCCGGATCCAACTAAAACACCAACACCAACACCTTCATCAGGTGGGGGAGTAAGTCCAACACCAACACCAACACCAACAATGACACCAACACCTTCTCCATGTGCACTTGATTGTTGTCTTGTGGAATTATGTTATAGTCAAGATGACTGTGTAACTGCTTGTCAATGTAATGAAATAAGACAAGTTTATCTTCACATATGTGTTGGTGCCGCTTGTCGTTTGGAAAGTGCATTTGGAATATTTGACGATAAAGATTGTACAACACCTTCTGCTCAAGGTTACTATGTTGATGCTTCAGGATGTTATTATTGGGATGGATCCTCACTTATTTTTAGTGCAGATTGTTAATAACAAATTAAAAGACATAAAAAACCCCCACCGTTAAGTGAGGGTTTTTTTATTTTCTGTTATCCATGTAAATTATTATTTCATTATAATATTCTATAAAGTGATCATTCCATAAATCCCATTTTATATCAACACCATCTACTGAGTAAACTTGTATGTTATCAAATTGAGGTAGAATATTATCTCTAAACCATTTAAACTTACATTTATTAAAACTTTCATCATCTCTCAAGTGAAATTCTGTGACAATCTTTGGAATTGTTTTAAGGAATTTAATATTAGTTGGTTGAAACACGTCGTATTCACCACCTTCACAATCACACTTTAAAAAATCAATTTTACTTATATTATTTTCTTCCAAGAATTCTTTGAACGTAAACGTTGGAACACTTTCAGTCATATCGTCCCAAGTAATTTTAATTTTCTTTTTATCTGTGATCGCACCTTGAATGATTTTTACGTTTTCTTGACCAACATTCTTTTTTAAAATATCAATTTGATGACTTATTGGTTCAACCACATAACATTGTTTTGGGTTTTTTGGTAATATTTTATATGTGAATGGACCCAAAGATGCCCCTAAATCAACAACAACATCACCTTCCTCAACCTCAAAAAATCTTTCATAAGTATTACCTTCAAATATTTCTTCTTCAGCTTGTTTAACATACCATTCACTTCTTCCTCCCCAATCAAATATCTTATCTTCAATTTTTTCCATGGTTTCTTCTTTATATATTATTTTATTTATTTCTTTAACAACCATATCTGAACTTATTCTTTTGGTACACTCAAACATTCTGTCGGTATTTTTATGTAGTGGGCACCAGTTCCAATCTCCGGCATCTAATCTTTCTGAATTAAAACATCCGTGACATACGTTCTCGTTTATAACTCGGTATGTATCTAATTTTGTTTCAGCCCACTTCTCACTAAACCCTGATATTAAAACAACAGGTAATTTACAAGCCCAAGCCAACCAAGACAGTCCTGATCCTAAACCAATGAAAAATTTGCAAGTTACAAGATCATCAATTACTTCTTGTAAATTACCACCTTCATATATTGTTACACCTTTAGGATAATTGTTATTCATATACCCATCACCTTCTTTGGAGTAGATCATACATTCATAACCCAAACTGTTAAGGTAATCAACAACTTTTTGCCAACCATCGGGGTTATTCCAATACTTTGATTGTGCTGTTGAGTGGAAACCAATTCCAACTTTTTTCTTTTTTGATACATTTGGTAATTTAAGTTTTGGTCTAATCTCCGTATATTCAAGACCCAAGATATCTGTTGCCGTTTTTTGTAATGGTTGTTTTTTATAATCATTAGGTGTCATATCATAATCCACCGAACCATCTTCTTTATAGAACCAACCCAATCTGTATTGAGCATGAATATTCATCACAACATTTCCGGGCTCTACAAATTCAATATCAGGGTATTGATCTTTAAATAAGAAATTCATAAATGTTGACACAATTAACGTACAATTATGTTTTTTTCTAAATTCTTCAACATATGGCATCCAAGCCATAGTATCTCCCAACGATTTAGATCCAAATGATATATAAACTCTTTTACCCTCTAAATTAATTACATTATCATAAATTAATTCACCATTTTCCCAAACCTTTGTTTTCCAATCTGTGTAATACCCTCTATTTAATTTAACCCAACTATTAATCGGTACTGTGGTACTATAAACTAATTTATCATTACCATCATACATTTTTATATCAAACTTATTTTCGCTTTGTCCTTTTATTTCAAAAAATGGTTGACACACATAGTGTTGTGTAAAAATATAATCGTTTTTAATTGGATCTTGTTGTCTTATGGGTAATGATTTAGTTGAGTTATAAATTTGAAATAAATTTTCCCCAAAATTCTCATCATTTGGTATATCATATGTTTTGTTATCTGATATTAAATCCACTAATTGTTTTGATATATTATTATTATCTCCATCAATTGGGGTAATAAACGAATCAAACATTCCCATATATTGTGGTAAATTTCTTGTTAATATTTTCATACCATAATTAATCGCTTCTCTGATAACCAATGGATTACATTCCCAAGTTGAATTAAACATTAAAACATCACAAGCTTGCATAAATTTATCAACATCATTTCTTTCTCCCCATACTTTAACATTTGATGGAAGATTTTCTATGATTGGACCCCAATAATTTTCAAAGTTTGGGGCCTGATTTCCAATAAAGTGGAATTCAATATTAGGATTTGATTCTACCAAAGTTCTCGCAACCTCAACCCCTTCGTTTTGATTTTTACCACTTGTCCACAACCCCACATTTAATACGTGTGTTTTAAACATATCTAAACCAAGTTCATCTCTTAATTTTATTTTATGTATAAGAGGAAGTTGTTTAAAATCTCCGTAAATTTCATTTTCTTCTAAAATAGGTTTTACTTTATTTTCATAAGGGTATAACCATAGATATTTAATTGGATCAACATTCTTAAAAGAAACTTCCATATGATATGGTGTAACAAGACAATATGCGTCTGGATGTAATTTTTTATCTGATGGGGGATTAAACCAAATGTTATGACACGTTTCAATAATTCTCCAAGTTCTATCATTTGAATAAATTTGATTTAATAAATCAATTGGAATTTTATTAAACGACTCAAATCCATCCAACATTTCTTCCGAATGAATAATATCAATATTATTGTTTTTAATAATATTAATTAATTCATATTTTCTATTAACCTCATCGGTACCACCAAGAGTAAAAAAATGATCTTCACCTAAAAGATCAATTATTTGATTTCGTTGTACTACGTATGTGTTACTAAATTGAGAATATTCAACCAAGAATATTTCAACTTTATCTTTAAAGTTTTGTAATAATTGAATTCTTTTTAATACAAACTGAGGCATCCCCCCTGTTGATAAGTGGGGTGTAAGGTATAATAATTTAATCTTTTCCATACCATTAAAAATAACAACCAAGTTTAAAAGTTAAAGTATTTATAAAATAAAGATTAAATGCCAAATTTAATAAAATATAATGTGAGTGCCGAAACTTTAGCCCTTAAAAAGGGTAACTTTTGGATTGGTACGGGAGATGTTCCAAAAGGACCTACAAGTACTACGGGTTATTGGAATGGTATTACTCCTGTGAGGGGTGGGTATACAATCTATTTAAATAAAACAAACAATGGACCATCAATATATACCCCATCAAACGACACTCAATTAATAGATTTAACTAATAAAATTGCTGGAACAAACTATACCACGGCAAATGAATGTTTAAATTATTATGCGGGACAATCGGATAAATTCTTATTAGATAAAGATTATGATGCAGTTATTACCAACGGATTAGTATATTTAGTTGACAGTAGTTGTGTTTCATCATACCCTAAAAATGGATCCACACTTTACCCATTAATGAATAGTGGTGGTGTTGGGAATGGGACTTTGTCTAATGGTACGGGTTGGAATAGTGCCACAGGGACATTTACTTTTGATGGTAGTGACGATTTAATATCAATAGGGGATTCAAATAACTTTAACAATATTACTTGGTCTAACGGTATAACACTTGCCGTTTGGTATAAAATAGACGCTTTAACCGATTTTAATAGTCAATTTAGATGTATGATTGGTGTTGCAGGAGCGGGAAGAACCTTTAATTTTTATCTTTACGGATCAACCAATAACCCAACCCAACTTTACTATCACTACAGTTCAAATTATAGTGCAGGGTTTTCTAGTTTAGTAACGGTATCAACTACTAGATATCACTTGGGCATCTTTACTTCTGTAAACGGAGGAGGAACATATTATCATGATGGAGTAGCTTCAGGAACACAAGCATCCTCAACTCCTTATTACGATACTAATGGTGGTACGCAATATTTGGGTAGAGGGGATAATCAATGGAAAGGTAGTATATTTAGATGGGCTTTATATAATAGAGTTTTAACTCAATCTGAAATCACACAAACATTAAGAAATAGTGGACCAACATTTTTCAATACTTGTAAAACTTGTAAAGACATTATCGATACATTCCCCCAACTTGCGGGATATGACGGATTGTATTGGGTTTATCCTGGTGGACCGACCTCATCACCATATCAAGTTCATTGTGATATGACAACTGATGGTGGAGGGTGGACGCTAATTGCTAGAAGTGCTCCATCAGTAAACTTAGGTGGTGAAAACTGGGGTTGGAAAGGTGGTACGGTAGGTAATATAAATGATTTTTCTAAGGCGTATCAATTAGGATGGGGTGAAATATGGGATGGTAATGCAACATTTACATCATTTATATTTGGTAATCAAAGAACAAATGCCGATAATAGCTGGGGTCCGTTTATTTATAAAGTATCTTCTATAAACTACTCAACATTTTTTGGTTCCGATACTCAACAATCATACACTAATTCCACAATAAAAAGTAATACTGCGGTTTACGGTACAACGGATTATCCAGGTATGCAAGGGGCGGTTGGATATACAACAACAGGCACAAATAATAATATTTACTATATGAGAGATTGTTGTGGTTTTGCGGGGTATGGAGGAGGATGGGGCGGAATGACTACTGTTTATTGTGGTGCTAATTTTTATTACTCAGGTCCTTGGTGTGGAGGAGAAACAACAACCGGAGGCGTTTATGATTTTAATACATACACGTCAAATGGATTAACATATGGGGGGACCCAACACTATATGATAATGGTAAAATGAGACAAATAACTTTTAAAACAACAGACGAACAAAAAATTAATTTTAATACTAATTTAACTTCATTTGATTTAAATCAAGAACAACCATATGGTATTGAATATAGAAAACTGTGTTCTTCTACCTTAACTGAACAACAACTTAATTCTTGGTGGATTTATATAGATCAACTACTTATGGAAAAACCAACATCTAATTTTCACTCGGTATGGAAAATTATAGATAATGGGATAATTTATGGATATGATAATTAAAAATTATGAATCAACTACAAGAATACGATAATAGAAACTTTATGATATTTAATATATCTGAATTAAATAAGATTGATTTTACTCAGGTTTTAGAAACATCGATTGATACCGTTAGAAAATCGGTAGACCAAACAAAGACATTTGTTAAATGGGATGGAATAATACCTGAGTGTGTGTCTAACTTAACAACAAAAGAAGGTCCATACACTTATGATGAAATTTTGGTGATTTTATCAACATCAGAATGGACAGCCCCAAATCCCTCAATGATGACACCATAACTTATTTATTTTTAAGTTAAATTCTTTATAATTAATTTATGAAGAAAGTATGTTTAGATGTTTTAGGTTGCAGGGCATTAGGTGATACCTTAGCAGTAACCCCCACTCTTAGAAAGCTTTTTAATAGTTATAATCAAAAAATTTCAGTTATAACTCATCACCCATATCTATTTTCAAACAACCCATATGTCAATGTTGTTTATGATGAGGTTTCCAATATTATATCTGAAGAACAGAAAAAAGAATACGAGATCTTTAACTCATTTAATATTGGTTATCACCCAAATGGTGTTTGTTACAAACATAATGTAATGGATATTAGACAATTCCATGCAATTAATCTTGGGTTTATGTTAACCAAAGATGAAATGGAATTAGATTATATACCTCATCAATATCAACCAATTGATGGTTTACCCGAAAAATATGTTTTAATTCACCCCGTTCAAAATTGGAACTCAAGAACATGGGACGCAAAAAAATGGCAACTACTCACAAAACTTTTAAATCAAAAAGGTATTGCCGTTGTATCGGTAGGTAAAGATTCATCCGAACTTGGTGGGTCCAATGTAGATAAACCTGTATTTAATTTTCCAATTGATTTAGGTTTAAATTTAATGAATCAAACCCCACTATCTCAAACTTGGCATCTCATTAATAAATCTATGTGTTTTATTACAATGGATTCAGGGTTGTTACATTTAGCAGGAACAACAGATTGTGAAATAATACAACTTGGTAGTTCTATAAACCCTGAGTTTAGATCTCCATATAGAAAAGGTTCTCAAGAATATAAATATCATTATGTAAGAGGGGGATGTGGTTTACACTGTGCGTCAGATATGAAGTATGGTGTTAGAGAATGGCAATCAATCCAAGGTATTCCATCGTTAGTTAATTGTTTAGAAAGAAAAGAAACTTTTGAATGTCATCCTAATCCATTAATCGTATATAATAAGATTATGGAAATAATATAAAAACCAATATTTATAGTAAAAGAAATTAATGTCTCAAGTAGTTGATATACTTACCTCAACCGGTGTTGCCCCATATACTGTTTATGTTTGCGATATAACAAATACATTTTGTTATTTTGTTGCAAATGGTGTAACATTACCCTATCAATTTACGGTGCAACCCCCATTGGATGCCGCTACTTCAATCATTATTAAACTTATTGATTTTGATGGGTGTGAGACCTTTGAATTATACGAGTGTCCAATTACTCCAACACCAACTCCAACTGTTACCCTTACCCCAACATCAACACTAGTAAATCCATGTAATTGTTTATCAGTTATTAACCCAACATTATCAATTACTGGTTATTTTGATTATGTAGATTGTAGTGGAGCATTACAAACAAATATATCTGTAGGTCCAAATTTAATTCAATATTTTTGTGGGAGTAACCCAACTAATATAAATGGTTTAGTTGTTTATATTGGAATTCCTTGTGTTAACGGTGACTGTGTACCAGTACCATCACCAACACCAACCCAAACAATAACACCAAGCAACACCCCAACACCTAATTTTACCCCTTCAAATACGGCAACACCAACATTAACACCAACTAACACACCAACTAACACACTAACACCTACTAATACGCCAACTAATACAATTACCAGCACACAAACTGTCACACCAACAAACACACCAAAATCAACAAATACGCCAACAAAAACTTTAACACCAACACCAACCATAACAAATAGTCCTACCAATACAATGACAAACACACCTACAACTACTCCTACCGAAACACCAACTAATACGCCAACTAATACAATGACCTCAACACCTCCGGTAACCCCAAATAATAGTCCGACCCCAACTATAACTTCAACTAATACTCCAACTCCAACTAATACGTCAACAGATCCACCTCCAACCCCAACTAACACCCCAACTAATACTATAACACCAACTAATACTCCAACTAATACTCCAACTAATACTGTTACAAATACTATTACTCCAACCAATACTATTACCCCAACTAACACTATTACTCCAACTAACACTATTACTCCAACCAATACTATTACACCAACTAAAACACCAACCCCAACAGTTACCCCAACGAATACTCAAACACCAACAAACACAATAACACCAAGTGTTACACCAACAAATACATTAACACCAACAAACACAATAACACCAAGTGTTACACCAACAAATACTAAAACACCAACTGTTACCCCAACAAATACAATAACACCAACAAATACAATAACACCAACAAATACAATAACATCAACCCCAACATTATCATTTACAGCCGTTTATGTTAAAGTTTGTGATAGCTGTAGTAGTTCATTCCCACTTGATGGGTTTATGAGTTTACCATCTTCATTTCCTATTAACACAGTCGTAACCGCAACAAACGGTGGTTGTTATTTTATTAGTTCAACCTTAAGTGGGCCGGTAACATTATATTGGGCCTCTAATACTTATTCTGATTGTGATTCTTGTACCGCATCTAATCCTTGCCCAACACCTACACCCACACCTACAATGACAATGACCCCAACAATGACTGTAACTCCAACTAAAACCAAAACACCAACACCTACTAATACTAAAACACCAACACCAACAAGAACACCGGGTACAATTTATTTGGCAAACTCTTGTTGTGTACCAGGTCTTCAAAAATATGTTATATTACCATCTGCCGGTCTTGGAGTAAGATTAGTTTTAATTGGTGGTCAATGTTATCAAACAGTGGCTCAAACAAGTGGAAGTCCGGCGGTTGTTGGAACCTTGTTACCTATAGGTACAACTTGTAGTAGTTGTATTACATCAAATCCTTGTTCAGGATAATATAATTTACTATTGTTTTTTTTATTTGATTTTTTATTATTAAAATAAAAAATTATATGAAAATATTTGTTCAAATCGCAGCATATCGTGATCCTCAATTGGAGCCAACAATTAAAAATATGTTGGAAAACGCAAAAAGACCTAAGAATTTAAGAATTGGAATTTGTAGACAATATAACCCTGATGATCAATTTGATTTATTGGAAGAATACCGTAAAGATAAAAGATTTAGAATCTTAGACGTTTTATATTCAGATTCAAGAGGAGTTTGTTGGGCAAGAAATCAAGTACAGCAATTATACGAAGGTGAGGAATATACCTTACAAATTGACTCTCATATGAGATTTGAAAAGGATTGGGACGATACGTTAATTAAAATGATTAAACAACTCCAAAAGAAAGGTTTTGAGAAACCATTGTTAACGGGATATGTTTCTTCTTTTGATCCAGATAATGATCCCTCAGGTAGAGTTCAAGAACCGTGGAGAATGGCTTTTGATAGATTTATTCCTGAAGGGGCAGTTTTCTTTTTACCTGAAACAATTCCAGGTTGGCAAGAAATGAAAGAACCTGTTCCTGCAAGATTTTATTCTGCTCACTTCGCATTTACTTTAGGGAAATTTAGTGAAGAGGTACAACACGATCCTGAATTTTATTTTCACGGAGAAGAAATATCAATTGCCGTTAGAGCGTATACTCACGGATATGATTTATTCCACCCACATAGAGTTGTTATTTGGCACGAATATACACGCAAAGGAAGAACAAAACAATGGGATGATGATAAGGATTGGGTAAATAAAAATAATTTATCTCACCAAAAGAATCGACAATTGTTTGGTATGGATGGTGAGGAAGTCACAATGGATTTTAGTAAATATGGTTTTGGTACCGAAAGAACATTAAGAGATTATGAGATTTATTCAGGTCTTTTATTTTCAAAAAGAGCGGTACAACAATATACTTTAGACAAAAATTACCCACCTAATCCATATATATTCCAAACCGAAGAAGAATTAATGGCAAGTTATGCTTCTATCTTTAAACATTGTATTGATGTTGGGTTTACTCAAGTACCTGAAAAAGATTATGAGTTTTGGGTGGTTGCTTTCCACGATGAAAATGATGAAACTATCTTCAGAAAAGATGCCGATATTAATGAGATTAATATGATGATGAATGACCCCGATGGATATTGTAAAGTATGGAGAGAATTTCAAACGGCACATAAACCAAAGTATTGGGTTGTTTGGCCATACAGTACATCAAAAGGATGGTGTGAAAGATTAACGGGTAATTTATGATTAAACAATACGACGAATACGAATCGTTCTTAGGTGGTAAACATTTTTCTTCACCCAAAAAAAATTTTGGTAATAAACTTTTTATTTATGCTGGTTGTAGAATTATTGCAGATCTTTTAGATTATAATTTTATTACACCCGAAGATGCTTTAATAAGAAGAGAAGACAGGTTAACTGGTCAATACGAAGATCAAATATTCCCATTTAAAGGTATTGAGGGTAGAAAAGAAATAACAAACCCAATTAAAGTTATTAGTGATAATGATATTGTACATTTTGGATCAATACAAAAACTAATTGATGAATACCCAAATCACGGATTTTTAAATCAATGTTATTTTTCTAAATATGATTATATTAAACCATATAAAGATATGGTAAAATCGTATTATAGTTCTTTAGTTTTACCAAAACGAAATAGTGATGATATTGTTATAATGTTACGTAATAGTAGAATAGATGGGTCATTCGTTTTACCTGATGATTATTATGTTAATATTTTAGAAAATGAAGTTTTTAATAAATTATATATTAGTTTAGATCACGTAGACAAACATTCATCTCTATTAGATAAATTACAAAAATATAGCCCAACAATAATTGATGGGACAATATTAGATGTATTTTCAGAAATTACATCTTTTAATAAAATAATCGCAGCTCAAGGTACATTTTCGTTTTGGGCGTGCTTCCTTTCTAACGCCAATAAAATATATTGGCCAATAACTAATGATGGACCAAACTCAGGGAAAAATTCAAATAACCCTGTATTTAACACATTTGTTAATTTAATTGTTGATGATGAGTCAAGATATGAATTTATAAACGTAACAGATATATACAAAAGATGAAACCAATAGTATCCTTTTCTTTATTTGGAACTGAACCAAAATATTATGTTGGGGCAGAAAAAAATATAACAGAAATAAAAAATTTACTTCCTGACTGGGAAGTACGAATATATTATCACGAAAATATGATCTTAGATGGTGTTGTTGATAAACTAAAAGAATTAGGTGGAACATTGGTTAATGTTAATGGAATGGATTTAGGAGGAAAAGAATCAATCCATTACCCTTTCTTTTGGCGATTTTTGGCTTTCTTAGAAGATACTCCTGTTTTAGCAAGAGACCTTGATAGTCGTTTTAGTAATCGTGAAGTAGAGTATATAAATAAGTGGATGGATAGTGGTCTTGATTATTTTATTATTAGAGATCACCCGTGGCACGCACCCGTACCAAGTGGATTGTATGGGATTAAAAGAAAAATAAAAGGATTTGAAGATCACTTTATTAATTTTGTTAACACAGACGAATTAAGATGGGGTGCCGATCAAGAAATATTAAGAATATATATGGAAAATATTAGTGACGATGAAGTTTTTTATTGTGGTTATGATATTAGAACTAACTATATTCCAAGAGATAATAAAAACTTTTTCATCGGAATGCAAATGGATGAAAATGATGAACCAACAAAACCAAGTGGAGTTCAATGCCTAAACTACATAAACGAAATAAATTTATAAAATGAAGTACTGTTTTACAACATTGGCTGTCGGTGAGCCATATGAAGAATTAACCGCAAAATTATATACAAGTTTAAGAGAAAAAACTCAAAATTGTGAATTTTTTATTACAACAAATAATCCTGACTTTCCTGATTTAGGTGAAAGAATTCATATTAATAGAGAATCATTACAAAGTTTACACGATTCAAGGGGAGGTTTTAGTTTTCACCTAAACTATAAATGTTTATCACTTAAACAAGTTTTAACAAACGAAAAAGAAATGTTAAGATTAAATCCTGAGTTTCAAAAATTCGATTATGTTATTTTTACGGATGGTGATTGGATTATGCATGAAAATTTTTCAGAAGAAAAGATTTTAAATATGTTAAACTATATGGAGAATGAAGGTTTAGATTTTGTTTTTGAGAGACCAGCAAGTATTGGAGATGGTAGAAGAGACCCTGAAAATAGTTTTTATAGAGATAAAATTTATGATTACGATATATTAGAATATGATAAATGGGATAGTGCTCACGTTGTAAATGAACAGTGTTTAGTTTTTAAAAACAATTACAAGTTTAGATTTTTTGCTCAAAGATGGGAACAGTTTTTATGGTACTCAATCCATAATGATATTAGAAATTATCCTGATGGTTTTGAGATTGGGGTATCAGCATTAGAAGCTGGAATGAAGTGGAACTACAACGGAGTATTTAATCACTTCTTACCTTCTTGTTTCGCATTTTACACTAAAACGGGAGATTATCATATAAGATTTTAAATTATGGCACACGAAGAACAAAGAATATTTTTAGAGTCGGTTAGATCTAGATTTTCAGAAAAATTTAAAAATTGTAGGGTTTTAGATATTGGATCATTAGATATAAATGGTAACAATCGTTTCTTATTTGAAAATTACGAATATATAGGATTAGATATTGGTGAAGGTAATAACGTTGATGTCGTTTGTAGAGGACACGAATATAAAGATCCTAATCAATTTGATATTGTAATATCATCAGAATGTTTTGAGCATGATGAGTATTGGGAATTAACAATTAAAAACGGTATCGACCTATTAAAGTCAGGTGGTATTTTTACATTTACCTGTGCAGGAATTGGTAGACCTGAACACGGAACAAAAAGAACAAGTCCAAGTGATAGTCCTTTTACATCACAATTAGAAACAGATTATTATAGAAATTTATCCGAAGAAGATATTAGAGAAAAAATTAATGTAGATGAAATTTTCTCAAGTTACGAATTTCAAACAAGAAGTGTTTGGCCTCAAGATTTGTATTTTTGGGGTGTAAAAAAATAAAATATATGAAAGCAAAAATTGTAACCGCTTATTGGATGGATGTTAATGGTTACCCATTTCAAGGATCCACAAACGTAAGAAAACCAAGATATTTAGGATCATTAATATCTCATTGTCAAGGAATTGATTTACCTGTGGTTTGTTATACCCATTCTAAAAATTTAGAAGAATTAAATAAAATAAAGAATGATTATAATTTAAATAATTTAGAGATAAAAACACTTGAGTTATATGATATGAAATATCATAAACAAATTAGTGAGATTAGAGACAAATTTTTCAACACAGATTTAGATGGTAGAGGACCTGAAATAATGTGGGGAAAATTTGAGGTATTAGAAAAAGAGTTAGAGGGGTTTGATTATGTTTATTGGTTAGATGTTGGGTTACAACATCCCGGAATTTTTCCTTGGAGATACTCAAAAAAATATAATAGATTAGAAGATCATTCTAACTTATCCGCACCTTGGTGGTCAGATTATGATGTTCACAATTTTTCTTCATTACTTAACACAAAAATTTTTGACAAATTAAATTTGATGTGTAAGAATAAAATTGCTCTTATAACTTCAATAAATCCACAAATCTCATATCCATTTTATAATTTAGGTTTAATTGATTATACCGTTCAAAGTCCATATCCTGTTGGTGGTATGATTGGGGGTAATACCCAAGTGTTAAAAAAATATATTGATCTTTATTGGTCATTTACTGAAACTGTTTTAAATCATGGAGTTTTATGTACTGAAGAAGGTATAATGAAAATTGCTTTAGATAGAATGGAAAGTGAAGAAACGGTAAATTTATATTTTTCGGCATTTTCATCTGGTGAGCACGATGATTTCCATTTTAAAATGTGGGACGAACAAACAAATAATCCAAAACCATTTTATATGATATGGTATGACATATTAAATTTTAATATATGAACGCACATATAATAACAGGTCTTAATAGTGGTTTGGGTGATATGTATTCAAACATTTACAGAGTTTATGATATCCAACAACAATTAAAAAATTTGGGGTATACCGTTCACGTTTACATAGATTTTACTAGAAACCCTTATAAAGTCAATGGACCCGACAGATCCGTATTTTATAAAATCTTTAAGTTAGATATGTTAGATAATCTAACAATTGTTAGTAATGGGGATACTTCATTATTTCAAACAATAAAAAATAATAATGAGTACTACTATAATTATGAACACATATATTCCGTATATGTAGATCAAAAAACAACAGGACTATACGATATTCATCATATGAAACATTCTTGGTACTATCGAGATGATTTACCAAAAATAAATTTCTTCACAGATGAGGTTATGGAATATTGTATAAATAAACGTAACTCATTAGGTGATGAATTCTATGGTATTCATTACAGACCATTTGCTTCAGATAATCCTGAAAACCAAGAAGACGATCTTAACACATATAAAAATGAGATCGATAGTTTTTTAACTTTAAATAAAGATAAAAAAGTTTACGTGTCAGTCCAATTTGATATTGTTAAAAACTATTTAAGAAATTCAAATCACACAAATTTTATTTTAAATGATTATCAATTTCCATTGACCTTTGAACATATTAGAGTTATGAATTTAACAGATGATGTTTTATATGACTATCTTAAAGAAACCATTTTTGATATGTATATGTTGTCAACTTGTAAACAAATATATAGAATAGCAAATTGGTTTTCGGGGTTTTTATTTTTCACTTGTACATTTAATAATACAGGAACCCCAAATCAAGATAGATTCATACCAAAATACCCAATAACACCACTTTAAAAAAATTATATGAAAAAAACAACATTAGTTACCGGTTTATGGAATATCGGAAGAGGCAACTTAACAGAAGGATGGTCAAGATCTTTTGATACTTATTTAGAAAAATTTAAAGACCTTTTACAATATGATGGTAATTTAATAATTTTTGGGGATCAGGAGGTTATTGACTACGCTAATAATTTTAGAAACGAAAGTAATACTCAATTTATTCTTAGAAGTGTTGATTGGTTTAAAAATAACGAGTACTATGAAAAAATACAAAAGATTAGATTAAATGAAAATTGGTATAATCTTTCAGGTTGGTTAAAAGATTCAACACAAGCAAGATTAGAAATGTATAATCCATTGGTTATGTCTAAAATGTTTTTATTAAACGATGCCAAAATAATGGATAAATTTAATTCCGACTCTCTTTATTGGATAGACGCAGGAATAACTAACACTGTTCATTGGGGATATTTTACCCACGATAAAGTTATGGAAAAAATAAAAACATTAACAAATAATTTTTTATTTGTTTGTTTTCCATATGATGCAGAAAATGAAGTTCACGGTTTTGATTATAACGAAATGAAAAGATTAACTAACTCTGAACCTAATATTGTTGCAAGAGGTGGTTTTTTTGGGGGTGATAAACATACGATTGGGGAAATGAATGTGTTGTATTATAACCTACTAATTGAAACATTAAACAGAGGTTTTATGGGTACAGAAGAAAGTTTATTTACAATATTATTGTATCAAAACCCACAATTAATTGATTACTGTGAAATAGAAAGTAATGGTTTATTATATAAATTTTTTGAGGATGTTAAAAATGATGATGTTATTATTTTAAATAAAAACAGAAAACCAAAAGTAAAAAATACGGGTAGTGATGTTGGGGTATATGTAATAACATTTAATTCACCAAATCAATTTAGAACTCTAATTAAATCTATGTTAGATTATGATTCCAAGTTTATTTACGAAACTAAAAAATTTCTTTTAAATAACTCAACCGATTTGTCTACAACAGAAGAATACATTGAACTTTGTAATGAATATGGTTTTGAACATATAAAAAAGGATAACATTGGTATAACGGGTGGAAGACAATTTATTGCCGAACATTTTGATGAACAAGAAACTTTAGGTTATTATTATTTTTTTGAGGATGATATGTTTTTCTACAATGGTGGTGAATTAACTTGTAGGAACGGATTCAATCGTCACATAAAAAATATATTTGATGTCACATTAGATATTTTAAAGAATGAAAATTTTGATTTTTTAAAATTAAACTTTAGTGAATTTTATGGTGCTCACGATAAACAATGGGCTTGGTATAATGTTCCTCAAGATTTTAGAGAATCCCATTGGCCAAACAATTCAAAACTACCTCAACAAGGATTAGACCCAAATTCACCAAATTTAGAATTTAAACATATTAAATCTTACAGGGGAGTACCTTATAGTTCAGGTGAAATTTATTTATCCAATTGGCCAATATTAATGTCTAAAGAAGGTAATTATAATTGTTATTTAAAGACAAAATTTCAAAATCCTTTTGAGCAAACTTTAATGAGTCATTGTTATCAAGAAACCATAAAAGGCAATATTAAGTCAGGTCTTTTATTAGCAACTCCAACTGAACATAATAGATTTGATCATTATGACGGTTCTTTAAGAAAAGAATGTTAATATTTAGTACTTTGGTATATTTATAGTAAAAACTATAAATGGAATTTTTCATTAAAAAGAATGCTACTCTCCCTATATTAAAATTACAGGTTGTTAAAGACGGTAGAAGCGATTACAATTCTTTCATGGATATGATTGAAGAGTCCGCTATCTTCTTTTCAATGACTAATGTTGAAACCGGGATTCCTAAAATATCTACAAGTCCCGCCGGCTTTGTTGAAAAAGTCCTTATGGATCCTAATGCAGAACCTGAGTATTATATATATTATCAATTTAAACCACAAGATACAAATAAAACCGCCAGATATGAGGCACAATTCTTATTAAGAAATTCTCAAGGTGTTTTAATACTACCAATACGAGAACAATTATTTATTAATGTACAAGAAAGTTTCATTGCGGAAGATTTACCATATGAAAATTGTTATTTAATTGAGTTTCCTTGTTGTAACACTGTATGTCCAACAACAACCACAACAACTACGGTATGTTGTTGTCCTCAAGACACTCCAACACCTACACCTACAAGGACTCCGGCTCCAAGTCCATTTGCTCCTGAACCAGTACCTGTCGATGAATTCTGTATGATTGTGTCTGTTGAGACCCCTACTCCAACACCTACAATGACAGTAACTCCAACCGTGTCACCAATTCCTTGTTGTAATACGTGGTATTATTATGGTGGTACATCTGTTACGGGATCAACATTCTCTTATGTAGATTGTTCAGGTAACACAGGTACATTTAGTGCTTCTACAGATTATGCATCAACAATATGTGCAACTTCAGTTACAAAACTTACGGGTAATGGAACTACCTACCTTGAGAGTACTTGTACTTGTGACCCTGTAATACCAACACCTACACCAACAACAACACCTACACCAACCCAAACAATCACCCCTACGAACACAGTTACACCAACAATAGGTTTATCACCAACTCCAACAAATACACCAACAAAAACTACAGGATTAACTCCAACTCCAACTAAAACACTTACGCCAACTCCAAGTTCAACTTTGGGTCTAACTCCAACCCCAACAATAACTCCAACTAAAACTAAAACACCTACACCAACACCAACTAAAACACCAACTCCAACTCCTGTTAATGTTGCGGTAGGTCCATTTACATCATTTGTTTCATTTGAGGCATATGATTGTAATAATCCTTTACCGACTCCAACACCTACTAAAACTCCAACACCAACACCAACCCCAACAAGACCAACAATTCCTGGACCATTTTCAATGATAACTGGATATAAGCTTTTCTGTAATGCACCAACAACCTTTTTTAATGACCCAACATCTATGAGTGATAGCATGGTAATATGTCAGTTATCAACATATGGGTGTAATATAACCAATTGTAATGTTAGCCAGCAGACGAGTGGAGTATCAATTAGGGCTTACACTCCATTAGCTTTAGGTGTTACAATTTATAACTTTATCCCAAATCCAATTACAGGTATTTATCCTCCGGTAGTAAATAAAAGATTCATATATAACACTAATGCTAATAATTGTACCAACCTACAAAATGCTCATATACTTAGAACAAATAATAATGGGGTTATTGTACAATTTGATTTAATATCATCAATACCAACAATAACTTGTTAATTAAATAAAAAATGATAACAAAAGAAATAAATAAAACACTTAAAGAATGGAACGAAAAGACACCATCGGATATTGGTGTTGGGTATGGTTTTAAACAAACTGATGGTGTTTATACTGATGAAATTTGTATTGTTTTTTCGGTGAAAGAAAAAAAACCATTATCTGAGTTATCTGAAGATGAGGTTTTACCATCAGAAATAAAAATAAATGAAAATAAAACAGTTAGTACTGATGTAATACAAGTAGGTGAGGTATATGCATTACAATGTAGTAGAACCACACCAGTTACTAATCCACCACCAATTTGTGAACCTTTTATATTAACAGCACCAACAAATAGATCGGCTTTTGCCACATTAAAAGGTGGTATATCCATAACTTCTATAAGAAAGGCTAGTTCTGTTGGTACTTTAGGTATGATTGTTCAAGATGTACATACAAATGCGTTAGTTGGTTTAACAAATAATCACGTTGTTATTGGTAACTCAATAAAGGCTCAATATCAAAATTTAAACCCTGTTTTGGGTAATAACTTTCCAATTACTAATGAAATAAATCCTGATAACACTGCGTGTCAACCAGGTGAGTTTGGTTTCCAACAGAACCTTAGTTTTGGTCAAGTTATTAGATATGTTCCAATTTCACCAGAGCAAACTTTACAACCAAATGGATTTTGGATAAATTCACCAACATTATTACCAAAAAATAATGTTGATGCAGCGTTAGTTAGTGTTGATTGTAATAAAATAGATTTTAACCAATCTTGGAAGTTTTCTGGATTTGAATCATTAATGACTTCCCCATTACCATTTGCAACAACGGCAGAAATAGATAATTTATTAATAAGTAATCCACAGTTATATAGTACAGGTAGATCAACAGGACCAAAAGGACTTGGAACTCCGGGATGTGAACTAAGAATTCATCAAATTAATGTTGCAACAATAGTTGGAGGTTACAGTTGGCATTTAGCCCCTGGTAATCAACAATATGGTACGGCCGCATCATATAACCCAAGATTAATAGCTTTTTATAAACCAAGTGGAGTACCGGCCCAACCTCACTGTTTATGGCCTTGTGCTGCTGGTGATTCGGGATCAATGTTAATTGCTAATTTAGGAACTCAAGCGGCACCAATATTTAAAATTATTGGTTTAGTTTTTGCAGGAAATAGTGTTCCGTCATATCCGGTTACAAGTGGACCTCAAAATGTTTTTACATTTACGGGAACATATAGTAATTGGTTAGGATATGCCTGTAGAATAGATGATGTTGCAAATGAATTAGGTATAAAAGCTTGGACAGGTGGTAATGCCCCATTAGTTAATCCCCAATCAATAAGTTTAATTACTTTACCCGGATTAAATTCAGTTACCGCAACAACTTGTCAAAATGAATCTTATTATCAGGTTGGAACAACAATGACCCAATCGGTTTGTGGGGCACCTCCAAGTATTATATTGACAAGTCCTCAGTTTTTGAATGGTCAAACATTAAGTCCCGTAGTAAGACACCCTAACTGTGGTGGAAATAATTATAGTGTTGGACTAGATTGGTTCTTAAATAATATAACAACAAATGATGTCATTAGTTATAGTTTATTAATGGAAGACATAAATGCGGGAGGAACAAGTCCAAATGGATATTTCGTACATTGGAAAGTAACAAACATCCCTCCAACTCAAACTGCAATTAATTTATGGACATCAGGACCAACAGGTTGGCAAGCAGGTACAACAATACAACAGACAGATTGGTTCCCATCAACCGTTAACCCTAATGGTTATGGTGGACCTTGTCCTGCTGGACATACATATAGAATATCAATTACAGCATTTTTAACTCCTGGTGCCGGTGGGGGTAGTATATCAAGTAATTTACTTACATTTATTAGTAGTTAAAATTAAAGAAAAAAACAAATATAAAAAATGAATTATGATTTTAATTTTATTGGTTTTTATAACTCAAAACCTTCTTGGGTTGCATATGATAATGCAACACCTTTAACAATCAGATGGAACATAAATGGTTATTGGGAAATGATTGGATGGGAAGGTATCTTTTGTGGAGAACCAAGATCAACAGATAGTGATTCTTTTCCTGATACAGGATGGTACATTTATGACCCAAATAATGAGTGTTCAGATGCATCTTTTGATGTGTCAATAGGGGCTTGTCCTTTACCTGGTATTGCTGTATTCCAATCTTGTTGTGATTCAAATATCGTAATTAGAGTAACTGATATACCACCAGATTTGTTTCCGATTTCAAGTAACTCATATTATTTACAATCTTTATTATTCAATGGGTGTGTAACTGAAGTTGACCCATCAACTCCGGCATCAGTGCTTGTAGAATATGATAATTTAACCGAACAACTTGGTGGGTGTGGTCCGTGTACTATTGATTATCCTTGTGAAACGACAACCACAACAACCACAACTCCAATACCAACTCCAACCTCAACACCTGTTTGTCCAATATGTGCGACAGTTGGTACTTTACCAGGTTTAGGGTCTTCCACAATAATTAATGGTATAACAATAACCGCATCGGGTTTTGGTAATATTACATCAACAGCATTTAGTGGTGTTTTAGCTTGGTGTATGACTTCTCCCGGATCCGCATTAAATACTGTATTTTTAGGATCAGGAGTCGGTCCAACCTCATTTACATATATTTTAACATTTAGTTCTCCCGTAAATAATATTGTCATAAGATTAATTAACTATAGTATAACACCATCAGGTGCAGAATCATTTACGTTCACAACAAATACAGGTAATCCTGTTTTATCTTCTTGTGACTATTGTTGTGCAACAATTAACGGAAATGTTGTTACCGCAATTTATTGTCCAGCAGGATCCCCTGACCCACAAAATGGAGGTGGTACATTCACAATCTCAAATCCAACACCTTTTACCTCATTAACAATATCAGGTCCGGGAGGTCAAGCGGGAACTGTTGTTGATATATGTTCAGATTCGGTACAACCACCGTTAACACCAACACCAACCCCAACAGTTACACCAACAGATCCTCCTCCAACATTAACATTAACTCCAACACCCACATTAACCCCTCAACCACCTATTAATGTAGATTGTTTACCTTTAATTATGACGAGATTGGACACCTCATCCCCATTCTCAGTTGGTTTATATTCTTATAATCCAAATTCAAACACATCAATATCACTTAATTTACCACAATCTTTAAATATATTGGGTCAAGGTATAGCAAACACATCAAATAAATTATGGATATCCCAAGATACCGGAGGAATAAGAGAGTGGAATATAACATTAAATCCATGGACTGCCGTTTGGTCAAGAGATATTTCATCACCGAGTGCCAATCCAAGTTTAGGTTGGTTGGCGGGGGCGTTATGTGTATACAGAGATCCAATAACTAATACCGTTAACCCTAATTTATTAGTGGCAGAGGGATTTGATACTGGTAGTGGTGGTTTTGAAATTGTTTTAGTTGATATAAGTGGACCAACATGGTTTAAAACAACAATTTTTAACTTAAATAGTTTATCAAATGATAGACAAATTAGTGAAGTAATTATGAACAATAATGGTAAAATGATTACCATAGGTTTTGATACAGTAACTAATCAAAAATACGTAACTCAATTTCATTATATTGGGGGATCTTGGCAAGTACAAATTGACATCCCAATTCCAATAACAACATATATACAATCATTCTTTCAATGGAATAATTTCTTTTATATTGGAGCATTTACCGGTGAACTTTATACAATACAAACATCCCCACCATATACAACTTCATACCTTGGAAACTTTTTACAAATTAGATCTTTTGATTCAGGTCAAAGTCCTGACTGTATAACTTTAGAATTTACGGTCCCATCTCCAACACCAACACCAACTCAAACACCAGTTTCGGTTGTTTGTTGTGAAAATGAATACGAAGCACCTTTATTGGGTAATAGTGTTGTTATAAATGGGATTACAGTCACAGGATCTGGATCAGGAAGGGTAACACCATTTTCAAACCCAAATCCCGCAAATCCAGGTTGTGAAACAATACCCGTAATTTTTAATAATACCGTTGAGTTAGGAGATAATACCCCCCCATTTAATGTTAACCCATCTTTTATTTACACAATGACATTTAGTTCACCCGTAAATGATGTGACAATACATTTAATGGACTACACCATAGTTAATGGTGTTCCTGAATCATTTACTATAACCACGGATGTTGGTAACCCAACTATAAGTGGATGTGGTAATTGTTGTACGGTAATTACTAATAATACAATTACAGTAAGTTTAAGTGGTAATAACTGTGTTCCATCAGTTTTTTCAGGTCAATTTGGTGGGTCAGGAAGATTTAGAATTAGTACATCATCCCCTTATACCACATTAACAATATCAGGACCCGGTGGAGGTGGAGGATCACTATTAAAACTTTGTGATATTGGGACACCTTTAACCCCGACACCCACACCAACTCCAACAATTACTCCAACAGTTGGGATACCTTGTTTAGATGAATGTTCAATTTTATTAAATGGAAGTATAGGGGGAACCCCCAAAGTTGTTTCTTACGATAAAATAAGTAATACAATAACTGATTTAACATCTTATTTTCCATCCCCATTTTATGGTGGTTCAGATATCGCCCATACTAGTAATAGAATTTTTATATCACAAGGGACCGGAATAAAATTATATTATTATAATAGTTGTCCATTTAATGTGACCGGAAGTACCACAATACCTCTACCATTTCAAAGTGGGGCAGGATTAGGAGTAATTGATGACACAACACTTATAACAAATAACCAAGTTTTACCTTTTGGTTCACCTTCAGATTTTTATGAAGTGGACTTAACAATACCATCCACACCAGTTCTCACTCAATTATTTCCGTTAGTTTTAGGGAGATATATTTCTGGTGATATTTTATATATTCCAGGTGTAACACCAAAAATTATTGTAACTTATGCAAATCCTAATTCAACTCAGGCTTGGGTAACACAACATAATTATATTACCGGATCAGTTGAGGTTGATATTTCATTACCATTTGTTACACCATGGGGATTATTTAGTGATAATACGGGGGTTTATGTTATAGATGCTTTAACATCTAACTTATATTCAATATCAACTTCATTCCCATATACAGTTACACTTGTTAATACCATACCATCGATTTCGGTGGCAGGATCTTCATCAATACCGTCTTGTTCAATAAGTTCATTTACCCCAAGTGGAATGACCCCAACTCCAACAATGACAGTTACATCAACCCCAACCCTAACTCCAACCCCTACTGTAACACCAACTGATCCACCTCCAACACCAAGTATTACACCAACTAACACCCCAACAAACACATTAACACCTACCAACACAATAACCCCAACTAATACTATGACTCAAACAAAAACACCAACCCCAACAATGACCCCAACAAACCCAATTGGAGGATGTTGTCCTGAAGATAATACATTACCAATTGAAACTCCCGTTACATTAAATGGTGTTACCATAACACCATCATATAGCGGATTTGTTAGTCAAACATTATCAATTTCATTTGTACCTTCTTGTGGTTCTTCACCAATTAACCTAATCACACCATTATTATTTGGTCAAAATTCATTTACATATTCGTTGTCCTTCAGTAGTCCTGTAAATAATGTTACAATTAGATTAGTTAATTATAGATATACACCAACCGGAACAGATTCTTTTACATTTACAACAAATACAGGAAATCCGGTGATAACCTCTTGTGCGTATTGTTGTGCTAGTATTGTTGGTAATGTTGTTACCGCAACACAAGATCTTACAAATGTTTATTGTAATAGTACGTTTGGAATAGGTAGCGGATTATTTACCATAACATCGTCAACACCGTTTACTTCATTAACAATATCAGGCCCTGGTAATGGATTAACTGCGGTTTACGCATCAATTTGTAATTTTGTTGCCGTCCCTGCAGTTACACCAACACCAACAGTTACTAAAACACCAACCCCAACAAGAACACCAGAACCACAATTATTACCATATTTAGCACGAAATTGTTGTACCGGAGAATTAAGAATAGTTAATTTACCAATAAATTTTGTTTTAAATACTATAATAGTAGGTACTGATTTTAGATGTTATACTATTGTATCGGTTCAAGTTGGTACAGTAAACTTAGGTTGGGCCGGAATTACATTTACTAACTGTACTGATTGTTTAAGTGAATTACCCTGTACAACCCCAACACCAACACCAACAGTTACTAAAACTCCAACACCAACAGTTACTAAAACTCCAACGGTAACTCCAACCAAAACAAAAACCCCAACACCAACTCCAACGAAAACTGTAACACCAACGGTAACTAAAACTATGACACCAACGGTAACTAAAACACCAACGGCAACACCTACTTGTAAATTTTACAGAATTGTCAATGGTAATGCAACAAAAGAAGTTTCAATAACGTTTACTCCTTGTTGTGTAACTGAGATTTCACCATTAATAATCGCAGCTGGTGGAGCAACAAGTGTTTGTTCGTCAGCAATACCTTCATTACCTGCGGGTGTGACGTATACTCTTTTAGGAAATTGTCCTACTTGTTAAAATAGTTTGACATAAAACTATTTTTTTCATATACTTATTTGTATAAGGTGAATGTCGTTATACACGGCAGCCAATGAACCAAATTTAAGTTATATGATATCACAAGAAGAAATTAAAAATTTCCTAGAAGGGAATGACCCTGAAGAGCACATAGTTGCCGTAGAGTTTGATTACGTATCAGACCACATTTATAAAATCAAAGAAATACCGGGAAAAGGTAAAGTAGTTCAACAAGATTCCCTCATAGCATTTGCTTGGGTTGGTGATTTACGTGGGCTTAACTTTTATGAAGGATCCAAAGCTTTACAGAAACAAGCTATGGGTAAGTATGGTATTATCATAGAAAAACTCCGAACAGATGGTAATGAACGATTAGAAAATGGTTTAACATATATGGTTAAATCAATTAAAGGTTATCGTTCATTAACCCAATTTTTCCGTGATGGTGGTATTGATCCTTGGGGTGAGAAAACAAAGGATAAAATATTAATGGTTTCCCCTGTGGAACAATACCTAATCTCAAAAGAGAAAAGATTGTTCAAAGGGTTTGAGGAATACAATGATATTACAAGATTTGTGTTTGACCTTGAGACGACCGCATTAGAACCAAAAGACGGTCGTATTTTTATGATTGGAATGAAAACAAATAAAGGATTCCAAAAAGTTATTGAATGTTCAACCGAAGATGAAGAACGATCAGGTCTTGTTGAGTTCTTTAAGACCATAGATGATATTAAACCATCAATTATTGCTGGTTATAATTCAGCAAACTTTGACTGGTTTTGGATTTTTGAGAGATGTAAGGCATTACATTTAGACGTTAAAAAGATTGCCATCTCAATGAATGGTAAGAAAACAATCTCACAGAAAGAGTCAATGTTGAAGTTGGCCAATGAGGTTGAAAGATATAATCAAGTTCAAATGTGGGGGTATAATGTAATTGATATTATTCACTCAGTTCGTAGAGCACAAGCAATCAATTCAAATATTAAAGAGGCGGGTTTGAAGTATATTACCAAATATATTGATGCTGAAGCCCCCGATCGTATTTATATTGATCATACAAGTATTGGACCAATGTACGCTGAAAAGGATGAGTATTGGTTAAATATTGAAAATGGTAAATACAAAAGAGTTGGTATTGATCCAAAGGTGGATGAAATCTGTGTAAGACGAGGAGATGTTTATCTTAAAACAACGGGGGACGACATTGTTGAGCGTTATCTTGACGATGACCTTGAGGAAACGTTGATTGTGGATGATGAATTCAACCAAGCAACGTTTCTATTAGCATCTTTGGTTCCAACAACATATGAGAGAGCATCCACAATGGGTACCGCAACATTATGGAAAATGGTAATGTTGGCTTGGTCATATAAGTATGGTTTGGCAATTCCTAAAAAAGAAGAAAGACGAAACTTTGTTGGTGGTCTATCACGATTATTAAAAGTGGGGTACTCTAAGGACGTATTAAAACTTGACTACTCTTCACTATACCCATCCATTCAGTTAGTTCACGACGTGTTCCCTGAGTGTGATATAACGGGAGCGATGAAAGGTTTATTAACTTACTTCCGTAACTCTCGTATTATGTATAAGAATTTGGCCGCAGAATATAAGAATATTGATAAAAAGAAATCAACATCTTATGACCGTAAACAATTACCAATTAAAATCTTTATCAACGCATTCTTCGGTTCATTATCAGCACCACAAGTATTTCCGTGGGGTGATATTGATATGGGGGAACAGATTACTTGTACGGGTAGACAATATTTACGACAGATGTTAAAATTCTTTAGTAAACGAGGTTATAGTCCTTTAGTATGTGATACCGATGGTATGAACTTCTCATTACCTGAAGGTGGTGTTGATGATAGAGTTTACATTGGTAAAGGTAATAATTGGTTGGTTAAAGAGGGTAAAGAATATCGTGGGTATGATGCCGACGTTGCCGAGTTTAATGATATCTTTATGAAAGGTGAGATGGGACTTGATTGTGACGGTACTTGGGATTCTTGTATTAACTTGGCCCGTAAGAACTATGCGACAATGGAACACAACGGTAAAATTAAATTAACGGGTAATAGTATTAAGTCCAAGAAGATGCCAAAATATATTGAGAAGTTTTTGGATAAAGGAGTTAAACTTTTATTAAAAGGAGAAGGTAAAGAATTTATTGAGTGGTATTATGAATACCTACAAAAAATATTTGACCAAAGGATTCCACTTGCAGAAATCGCATCAAAGGCAAAAGTTAAATTAACAATAGAGGATTACATAAAACGTAGTAAACAAACGACAAAAGCGGGTAATCTTAACTCAAGAATGGCACATATGGAACTTCTTATTAGAGATGGGGTTCAAGCAAATCTTGGTGATATGATCTTATATGTTAATAACGGAACCAAGGCAACCCACGGAGACGTTCAAAAAGTTAATGAGAAAATGACTAAAAAAGAAAAAGACACTTATTTTGAGAAGCATGGGAAAATGCCGGTTCTTGGATCACACATTGAATTAAACTGTTACCGTATTGATCCTTCTGATTTGGAAAACAATCCTGAAATGTTAGGAGAATATAATATTCAGAGAGCGATTGCAACATTTAATAAACGAGTGGAACCATTATTAATTGTGTTTGATGATGAGGTGAGAGATACATTGTTAATTAAAAACCCCGAAGATAGAAGTTTTTATACAACGGAACAATGTAAACTAATAAATGGAAAACCATTTAGTCCTGAAGATCAAGATGATGTTTATGAAAATCTTATTAAAATGGAACAAGGTGAGGTTGAATTTTGGGAATCTGTTGGTATTGACCCTAACTATATGTATGAGTTAGCTGAAGAAGGTTGGGAAGAGTTTGTTTAATTTCCTAAATGATGAGGTTTTAAGACATCTTCAACCCGTCTGAAGATAGTATATACCAGTTTCCTTCTACAAATTGAAACTGTACACAAGCCCCCCAATCTAATTGGAGTTCGTCCCATTCCTCATCAATTTTATTAATGTCAGGTTTTATCGTGACATTAGTTAATACTTTTACTGTTATTTTTTGATTCTTTGTGGAATCTAATATGATTACTGTTTCGTCAACATTTTTAGCAATTATTAATTTTTCACCATTAGAGATATAGTTAGGTTCAGATACAATCTTATAATCAACAGGTAACTGTTGTTGTGGTTGTTCTAATTTAGTTATAACCTTTCTTTGTGGAATTTTAATAATTTCTGGCATATTAGATTACATATATTTGTCTTGGCATTGCTCTAAACTTAAGTGATTTATTTAAGTTCTCAGCAATTAATGCTTCTCTTTCCATAACCTTTTCAGGTTTCAATCTCGTTAATCTACCTTCGGCACCAATAAGTTCGTCTATTAATTTTGTTTTTTCATCTTTCGCTTCAGTTGCTAATGACGTATAATCCATTGTTAATTCAGAATCAGGAGTTTTGATATTACCACTAAACTTACCCCTAACTCTCGCCAAAGTTTCTTTACAATATGCGGTAAACCATCTACGAACCCAAACTTGTGCGGGATTATTTAGATCTTGCCAAGACATTTGACTAAATGGAACATCTGAAGGCATTTGAATTATATCAGGATTGTTTTTTAAACAATCATCTTTATCCTCTTCGCAAGCATCGTAATACCAATACCAAACTCTTCCTTTCATTAGTTCTCCGTTTCCAAAATCAAATTTACCACCAGGGACATTCATAAGGTGTATTGCTTTTTTACCTTCAGGTAATGCAGTTACTCTATATGTCAAATCCCCTTGAATGATCCTTCTTTGGATGTTAATCTCTTGCATTCTTAATAACATATCAAATGCTGGCATCATAAAATAACTACCGGCTAAATTACCCATCTGAGCAAAACCTGCGGGTCCTGCAATACCACCACCGGCAATACCACCAAAAGTCCAAGGGTCAATAATTGTATTATTAAGTGTTGCTGGTGAAAACCACAATAATTCATTCAGTTCTCTACAAGCAGGAATTTCATATATTTGTTGGTTTTCTACTAATTGTATATAATCTTTTTTAAGTACATAATCTCCACCGGCTTGTAAACCAACAATTTTAGAGTAAGCATATGTATATCTTGTCTCAAAATCTAAACTTTTTGTAATGAACGCTTTTGCTAAAGATTGGGTCTCAACATTTAAACCCCAAAGATTTGTCCACTGAGATTCAATTAACCAATCTTGTATATATTGTGAATAGTCATCAATAGAAAATTCTAACAATGTATCCATTTGTTCATCTTCTAACTCAACACTACGAAGTGGAGCCCCTAATAAGTGACGAA
>Ga0315899_10000612_pt1 | contig 42637 bp, 30 predicted proteins | sample LakEriMetagenome_2_FD_203518 | JGI IMG/M metagenome (GOLD analysis project Ga0315899, IMG submission 203518) | Freshwater fungal communities from buoy surface, Lake Erie, Ohio, United States - Buoy 4 MA112 | ecosystem: Environmental > Aquatic > Freshwater > Lake | place: USA: Lake Erie, Ohio...
CATCATGCCCACCGGCTCACCCTCACCGGCGGCTCCCTCCGCCGCCTGCCGACCCCTGAGTCCCCGACCGACTAACCCCTCGTCCGCGTCCTATCCCCGGTGATCGACATCCGCCGAAACGGCTGATCGCCATGAACCGAAACCGGTGATCGCTTTGGACCGAAACGCGTGATCGACTTGGGTGAAATGCGCAGCACCACGATGTGATTCTCAGGCGCAGCCTCGAATCGGCGGCGCACGCCGGCAGGCGAATCGTCTTCCGCCCGTTGCGCGACCAGCTCCTTGGGTGCTGGTCGCGGCGGCTGATGAAACACGATCACCGTCTCTTCGCTGCCGCGCATGGCCGCAGGCAGCTTGGGGAGCGGCGGGCGCTTGATCCGCTGCCCCACAGCCACCTTGGCCCAATAGCCGCGCGGCGGGGTCGGGATGTGGTACTTGTCGCAGATCTTCCGAAGGCCAGTGTCCGAGAGGCCCAACTTGGGCCCCAACGTGGCCATCGGCTCACTCCACGCCTTCTCGTACAGTTCGGCCCGCGTGAGCTTTTGCGGGCCAGACGGCGAATCTGACACGGGCATCGCCTCCGAGTTCAGGTCGACCGACAATCCAAGTAGGTGAAACGCGCGGAAGCCGGCGTCCCGCGCGTCTCACTCTCCGCGATCAGGACGAACCGCTCGCCCCGAATCGCGTGTTCACGTACTCCCGTGCGCTTTCCGGCGGCAGCTTTACAGTTCCCGGCCCGCTGCGCACGAAGAAGTCGCCGTCCGGTGCCGATTCCATGCCCTTCCACTTTAGATACACCGGTTCCGGGCTCCGCTGGCAGGTCACCACGCACACGGTCCTTCCATCGACCACCTGTACCTTCGGATCGATACAGGTCCCGGCCCGGTCGCCCAGACCATTTCGCACGACCTGCGCGAGATGCCGCATGAACTTGTCGTCGTTCTCGAGCTGATCGCGCTCGACGCCGACGATCTCCCCATCGTCAGCCACGCCAATGAGCAGGTCGCCGCCCTCTGTGTTTAGAAATGCCGCGACCGTCTTCAGCACGGCATGCGTCACGACTTTGTCGTCCTGTCGGTCTTCCTTGAAATTCCACCGCAGCGTGGACTTGAACTCAAGGGTCTTCGACTCGCCGCGCTTGATCAGTTCCTCGGCATTTCGGTGTGCCTTGAGGTACTGATCGAACAGCACGTTCTTCAGCACGTCACCGAACGCACGATCATCAGTGATGCGCTTGTACAACTCGAAGTTCGAGTCCACGATGTCCTGAATGACCTGCTCGACCTTCTGATCAAAAGTCAGCCGAACGTTCTCGCGGGTGTTCACCCTCGCAGCAGCATCGAGGGCTGGGTCGTCATCGAGCCGCTCCATCATCTGGGTGAGCGTAACCTTGTGCTCCGGCCCGAGATTCAGCCCGAATCGCTCGTTCAGTTCGGCGATGATGCGCGAAAGCGACTCCATCACATCCGCGCTCGTGCGATTCGGGCCCTTCGTGGCGGATGGGTCGAGCACACCGGGCTTCCGGTCCAACCCGATCTTGCCACTGCCCGTCTGCTGGATGCGGTACGACTCCATATCGATGCTCTGCTGCACCTCCACCGGAAGCTCTTCGCGTTCGGCGGGAAGCAATCTGCGCAGGTACCGTGCGAACACATAAAGCTTCTCGAGATCTACGTCCTTAAACGGCAGCACCTGTGCCAGGAACGCATAGAGGCGTACGAAGTCCGTCAGCTGACCGCGGAACTCCTGCCGTTCATCTGCCGCCAGCGCCAGGCAGCGGGCGACGGGGTCAGCCAAGATCGCATACAGCTTCTCTTGACCCGTCTTCGGGTTGTAGAACGCCACTGCGAACGCCGCTACGTCCGCCTCGGTGTAGACCGGGAACGACTCCAAGCGTGTCTGGATCTCGTACAGGAGATTCGGGTCCGTGGCCTCCGACAACAACGTCGCCTCGAAGTATGGCTCGAACGCCGCCTTGATCTCCGCCGCGTCGTTCGCGAAGTCCAACACCGCCGTACTGCTCTTGTCCGGGTGGGTCCGGTTGAGCCGAGACAGCGTCTGCACGGCGTTCACGCCGCCGAGCTTCTTGTCCACGTACATCGTATGCAGCAGCGGCTGATCGAATCCCGTCTGAAACTTGTTGGCGACGATCAGGAACCGATGCTCCGACTGCTCGAAGGTCTTCGCGGTCTGCGTATCGGGGAACCCGTTCATCCCAGCTTCGGTGTACGTCTTGCCACCGTCCTGCACCGAGCCGGAGAACGCGACCAGCGCCTTGAATGGATATCCACGCTCGGCGAGGTACTTGTCCACCGCCAGTTTGTACCGCACCGCATGCAGCCGTGACCGCGTGACAATCATCGCCTTGGCCTTGCCGCCGATCTCTCCCTGCGTATTCGCCGCGAAGTGTTCCACGCAGATGCGTACCTTCTCGGCAATCGCATGGGGATGGAGCTCAACGAACGACTTGAGCAGGTACTCCGCCTGACCCTTTTCATACCGAGGGTCATCCTCCACCCGCTTGAGCAGGCGCCAGTAGGCCGTGTACGTGCTGTAATTCGCCAGGACGTCGAGGATGAAACCTTCCTCGATAGCCTGCCGCATGCTGTACAGGTGGAACGGTGCGAAGGTCCCGTTGGGCTGCTTGGTTCCGAACAGCTCCAACGTCTTCGGCTTGGGTGTGGCAGTGAAGGCAAACATCGACAGATTCGGCACCGGCCCGCGCGCGGCGATCTCCGCGAGGATGGTGTTCTCGAGTTCCTCCTCCGGCGTCGCCGCCTCCTTCTCCTCGCCCTCGGCGTCCTCGAGTGAACCAACATTCAGGACGCTCTTGAGACTCTTCGTGCTCTCGCCCGACTGAGACGAGTGCGCCTCATCGACGATGACCGCAAAGCGCTTGCCCGAGAGCTCGCCGATCTCCTTCGCGATAACCGGAAACTTCTGGAGTGTGGTGACGATGATGGTCTTCCCCGACTCCAGCGCCTCTTTGAGCTTTCGGGACGTGGTATCGATGTTCTCGACCACGCCGAGGGTCTGTTCGAGCTGCCGCATGGTCGTCTGCAACTGCCGGTCCAGCACCCGGCGGTCCGTGATGACCACGATGGAGTCGAACACGCGTGCGTCCGTGGCGTCGTGCAGCGTAGCCAGCTGATGGGCAAGCCAGCCGATGGTGAAGCTCTTGCCGCTCCCCGCTGAGTGCTGGATGAGGTAGCGCTGACCGGGGCCACGCTTGCGCGCATCCGTCACGAGGCGGCGTACGCAGTCCAGCTGCTGGTAACGAGGGAATACGAGGTACCGCTTCCCCGTCTTGCGCCCCTTGTCGTCCTCTTCCTCGATCTCATGCACGAACTGCCTGATGAGATCGAGGACACTGTCGCGCGCCCAAGTTTCTTCCCACAGGTACGCGGTGGCGTAGCCCCCGCGCGTGGGCGATACCGGTGGATTCCCGGCGCCACCAAACTTTCCCTGGTTGAAGGGAAGGAAGCGCGTCTTGGCGCCAGCAAGCCGGGTAGTCACGAACGCCAGTTCCGGATCCACTGCGAAATGCGCGAGGCAGCGGCCGTAGGCGAGGAGCGGGTCACGCGGATCCCGATCCCGCCGGTACTGACGGATCGCGTCCTCCACCGTCTGGCCAGACAGTGGGTTCTTCAGCTCCGCGGTGAAGACGGGAATCCCATTCAGAAAGAGCACCAAGTCGAGGCTCTTCTCATGAGAGATGCCGTACCGCACCTGCCGCACGATGGAGAACAGGTTGGCGGCGTGAAGCCGCCGCATTTCCTCATTCAGCCCGCTGGCTGGCCGGAAATAGGCAAGCCGGAACTTGCACCCTGAGTCCTTGATGCCGTTGCGCAGCACATCGAGTGCACCGCGCCGCTCCAGCTCAGCCGCAAGCCGCTTGAGAAACTGCTCCTTGACGTTGGCACCATGATGCTGCTTGAGCTTCTCCCACTCCTTGGGCTGCGTGGCGAGCACGAAGTCCACCACGTCGCGGGGCAGAAGGCAAAGCGCACGGTCGTACTCTTCAGGGCCTCGCTTGCGGTACCCGCCCGGCGGCGTGTCGCCGTACGGCGACGCTGTCTCTTTTGCTACGAGAGCGCCACCGGCGCATGCATCAGGGCCACTTGCGAGTAGTGCGCACTCGATGGATTCCTCGAAGGATCGCTCGGAGATGTTTGCCATTGCGCTATTGAACTCCACTGGATGAGTCAAAGGAAGTTGCCGCTACCCCCGAACGAGCCCTTCCTGGTCGGCCCTTCACCTGCTGGCGATGGCGATCAACCATGCTCTCGAAGTCTGCCGTAGAAGTTGTACTTCTCGAGCGGCATTCAATCATGGCTACACGCATGATTTCGCCGGACCGTTCCGTGCTATCCAGCCAGTCGCGATATGCGGTGTACGCCCCGCTCTGCTTAGCCAGCAAGGTCTCGAAGGCATGTCGGGCTGCAGGGAATCGCATGTTCAGCGACTCGCAGATCACTTGCGCATAGAACTGGGCGATGCCCTCAACGATTGCCATGTCAGCATTGGCGAACGTATTCGTGTTCCACGCCTCGCCATCGATATCCCGACCTAGGTGACTGTACGCGTGAGCAAGTTCGTGCGCGAGCACCACGAGCGTGAGTGCGTCGACGGGAATGCCGAGCAGTCGGGATACGATGCTGATGGGTACCCAGTAGAGCCTTACCTCTGGGATGCGAAAGTGATAGCCGCCCAACACGTCTTCCTGACAGTCGACAATACGCTTGATGGCGTTCAGCTGTTCGAACCGCTCCAGCAGCTGCTTCGCCGAAGTGGCGACCTCGATGAGCGACGATTCGGGCGCCATCGAGGCGGCGTCTCCTATGGTGAGTCTTGCCTCGTCGTAATGGCGTGCCAGCAGTTGTGCTCCGCGTACGGTGGCTTCCACGTCTGGGCGATGGAGCATGAGCCACTCCCAGTCGGGGAACTCTTGGAGCGCCGCAGCCAGCGGCCTTGGCAGCCCATCGCAGATCCGGACTGGTACCGATTGCGCTTCACCGCCTACGGAGAGACGAAGCCCCATCTCGTTACGTAGCTGGTCACGGACGATCCCGTTCCACTGACGAAATGCCTGCTCGACCTCCTCGCGCGCCTTCGGCATCGCCGCCCGAACGAGGTGACCCCAGCGTCTTTCGATGTCCGCCAACCCTTCGTTTCTGACATCCGCGCGACCAGTTTCGAGCGAGGCGTAGTGGCGCGACTGATGGCCCCAGGGCACGTCTTCAGGCAGTGGCGTCGGCATCGGTCGCGGGATCGGTGGAGTAGCGGACATCGATTTTGCCTGTGACGGCGGCGGAGATGAGCGCCGTGCGGAGCTCGTTGAGACGAACAATTGCGTTGCGGATGTGAGCGATGAGCCCGTCGAGGCGAGCCGTTTCATCATCGATAAATGTCGTGATCTCTTCCTGCTCATCCCGCGGAGGAAGGGCGATCATCAGATCCTTGACCACACTTTGTGCGATGTTGTTCGCTAGCCCACTACCGCCACTCAGCACGCTCTCGATTTGGGACCGTGCAACACGAGAGTTCAGGGCATGCGCTGCGAATGTCTTGCCCACGTGACGTTCGTCCACGTGCAGGCGGAACACCTTGTCGCACAGCAAAAGCCGCGGCCGGCACTTCCGAACAACCGCAACCGATCCGACGAGGTCTCTCGATCCGCTTGCCCGCGACATGAGTAGATCTCCTTCCCGAATCTCGAGTTCGAGAATCGGTCGCTCACTCTGCGGCAAGGTCTTGTGCTCCGACTCAACGAACTCCCCTCTATTCACACAGCCCGCCTTCAGCACCCCCCATTCATCTTCGTCGGCGGGACGATTCTCGCAGTCAGGGCTCCATCCTTGTTCGATCCATGTCAGCACACGCCGGAGCCTTGTGTCCTCCCAATGCGCCGGAATCTCACCCAGCCACTCCACCCCGGAATCCTTCATCGGCGCGGTGGGATTGAGGCCTTTGGTCACGGCACGGGTGATCAACGCCGTGCGCTGCTCCTGCAGGAGCGTGATCAGCCGCTCCTTCCGCGACACAAGCGCATCGATTCGGGCAGTCTCCCGGTCGAGGAATGCAGCGATTGCCCGCTGCTCCGACAGGGGCGGCACTGCGAATACGGCAGTAGTTATAGCCTCGGTGCCAATCGCAAAGCGGGTAACGCCATTTGCGGCAACCCGGAACTGATCTCGAGGACCGACGGCTGCGATTGCACGTGACAGGTAGGCACCATCCATCGCGGTCTTTGGCCGGATGTGCGCAAGGTGGTAACCACACAGCACGTTCGGCATATCCGCAACCACCACCGCGGGCACGGCAATATCTGTCCACGATTCCGAGTCCTTCGTGATGAGCACGTCGCCGGCGCGCAGGGCGAATCGGCGCACCTGCTCACGCGGCGCCGTCGCCTTCATGAAGGGCATATCGGGAGTGATACGGTCGTGATAATACACGTCCGTGTAGTTGCAGAGCTCGACCTCATCCTCGCCGTCCACAGACTTCTTGTCGACGTTGCTCATTTGGATGGTGGCGACCTCTTTTAGCCGATTCACCCCCCAACCCGCCGGGATATCCCCCAGCCATTCTACTCCCGAGCTCTTGTACGTCGGGTAGGTCTTGAAACGGCGAAGCTCGCCATTGAGCAGGTTATCGTTCGGTTTGTGCATCAGCGCGCATCTCCGGTTGCACTCTCCCATCCTACTGCCAGACCGAGCGACGAAAGAGGTCGACACTGCATCGGAGGACAGCGACGTTTTGTGTTCACTGCCCACCCCCCGTCACCTGGGCCAGCATCCGGACGATGTCGCCCTCGATGGCACGGATGTCCTGCTCGATCTCTTCCAGCGGACGAGGGGGCGTGTAGCGGTAGAAGTAGCGATTGAAATTGATCTCGTAGCCCACGAGCCCCACGAAGCCGTCCTTGCCGTCGCGCTTGGCTGTATCGATCCACGCATCTGGTACGTGCGGAAGCACTTCGCGGTCAAAAAACTCGCGCACGCTGGTTGGGATACCGTCATCATCGGCTGTGTCGGTCCCGACCACAAACGGCACGCTCTCCGTGTCACGCAGTTCCGGATCGGGCTCAGGCGCGCCATCGACATCGCGGCAGACACTGGCCGTTTCGTCCCGCTCCGACAGTGCAGAGAGAATAGCCTTACGAACCGGCGCCGCGAGCTTGAGGCCCGCCTTCTTCGTCGCCGCATTGAGCAGCGCCTCGAACTCGCCGCGATCCTTCACCAGCGTGCCGGGGAGTGAGGCGAGCATCGCGCGAATCTCCGCCTGCAGCGCACGCCCCTCCGCCTGCTCCTTGGCCGCCGCGGCACCCTTCTTTTTGGACTGCGCGAGCGCCACGAACCCACGCTCTTCCTCAAGGCGCCCAATCCGCTCGAGGCTAGCCTGGAAGTTGAGCCGAAGCGGCCGTTCGACGGTGATTTTGCGATAGCCAAAGTGCGAGGTGGGGAAGACACGGCTCACCACAACATCCTCCGCCTTGCCGTCCTTCTCCACACGACGCGTTTCACCGTCACGTCTGTTTCGTACCAGGGCGAGAATCTCGCGCGCTTTGTCAATGGGGATCTCGCGACGCTTGTCGCCGAGGCTCTTCCGCATCGGCACCCAGAACCCGGAGGCGTCCACGAGCTGCACCGTCCCGCGATGAGCCGGCGCCTTGCGATTCGTGACGACCCAGATATAGGTGGCGATGCCCGTGTTGTAGAACAGCTGCTCGGGCAGCGCGATCAGCGAGTCGAGCAGATCGTTCTCGAAGATGAATCGTCGGATCTCGCTTTCACCACTACCCGCGTCACCCGTGAACAGCGGCGAGCCATTCATGATGATGGCAATCCGGGAGCCGCCCTCAGCCACGTCCTTGGTGTGTGCCAGCATGTGGAGCAGGAAGAGCAGCTGTCCGTCACTGATACGCGGCAGTCCGGGGCCAAAACGACCGGCTGCACCTCGGTCGTGCTCGGCCTTCACGGCGTCAGCGTCGCCCTTCCAGTCCTTGCCGTATGGCGGGTTGGCAATCAGGTAGTCAAAGCCCACGCCACTGTGCTTGTCGTTGGAGAGCGTGCTGCCGTACGCGATGCGGTCCGCATCACGCCCGGTGGGGTCCTTCATGTACAGGTCAGACTTGGAGACAGCCCAAGTCTCCGGGTTCACCTCCTGGCCGAAGAGATGAAGCTCCGCGTTCGGGTTGATGGGCGGCTGCAGTAGCTGTCCATCCTTGATAATCCCGCTCTGGATGTGCTCCTTGGTGAGCATCAGCATACCGCCGGAACCACAGCACGGGTCGTACACCGTCCGCACGATGCCCTGCCCTTGAATTCGCGCCTCGTCGCCGGCCAGCATGAGGTCCACCATCAGGTGCACCACATCTCGTGGCGTGAAGTGCTCGCCGGGGTTTTCGTTGAGCGCTTCGTTGAACTTGCGGAGCAGCTCCTCGAAGATCGTTCCCATCGTTGCGTTATCCACGCGCGAGGGGTGCAGATCCACCGACTTGAAGCGTTCGAGTACCTGAAAGAGCAGCCCCGCCTCATCGAGCTTCGAGATCGTGTTGTCGAAGTCGAAACGCTCGATGAGCTCACGCATGTTCGCACTGAACCCAGCGATGTAGTTACGTAGGTTTGCGGCGAGGTGGGGCGCGTCGCCCAGCAGCTTATCGACGTCGTACCGCGACGTGTTGTAGAAGGCGAATCCAGAAGCCCTGCGGAGTTGGGCGTCAAGATTGTCCAGCTTCTTGCCCCGGAGTTCCGCCTGCTTGGCGAGCACGTGCTCCTTCTTGTCCGCCAGCACGCAGTCCAGACGGCGCAGGACTGTGAGCGGGAGGATGACATCCTGGTACTTGCCGCGCTTGAAGGTGTCGCGCACGAGGTCAGCGACACCCCAAAGAAAGCTGACGATTTCAGAGTGATTCATGATTGGATATCAGTGTTGTGTAGACGATGGCTGCAGTAGGCCGACCGCCGCAGCGTTCCGAAGGAGACCAAACAACTGTGAGACCTGATCCGCGGCCGAGCCCAACTGCTCGGCCGCGTGTTCGACAGCGCGGAGGGAGGCGACCAGCTGCCTCTGCGCAGCTAGGGGCGGAACACGAATCTCGAGTTCCATGAGTGAATCCGGCCGGATGTTGGCGATGGTGGTACCGGTGGCAAGGGCGGCCAAAGCGGCGACACCAGAGCCTGACGTCAGGGTGTACCGGAGGTAGTCCGCGTCGAGCAGATCCACCCTCGGTGTCAACAGGAGGAGCGAGTCGCTGAACGCGAGATCCGCATCGATATGAACCACCGCACACGAGACTCGCCGACTCGAACCATCGATGCCGCGTGACGCCAGCAGCACGTCACCGCGGCGCGCCGCGCGCACCTTTCGTTTGCTGCGAGTCCGTTCCTCCGGGAGGCGGTCTATTCTGCCGCCGCTACCAGTGACAAAGCTCGTGGCTACGAACGGCCGCTCATCATCGCCCCCGTCGGGGTCCAGCCGGCTTCCGGCCACAGGCCTCTCCTCGAGCACATCCCTGAGGCGTACCGCTGGCCAGTCTTCCTGCGCGGGCTTTAGACACACAACGGCCGAATCGATGACCGAGTTCAACGCGACCGTCGCGCCGAGGGCGTGCTTCGATGATTCAAGGGTCGCCTTGATCTCCTCAAGCTGCTCCAGCGCGTCTACCTCATCCGTCTCTGCGGCGTAGCGGATGAATCGACTTGGCGTAAGGTCAGCATTGGTCTCCTGCTCCCATGCGGCCTCTGTGCCACCAAGAATCTCAGGGGCGCTTGCGACGGCTGCAAAGGTTGGCTCAGAGACGGGGTTCCCTGAACGCCAGGCCCGCACCGCATTCACAATGCGGGTGATCGCTTCCGGGGTCAGCTCATTGGTGAGCCCACGTCTGGACATGCCAAGCTGCCTGGCGTCTACGAATAGCACGTCACCCCGTTTCGCCGCGCGCGTTCGGTCGAAGAGCAGCAGTGCAGTGGACACATTGACCCCTGCCACAAGCCCGGGCGGCAGGGCGATAACGGCATCGAGTTCACCTGCCTCGACAAGACGCGCACGAATCATTGCATCGCGTCCGCCGCGCGATAGGCTGCCCATCGGCACCACCATGAGGCCGACCCCGTTTGGGGCAAGGTGATGCAGAAGATGTTGCGCCCACATCCAGTCCGCGACATTAGAGGTACCGTACGTCCAGCGAGGATCAAAGACGATGTCCGTGGACGTCAGTCGAATATTGAAGGGTGGATCCAGAATGATCCGGTCGGCCACTCGTCCACGAAATGCATCGTGCAGAAGTGTGTTGCCTCGGTTGAGGGTCGCCTCGAATCCACACAGAGCTAGATGCAGCACGCCGACACGCCAGCTGTATTCGGCGATCTCCTGCCCAACGAGTTGGATATCCTCACCCGCAGCCTCTCTTGCTGCCTCCGCCAGCGCCATCGCATGTCCTGCTGCCGGGTCATACACGAGGCCCCGAACCGGCGACAGGAGTTGCACAATCAAGGACGTAAGACTTCTTGGGGTTGAAGCGCCGAAGACGCGAATGGTCTGCGAATCCTGCATGTGCGCGATCACGAGCGAGACTGCCTCGCCGAACACCCGCGCACTAGCTTCGCGCATTCCTTCATTGGCAAGGCGATCAACGGCAACAAGGACCTGTCGTACAGCGCGCCAGGAGACCGAGGGGATGGTGAGGACCTCTCGCACCGCGAGATTCTCGCCGATGGGCAGTGATTCGACGGCATGCTTCCATGCGGCCGGTAGTTGGTCCTCGGAGGCGGCCACGAGTCTTGACCACGCCGAAGCGTCGCCAGAAACGGCCCGAGCGTTCCGGTTGACAGAGAAGCGCCAGAGGGTGAGCACCTGCAGCATGGCGAGCAACAGCGACTCGTTCGCCTCCCCCACGTCACGAAGTGCATTGGCGACACCCCAAAGGAGCTCGTTGAGTCCCACCGGCTTGGGAGCTCGCACCTTCTTTCCGCGACGCTCTAGCCATACAAGCACGTCGTTCAGTGCAAAGAAGTCTCCCGCGGCCGCACCCTCGACAGGGGCCGGGAAGTCCGCGTAACGCTTGCGCCAATTCGACACGGCGGACACAGACACCCCCGCGAGCTGGGCAATCTCGCTCACGGTCACGCGGGCATTTTGCTGCGGATCGATCACGCGGCCTCCTGATGCGAAATCGCGGGCAGCATAACGCGGACGAACGATGCCGCGCGGTAACTGTGCGCAGAGAGCCCCCCGATGGGCGCCACCACCCCGACAGGGATGCCGAGGCGGCGCAGGGCGTTGATGGACTCGACGAAGATGCCGTCGCCCGAGCCGATGACGACCCGGTCGAAGCGCGCGGCGATGCACTCCGGGACGCTCACCTCGTTGATCAGCGCCAGGTCGGCGCCATTCACCCCTCGTGCGGCGACGACACGCGCCCCAGCCCACAGGTTGCCGGCGCGGAACGCCATGAGGCCGCCGGCGGCGATCACCACATGATCGCCCTCTTGGACTCCAGCCAGCGCGCGGTACTGGGCCAGCGCCTCAGCTGCGGAACAGCGGTACTCCCGGGCGGCACCCGCGAGGTTCTCGATATCCACGAGATGCAGGGTGCGCCCGGCGGGGAGGTGCTTCGCGCGGGGGACAACGCGGTCTGGGACGAGGCACAGCGACCGTGCAGCGGAGACCTTGAAAGAGGCGAGCATTGGGCTTTCCCGATTGGCGATTGAGAGGAACCGTGCGGCGACGACAATACATTACACACACTTTGAAAGCCTGTCAAGAGGTCACAAACTCACACTGTTTTTATCACGAAAAGTCTAGTCGTTGCGTATCGCTTGCGAGTGCTTGCGTGGCAGCCGGCAGGACACGTTCACGAAAGCTGCCAACCGACGCCACGCCCTGTTCAGCGCAGGACACCACCGCGAGCCGGTCGCCCTCCACGTGGAAAATCGCGTCCTGCCGGTACTCACGCCCCAGGCTGACCCCAGTCGCCAGATCGATCTCGACTGCCCACCCGGGCTCAGCGTGCCCGGTGGCGGGGTCGAATCCGGTGATGCGCTCGATCCAGACACCCAGCTCGCCCAGGCGCCGCCGCAGTATCGCATCCGCCCGCTCGTTTTCCTCTTCCGACCACTGCTCGCCCGTCGTGGCATAGGCGGTGACGATCACGAACGATGCCGGCCATGACGGCGGCAGTGGCTCCACGCGAAAGCGCGTGGTGAAGTACGCGGGATGAATGCTCAAGCGACCGTCTCCATGATGTAGCGCCTCTGCCCCTCCGTTTGCGGACAGCGCGGCCACACCTGACTGCGCGCATCACAACGCCACGCCGCAACCAGCTGGCGCAGCGAGTCACTCGGCGTATAGCCATGTCGAACCATGTGCAGGGCGAGCATGGTGCCGGTGCGACCGATCCCACTCCGGCAGTGGAGGTATACCATCTCACCATTCTCCAGCGCCGCGTCAACCACGTCCAGTACCTGCACCACCTGCCCGCGGCACCGCGGAGCCTGGGCATCCGGCACCGGGAAATTGAAGTAGGTCACGGACAATCCGTGACGCACCGCCCCCCGAAGCCGGCGGTCATACGGCGCGATCCCGTTCTCGCGATGACGCTCGGTGAGGTCCACAAACGTGGTCACCCCCATGTTCAGCAAGACTTCCAGACGTGCGGCCTGCACCGCGGGGTCGCCGCCGGGACACGGGTGCTCGCCGCCAAGTAGTCGCTCGTTTAGAACCGTGAAGTAGCGCGGCACCGCGATGAGAGATCGCCGATGCATCACCGCCCCCGCCGCCACCACGCCTCCAGTGCCCCGTCCAGCGGCTCGGCGTATTGCGTGCGCCCCTTCGAGCCCGCGAAGCGATTCGCCACCCACCACCGCAGCCGCTCGCGGTAGAACGCCCCCAGCTCAGGGTACACGACGCTCGAGACCCGCACAAAGCGCTGCAACGAGCCCGCGTGGTGCTCACGCTGTGCCCGCCACCACACGAGCCGCTCCGGAAACGGGAGATGCTTCGGCGCCTCGTCGAGATGCGGCGCTCGCACGCGGTCGATGAGTGCCACCAGCTCTCGCAGCGACAGCACACCGACCGAATACGACGTGGGAATCTCGAACGCGTTCCCGCATTCACCCACGAGACGATAGCGCTTGTTGTCTTCTCCCGTGCGCCGCGTGCTCTGGCCGAAGTGCGGTCGCTTACCGGGGTACATCCGTGTGCCTGCGCGCAGGCTGTACACGAGCCGCGGCGTGGTGCCCACCACGATCCGCGCGATCTCGTTCTCGCCTCGCTCGTATCGTGGCAGATACTCGCCGCTGATGTGTCGCGCCGGATCGAGGGCCACCCATGCCCTGCGCGTGCGGTGATGGAGATGGTCGGCCAGCATGCGCGCTGACACTGGGTAGCGAAGCGTCCCCGCAGCCATTCGCTGATGCAACTGCTCCCGGCGCTCCTCACCCACGACGTTTTGGATGGCCGCCGCGGTGGCGCACCAGTCAGCGACATAGCTGGCCGGGCGAAAATCGAGATCCACGCCGGTCTCAATCGGGAAGGATAGGGTGGACGAGATGCTCATTGCCGCCCCCGCTGCCACAGGCTATGTAGCGCCACACTGAGGTTCAGCAGCGGCCGCCGCAGCTGTCCCTCTGGCGTGAACTCTCGCTCCACCCAACGGGCGATCCGCGCCGAGTAGTACGGCGCCAGCTCGGGATACACCGCCGAGTAGAGGCGTACGAAGCCCGGCAGCTCGTCGGCTGCGACGCCCTGTTCGGCACGCCATAGCACCATCCGCTCTGGAAACGGAATGTGTCGCGGAAGGTCACGCGTGCCCTTGCCCCACGCGCTGTCGATAGAGCGCACCACCTCTCGCAACGAGAGGCATTCGCCACCGCGTTGATAGACAGCGTCCACCAGCACGCCCTCGCCATGATCATCCACAATGCGCAGCCGATTGAGCGGCAGCTTGAGCCCCAGCTTCCATTTGCTACGCACCTCCTTCGACGGCCAATACGGCGCTACGCGCACACTGTACACCGCCCGCGGCGTGGTGCCGAGCACCATCCGCGCGATCTCGTTCTCAAAGGGGACACAAGGCGGCAGGTACTCGCCGCTGATGTTCCAGACCGGATCGGCCGCGATCACCGCGATGCGCAGTTCGTCGGTGAGCCGGTCGGCCAGGAAGCGTGGGTCAATAAGTCCCGTGCCTCCCGAGGCAAGCCGCTCGAACAGCCGCTCTCGCCGCGCCTCCCCGGCAACGTTCTGAATGATGCTGGCCGTGACGCACCAGTCGGCCACGTACGACTCCGGGCGGAAATCGAGATCGATCTCCCGCTCGTAGGGATGCGAACTCCAATGAGCCAGCGGCATACGCTCCTCCGAAGCAAAAACGCCGGTGACCCAGGTGATGGGTCGCCGGCGCTCGCCGCTGCGACTTAGACGGAATGAACGGGGCACGCCCCGGTGTGCGGCCCGTCAAGCCTGGGAAATCGCCGCACACCTGAAAAATACTACGGACGCCGGGACCCTTCAAGAACGCAAACGGGTGCCGACCATACCGGCCGGCACCCGTTCTCTGCTGGGCGCCCAGTGGGACACCCCTGATTTCAAGAAACTTCTGCGTACCGTGTCAAAAGACTTCTACGTCCCGACACTCGATCGATTCAGTGAGCCTCACCCACACTCACTGAACCCGCACACGTGGCACTTCACACACCCTTCCGCGAACTCCAACTGGCTGCCGCAGTCGGGACAGGTGCCCATGAACACCTCGCCGCCCACGTTGCCGAAGTCGATCTGCGGCTGCGCGTTGATCGGCTGGACCTGCTCGGCCACCATGGGCGGACGCGTGATCGGCACACCGGCCGCCGGCGTGGGCACGGGTGACGCGTACGACGGCCCGCTCTGCACCGCAGCGCTCTGGCCGCCGTTCAGCAGGTCCTGCTGCACTCCCTGCTTCTCCCGCCACCACTGCTCCAGGGCAATACCCACCGCGTCGGGCAACGAGAGCACCTTGTTGGGACCCAGCCCCACCGCGCGGTCGCTCGAGATGCCACGCAGCTGGCGATGGATCTCCTGCATGGAAATGCCGCTGCGCAGCGCGAGCGAAATGAGACGGCCAATGGCCTCCGCATCGGCCATGGCCGACCCACCGGCCTTGCCGAGGTTGAGGAACACCTCGAAGGGCTGCCCCTTCTCGTCTTCGGTGATGTTCACGAACATCGTGCCCAGCGGCGTGTCCTTGCGATAGGTGGTGCCACGCATCACCTCGGGACGCGAGCGCTTGCCACGACGGTTGGCATTCTCCGACTCGGCACTGAACAGCGCCTTCCTGGTGCGATCGAGTTCACTCTGCAGTTCGGCAATGGTGCCCTGCAGCTCACCCACCTCACGGCGCAGCGCCGCCACCTGCTTCTCAGCCTCGGGCTTCGCCGCCCCAGCCGCCGGTACGGCAACAGCGGCAGCGGGCGCGCCATCACGCTTGGCCGCCGCGTCGGCGGTGGCGCCAGTGCTCAGCACCTGGCCGTCGCGCGAGCCGTCACGGTACACCGTGACGCCCTTGCACTTCATGTCGTACGCCAGTTCGTAAATGGCGCGCACGTCGTCCACACTGGCGGTGTGGGCGAAGTTGGTGGTCTTGGAGATGGCCGAATCGCAGTGCTGCTGGAAGGCCGCCTGCATGCGAATGTGATACTCCGGCGAAATGTTGTTCGCCGTGTTGAACACCTGCTGCCAGCGCACCGGCACTTCGGCGTGGTTCACACTGCCGGTCTTGGCAATGCGCTCCATGAGCTCGTCGCTGTACCAGCCTTCAGCCTTGGCGATGGCCACGAAGTCTTCGTTCACATCGGGCATCATCACGCCGGCCTGGTTGCGCATGAACGCCACCGCGAACAGCGGCTCCAGCCCCGAGCTGCACCCGGCAATGATGGAAATGGTGCCCGTGGGCGCCACCGTGGTCACGTTGCAGTTGCGCAGCAGCTGCATGGGGCGAATGCGCTGCCCGTTGGCATCACGCGCACACGTGTCGTCGGGGCCCCAGATGGAGCGCGCCCACTCGGGGAAGGCGCCACGCTCCTTGGCCAGCCGCTCGCTTTCCTTCTTGCCCTCGACGTCGAGGAACTCCATGACCTTGCGCCCCATCTCCACCCCTTCCGGGCTGTCGTAGGGAATGCCCAGCCGCACGAGCATGTCGGCGAAGCCCATCACGCCCAGGCCGATGCGCCGGATACGCTTGCTCAGCGCGTCGATTTCGGGGAGCGGATACTGGTTGACGTCGATGATATTGTCGAGGAAACGCGTGCTGAGCGCGATGTCGCGCCGCATGGCGTCCCAGTCCACCACGCCGTGCTGCACGTAGTGCCCCACATTCACCGACCCCAGGTTGCACACGTCGTAGGCCAGCAGCGGCTGCTCACCACAGTTGTGCACCACGAAGCCGTTGCCAATAAACGAGTGCGTGAGCGGCTCCGTAAGGTCGTACACCATCTCTTCACCGGCCGGCACCAGGGAGGCGAAGCGGGCCGTGAAGCTCTCACGGTACGGGCCGCGCGCGCCGTAGCTGGCGAGACGCTGCACCAGTGCGTTGTTCTTGGCCTTCGTGAGGAATCCGATCTCTTCCGCGAAGCGCAGCACGTTGTCGCGGGAGATCACCAGATCGTGATCGGCCTGGCACTCGCTGGCCACGCCGTTGAACTCCACGGTGCGGGCAGCGTGGCGCTCCTGATAGAGGCGGGACGCGATGCCGAAATTGAGCAGCATGCGCTGCACGTCCTGCAGCAACGCCACGGATACGCTGGTGAGGCGCACGCTTACGCCTTTGGCCACCGTGCCGCTCACATGGCCATCAGCGGAAAAGAGCGCCTGCAGGAAGCCCTGCTGCATGCTTTCGCTGCCAGCGAGCACCGCGGCCGGTACACGATCGAGTTTGGTTTCTGCCGTCACACCGAACCGTTCGGCCACCATCGCGCGCAAGCGGGCGCTGCTCACTGTCGCCATCTCGCGCGATGGAATCTCCACCACACCCACCGCGCGGCCCGCGCCATCGCCAACGCCCAGCATGTCGTTCACGTCGCGCGCGAATGACGGGGCCACTTCACGGTCGCTGCCCCAGAAGCCAAGCACCGCACCATGACCGCTGTCGCCGGTGATGTGCCCATCGGCAATGAGCCACCCCAGCACCCGCCCCTCTTCACTGGTGCCCTGCGTACCGAAGCCACCCTTGGTGTTCTGGATATGCAGCGCGTCCCCTTCACGCAGGTCCTGCGCTTCCACCCAGCCGCGCGCGGTCATGAAGCGGTGGTCGGCAGTGACACGAATCTCGTAGCCTTCGCGAGTGACGACCTTGAACACCGGCTTCACGCCACTCTGAAATGGCACACCGGCCGGCCCCACCTTCCCCGCACTGAACCGCGAGTCGAGCGTGACCGGCATGGCCTCACCGCGCTCACACAGCTGCGCGATGGGCACGAGTCCCTGCGTCGTGCTCACCAGCGTGTCACCGGTGACACACGGGTTCGTCGCCTCGTAATTGCCGAGGTGCGGCACCGGGTTGTAACGGTTGGCCTCGTCGATGAAGAACACGCCGGGCTCACCGGTGCGCCACGCGCCCAGGATCATCGTGTCCCACACGTCGCGGGCACGCAGCTGGCCGCACACCTGACCGTTCGCCGGGTCGATCAGATCGTACTGGCCGTCCGCCTTCACGGCGTCAATGAACTTCGTGGTGATCCCCACCGAGATATTGAAATTGGTGATCTTGGTGAGGTCTTCCTTGGCCTTGATGAACTCCAGCACATCGGGGTGATCGACGCGCAAGATGCCCATGTTGGCGCCACGCCGCGTACCGCCCTGCTTCACCGCGTTCGTGCTGCCATCGTACAGTTCCATGAAGCTCACCGGCCCGCTGGCGACGCCGGTGGTGCTGCGCACCATGCTCCCCTTGGCGCGCAGGCGCGAGAACGAGAAGCCCGTGCCACCGCCGCTCTGGTGAATGAGCGCCATGCTGCGCAGCGTATCGTAAATGCCGCTCTGGCCGTTGCTGAGCGCGTCATCCACCGGCAGCACGAAGCAGGCGGAGAGCTGCCCGAGCGGACGCCCGGCGTTCATGAGGGTGGGCGAGTTGGGCTCGAACCGCCGCTGCGTCATGAGGAAGTAGAACTCCTCGGCCAACGCCTGCACCGCCCCGTCACTGGCCCCGTAGCGGCGGTCGGCCTCGGCCACCACCGTGGCCACGCGCCAGAACATGTCCTCCGGCCGCTCCACCGGTGTGCCGGACTTGTCCTTCACGAGATAGCGCTTTTCGAGCACCGTCCGCGCGTTCGCGGACAGCGTGACCAATCCTTCCGGGGGCGTAGCGGAAAACGACATTCGGCGGGCACCTGGGGTGGGCGGTGACGACGGATCAGCGGAAGCACGACGGTTGAATCCGCACACGCGCGGGTGGCATATGGGGCACGGACAGGCCGTCGGCGGGGCGGTATGGTGCCTCTGTTCGTGAGGCCGCGCAAGTCGCGCGCTAACGTCATGCGAACGCAAGACTTGCATTCCGCACATCACTTTTGTGCGCCCCCCGGGGAGTTGTCCACCGAGCACAGGTTTGTGCGGTCTTCGGCGCGGCCAATGCGGCGGGAGCACCGCCTGTTACGTCACGGGACCGTCGCGACAGTGACGAGCATCATCTGCAAGTGATTCACCGGCAACCACTTGAAATTGCCAGTCGAGCGTGTCGCGCTGCAGCATACCGTCAGCATGACGCCAACCACCTTTGTGATGGATTCTGGCTGCCTCCACGGTCCGGCCGGGGCCGCTTGCCTGCTTTCGCAAACGGCACTGATGGCTTGCCTGCACTCACGTTTGCGGCATGAGCGGTGAGACGCGAGACAGCCACGGAGGTTGTCTCTCCCGCTGGTCCCGCCGAGTCAGCCAAGGCGTGGCAGGTCGCCTGACCGATGCCGCTGCGCCAGTTCCACGTAGCGCGCCGCATTGTCGAGGATGCGCAGGCGGGCGCTCTCGTCGAGCGACCGCACCACCTTGGCCGGCACGCCCAGCACCAGGGAGCCGGGCGGAATGACGGTGTTCTCGGTCACTACCGCCCCGGCGCCAATGATGCTCCCGGAGCCGACCCGCACGCCGTTCAGGAGAATGGCCCCCATCCCCACCAGCACGCCGTCCTCCAGCACACTGCCGTGCACGATGGCGCGGTGGCCGATCACCACGTCGTCCCCGACGAGGGTGGGCGTGCCGGGGTCGGCATGAATGACTGCGCCGTCCTGCACGTTGCTGCGCGCGCCAATCACGATGCGCTCCACGTCGCCGCGAATGACCGCCGTGGGCCACACCGAACTGTCGGGGGCCAGGTGCACATCGCCAACGACGACGGCGGTGGCGTGAATGAACGGAGAGTTGGGCATGACTCAGCGACGACGGGGATCGAACACCGGAACATTCCCAAGATAGTAGCGGGTCCACACCACCAGCACGCCACAATCTGCCAGGTCGGTGAACTCGGCGGGGCGCTGCATGGGGCGCACGTATACTTCCATGGCCGCCACCTCGTCCGGTGCCACAATCTCATCGAGGGACAGCCCGTTGGCCACGAAACGGAAGCCGTCGAGGTAGATGACGGGAATGCACTCGCCACCGACACCGCGGAAGTACACGGTGTTGCCGTAGCCCGATCGCATCCCGAGCCGTACACCAGGCACACTCCAGAGTGCGCTCGTGAGGTTGGTGGATGTGCGCTCACGTACAGTGCGCCCGTCCAGAATGGTGCCGAGTCCGCGACGCCAGCGTCGCTCGATTGCTTCCACATCAGCGGGAAGCTTGCGACTCGCGATCACGCGCACCGTGTCGAGCAGTACGCGTGACTTCTCCAGCGTGAAGCCCACGGTAGTAGGTATGGCCGGGCTAAGTTGAACCTTCTGACGAATGGGATCGTACCCAACGGCGCGCACTTCAACCGTCTGGGTTCCACTCGCGGCATCGCTGATCCGGAACACACCACTACTGTCGGTACGTACTACGGTACCGCTCCCGAGCACACGGGCCATGACATTGCCAAGGGGTTGTCCGCCGGCAGTGACTACACGGCCCCGTATCATGCCCTCTCCACGTCTCCAAGGTGCGCTCACCCCATCGCGGCTCACGAGCGACGCACCGCGATCGATCACGAAGTCGGCCACCGTGTATTCAGTGACGGGTACCACGAGTTCGATCACACCGGTGGTGTCGCTCCCAGCGTACGCCAACGCGGTAACCGTACTCCCCTGTGGAACGTTACAAAGCACGAATTGCCCGGCACTGTCCGTGCGGGCCACGCGAGTGACCACCTCACGCTCCATGCGCTTCTTGGCGAACACCCACTCGGGCCACGTGGCTCGCATGGTGGCCGCAACAATCGGGCGTCGTGCCGCTGCATCACGCACATCACCCACAACCACCGCGGTACTATCATCACGTGCCGTCCCGCACAGTGCGCGTGCGAGGGTTACCGCGCTTGGCACGGCGAGCGTCACGTCGATCTCGCCGGCTTCAACGACGTCCACACGTGCCACAGGCGGCTCGAGGCGCAGCGAGTCGAGACGCGGATGCAGGAACGACAACAGCCACGTACCGGTCCGCAATGCCGAAACCTCGAACGTCCCGGTCGCATCGGTGCGCGCATCGATGCCCACTGAGGCGCTGTCGGCGCGGAACACCCGCACCGATGCATTCGCGAGCGGCGCCCGGGCGACACTGTCGAACACCACGCCACGCAAGCGGACGGCAGGCTGGGCCTCCGAACCGTTCGCCAACGCCATCAGGGCGCTGACGATGGCGCCGGACACGACGTTCACTCGCGTACGCATCATTGCAGCTCCAAGCGGAGGCCTGCGGAGAACTCGACGACCTTCAATATATCGTGCACCATGACCTTGGGATAACTGCTCGTCGGAGACACGGAGCCGCGGAGGCACGGAGGATCGGCTATCTCGTGCATTCCAAACTGGGGATCCCAACAGCGGAGCTGTTCTCCGCGTCTCCGTGGCTCCGCGTCTCCTACGAGCAGTTCACCCCAGCAGCCCCACACGAGGCCAGCGGTCAGAAATACCCGCCCAACGTCACGTACACCGTGCCGCCCCGCGCCACGCCCGGTGGCGCCGCATACGGCGCCGCCGCCCCTACCCGCACGCGATACGGCACGTCGTACTGCACCGCCAGGTCGATCACCAGCTCGCCACCGGCGGTGGCAATCCAGCCGTCGCGCACCCCGCGGGGCAGGCAGATCGCCGTATTGCTGCGCAGCCCGGCCGGACACCACGCGCGGGCCGCGTCGCTGAAGAACAGCACGCTGAGCCGGTCACCGTACACGGCCAGCGGACTGGGCAGCCGGCGGAACATGAGCAGCGGCGCGCGATACTCCACCGTGCCGCCCAACGCCCGCGAACCGCGCTGCACCCCGGGCTCGGTACCGCGCACGGGGAACGCGCGCGCCGGGTCGCCCACCGTGACCCCCGGCAGCAGCTCGCTGCGCACCCCGCTGGTGCCCCCCACGCTGAATTCGCTTTGCGTTCGGCGGTCGGTCGCGGCGGCGGCACCGCGCACGGCCAGTACATGCCGGGCATACCCGGGCAACGGCAGCGGCGCGTACGCGCGCCCCGTGACGAGCGTGCGCCACGAGCCCGTCTCACCGGCGCCCTCACGCCAGCGGTAGGTGGTGCTTTGCGACAGGGTCACCCCTTCCTCCACGCTCACGCCGCGCAGCGCGAGACGCGCCGTGCTGACGCTGCTGTTCACGAACACACTCGGGTAGCGCGTGCCGGTACGCAGCAGGGAGTTGGCGGGGCCCAGCACCGAGTCGGCTGCGGCCGCGAAATCGCGCAGCTCGTACTGCGCCCCCACGGTACTGCTCAACGACCAGCGCACCCGCGGCACCACCGCCGTGGCACTCGCCGTGAGGAACCGGCGTCGGCGCGCCACGCTGCCAAGGGTGGCCCCCGCCGGGTTCACCACGCGGAAGGTGCCGTCCCATTCCTGCGAGAAGCTCGCGTCGAACACCGGCACACCCACTCCCGCATAGCGATACGCCGAGAACACATCGGTCTCGCCCGTGCGGGGCGACATGAGCACGTTGGCCTCCCAGGCGTGCCGTTCGAGAATATCCACGCCACTCGTGCTGGCACCGAAGATGGCTTCTCCCTGTCGCCCTTCGCCCACCAGCGGCAGCCAATAGCGTGGCCACAGCTGACGCAGCGGTGCGTACTGACGGCTGCGTGCCGTCATCAGGCGCAGCGAGTCGGCCGCTGGGAGCGGCGCAATGGTGTCGGTCGCGCGCGCGGCATACCAGCCGCCACGTACCGCCGGCCCGGTGGTATCGAGCGCAGCCACCGCCACGTGGAAGCCGTCGCCGCGCTGCAACAGCGCCACGACCCGCTGCCCATCCGGCGAGACGCTGGGTTCGTACACCGCCGTACCGGTCGCCCCGACCACCGTGGCGCTGCTTGCGGTGCGCCATGACGTGGTATCGACATCCGCCACATCGCCACGCGGCGCGGTTTCCACCTGCATGCGCCCGCTGCGATCGCTGGCCCACACCACCCGGTCACCGCGCGGCGTGAACGACGGACTGGCAAAGACCCCCCGCCCGCCGGCCAGCACGCGCCGCATGGTGCCATCGCCGTCCAGCACCACCACCCGCTGCATCCCCCCCGGCACCAACTGCACGGCCACGATCTCCTCGCCACTGGCACTCCAGCGCGGTTCGGCCCACCGCTCGCCCGCTCGCCGCGGCACGAGCGGCGTGATGTCCGTGATGCGGGCACCGTGAACGCGCACCCGCACCAGCATGCTGGCGTTCGCGTCGTACTGCACGGCCACCACGGTGCCATCGTGGCGCACGTCGGGCTGCGTCAGTCGGGCGCCCACCGTGAGCCGACGGTCACGCCCCCCGTCGCGCAGGTACAGGTCACTGCGCAGCACGAAGGGGTCACGCCGCTCGAGCTGCGCAAACACCATGGCCGTCAGCGAGGAATCGCGCGGCACGTTCACATCGAGGGCGTTGCGCCACGCCACACGGCGGGCGGCGCCACCAGCCGCGGGGGCCGCGTACAGGCCGGTCACTTCGCGCCCCGTGCTCGCGCTCCACACCAGCGAGTCGTTGCCCAGCCAGCGCGGCGCGGCCACATACCAGCCGTCACGGCTCACCTCGCGCCACGGCGCATCCAACGCCGCAGGCGCCACCCGCGGCGCCACCGCCGCGTTGAGCGAATCCACATACTGCCGCCAGAGCGCGGAGAACGACGCCCCGAAGCCCACCCGCGCGTTGCGGTCGAGCCGCAGCGGCACCACATGACGCGCCGAGGCCTCCACGAACCGCGACATGCCCCGCATGGTATCGGCCTGCGCGGCCGCATGATTCACCGCGCGCTGCATGAGCGTGGCCCCGTACCCATAGGCCACCTGTCCGCGGGGCCAGCGCGTGGTGCTCAGACTCCAGCGACCCATCGGTGCCACGACGCCATCCACCGCCGCTGCGTGCAGCATGACCGGGAACTCCGTGGCCACCAGCCGCCCGCTCCCCGTGAGGGCGCTCTCGTAGTGTACCGCCAGCCCCTCCTTCAGCCAGCTTGGCGTGAACGCGTTGGGAAAGAAGAGCGGGTTGCGACCGAACAACCAGCGCCCCAGCCGCCACACGCCGCGCGCCCGATCGAGGTGAAACACGTGCGCCAGCTCGTGCGTGATGACCAGCCGCAGCCAGTCGTCGTGAAAGCGCAGCTCGCGACTGGCAATGGGCGGGACGGCGTACACCACCACGCGATTGCTGGGAAACAGCTGCGCGAAGCCGTTGCTCACGTCGGTGTTGTCCGCCAGCAGCAGATCGATCATTCCGCGCGGCGGCGCGAGCTCACGCGCCAGTTGCCCGTACGCCCGTTCGGCGAGAACCGCCGACACGCGCGCCAGCGAGTCGAGATGCGCGGGGTAGTGCACGCGCAGGTGTGGCGTGGCAATGGTGCGCACGCGACCACGCGGATCCACCTGCGCCGCCGCCGGCGTCGCCATCCCCAGCGCCATTCCCAGCGCCACCGCCAGCGCGACCGCCGCCGACATTCCGCTCGACCACCCACCGCGCTCGCGCCCACGCCCGCGAACGCGAACGCCACGGCGACCTGCCACGCCACTCACCGCACCGTCTCGGCGCGCAGCCACCGGAAGTAGTTCTCCAGCCCCGCGAGCAACCCCTCGGCGTACTTCCGCTGAAACGCCGGGTCACGCATCGCCGCCTCCTGCTCCGGAATCATGAGGAACAGCCCCTCGGCCAGGACGCTGGGATACCAGCTGGGGCGTGCCACCGCGAGGTTCTGGTAGTGCACGCCCAAGTCGCGCAGCCCGAAACGCGCCTGCAGCGAGCGCTGCACTTCACGCGCCAGCGGCTCGCTGGCGTTGTGGTAGAAGAGCGTACTGGTACCGTTGGCGGTGAAGGGGTTCACGCCGTCGGGGAGCGCGTTGAGGTGCACCGAAATGAACGCATGCGCCTGCTCGCGGCGTGCCAGCACCCCGCGTTCACCCAGCCCGACGGGCGCCAGGTTCGCTCGGGTGATCACGGGCCGGGCCCCACGGTCCCGCAGCATCTCCACCAGCAGCTGGCCCACCGGAAACACGGCATCGCCCTCGTACAGCCCCGTGGGCCCGGTGGAGCCCGCCGGTGGATGCCCCGGGTCGACGGCAATGGTGAGGCCGGCCAGGGGGCGAGCGGCGTCAATGACCGGGGCGCGCCGCACCCGCAGCACGAGGGCGCGGCGTTGCTCGTCCCACAGCGACAGCCACCCGTAGGCAGGTTGCGACAGCTGCACCGTGATGCGCACCCGCGCACTCGTGACCTGCTCCCACACGATGCGCCGGACGAGCGAGTCGCTCCCCAGCAGTGGCGAGATCTCGGGGTTGGCTTGCACGCCGTACAACGTGAGCGTGAGCGTGCGCCCTTCCGCCTCCACATGATGTGCCGGCCGGTCGCCGGTGGCGATGAGCACGTCCGTGTACTCCGTGGCCGGCGTCACGCGGAAGCCACCCGTGACGCGGCGCGGCAGCGGCGTGCCCTCGGGGAGCAGGGCGATCTCGTCGCTGTCCACCCACACGTCCAGTTGGTCGTCGAGGCGCACCCGGGTGAAGCCGCTCTGCCGCGCCGTGACCTCCAGCACCGTCTGCGGCAGCAGCTGCCACTTGTATGTGCCGTTCACGATGGTGCGCGCGCTCACCGCGGCGTCGGTGTCCGACACCACCCGGTTGCCGCTGCGCAAGGCCCCCAGCACACGGCTGTCGCGTAGCAGGGCGCGCACCGTGGGCACCGTGAGGCGCAGGGAATCGCGGTTCCGGGTCACCAGCAGTCGTGCGGGGCGCGCGCTGTCGCTCAGCCACGCGGCGGGCACCTCGGTGGCAAAGAGGACGCCCACGTCGGCCGTCGTGTCGGCCACGTCCTCGACCGCCGCGTCTCCCGCCCCGGCCTCCATGGCGCGCAGCGGCCGTGGGGGCCCGCCGGGGGTGACGAGCTGCACGGCGGCATTGCGCGGCGCCCGCACGCTCACGCGCAGCAGCTCGTCGGCCAACGCCCACCAGCCGCGTCCCGGCAGCACCGAACCGCTATCCACGGCCAGCGTGCCCCGTGCCGGCAGCGACCGCCGCAGCGCGTACCGTACCGGGAGCGTACGCCGCACCGTGTCGGGCCCACGGATGGCGATCAGTTCGTACGTTGGCGCCGGTGCTGCGGGCAACGGGAGCCACGCCAGAAAGGCCCCGTTCGGGGCTACCGGCACGGCCGTCCCGTTGATCATGAGCTGGACATCACCCGAGCCGACACTGCCGAGCAGGAAGTTGGAGTCCCGGGCCGTAATGAGCTGGTTGGGCGACGGATAGCGCACCGACAGCGCCACCGGCGCACCTCGGGTTTCCGGGATGGGGGGGAGCCCAGGCATCAGCCGCACCGCGCCTGGCGGCACAGGCGGCGTCGACGGCCGGGCGGCCGGTGCAGGCGGTGCCGACGACGGGCGGCAGGCGGCCACCCCCAGCCAGAGGAGCACGAAAGCCCGCAGGCGTTGCCAGTGCAGTGGCGAAGAACGTCTCATACGCTCGAATTTGACCATGTGGTGACACGCTGGCCATCTTCCGCACGTTTTCACGGTGGAGTCTTCCGTTCCGCCCGTCCGAGGTGCAACCTCCGGCGTGGGTGTCCGTAGGGGTCAGTACGACCGACTTTCCGCGCCATGGCCCGTACAAACACGTTGTGACCGTCACTGCCTTTGATTCCAACTCAGCGCACCCCCCGACCGGCGATCGTCCCGTCGTGGCCCGTGTGTTTGCGCTGACGGATGTGGGACGGTCGCGCGAACACAACGAGGACACCTTCCTCGTGGCGGACCTCGAAACCGGCCGTCCGGTGGGGTTCGATGACGGGGCGCTCGATCTGCCCGCCTCGCCGCGGGGCTTGCTCTTTCTCGTGGCCGACGGCATGGGAGGGGCGGCGTCGGGAGAGCTGGCCAGCAGCATGGCCGGCACGCTCGTGCTGGAGGGGCTTCGCCGGCAGTGGTCGCAGGCCACGACGGCGCCGTCGCCCGAGCAGTTCGCCGAGGCGCTGCGCGACAGCACCATGGCGGCCAACGTGCGCATCCACGAGCATGCTCGCGAGTTTCCCGAGCATCGCGGAATGGGAACCACGGCCACGATTGCCGGACTGCTGGGTGATCGGCTCTTTCTGGTGCAGGTGGGGGACAGTCGGGCCTACGTGGTGCGCGACGGGGCGGCGCAACAGATCACCAAGGATCAATCGCTCATGCAGCGACTGGTCGAAGCGGGGGAACTCACCCCCGAAGAAGCCGAAGTGAGCGACCGCCGCAACATCATCCTGCAGGCGCTGGGGCCGGAAGCGCAGGTCACGGTGGATCTCACCCACCAGCAGCTGCGCAAGGGTGATACGCTTCTCCTCTGCAGCGACGGTCTGTCGGGGCTGGTCAAGGCCGACGAAATCGCGCAACTGTCGACTGGCGAGTCCGACGTGCGCATGCTCTGTCGCAAGCTGGTCGATCGGGCCAATCATCGCGGCGGCCCCGACAACATCACCGTGGTGGCGGTGCGCTTCGACGGCGCCGGGCTGCTGTCCTCGTCGGGCCAGGACTCCGTGGGGTACACCGCATATCCGCTCGCCGGTACGCTCTTCGAGCAGACGCGCGACACGCCCATCGTGCCGCGCGCGCCGCGCACGCCGATCAAGAGCGATCCCGCCCCCAAGCAAGGGGTGCGCATGCCGACCCGCGCCGAGCGGCGCGATCTCGACGAGAGCGAGCAGGCGGCTTCCGCACAACGGCGACCCCTCGTGGAACCCGAAGTGGCCGAACGCCGCGCCCGCGTACGACCGCTGTTGGTGCTGCTGGCGTGCGTGGCCGTGGCCGCGGTGGTGTGGACGGTGGTGCAGCTCGCGCGGCGCTGACGCCACGCGCGGCCACCATCCCAGCGCGTGGCGTTATCGCTTCCGCAGCAATCCGCGTCCGGCCGCCTGCTGCATGACCCGGTCGCCGTTCCAGGCAATGATCGTGGGCACCGGCATGGCCAACTGCTGCACCCAGCGCGGGTCACCAAGTCCCACCAGCACCACCGGGCGATGCATGGCCTCCGCCTGCGCCGCGAACGCCCGGACGGCGGCCACGGTATCCTCACGCAGCGTGCAGCGCCCCTTGGTGGGGAGATAGTCGGCGAAGAGCGCAATCACGAATGGCCCGGCGCTGGCCGCCGTGGGGGCGCTCACGATGCGCGCATCGTTGCCGGCCAGCCGCATCGCTTCCACGATGCCGGTGCGGTCGGGGCGTCGCCCCTCCACGTCGTCATCGTCGTCCACCAGCGCGACTTCGGTGACCCCTGCCATGGGCGGAATGGGCCCCTGTTCAATGCGCAGCACCTTGTCGGCCAGCAGCGCGCCCCACGCCGTGTCGGCACCACTGGGGCGGCGCCAATCGTTGGGGGGCGACACCCACTGCGCCCACTTGAGTCGCCGGCGCACCGATTGCTTCACGCGCTCCGGATCGAGCGTCCCATCCTCGAGCGCCTTCTCCAGCGCATCGAGCGTGGTGTCCAGGTCGCCCGGGGCCAGCAGCACGTCGCACCCGCCACGCAGTGCCAGCACGCAGGCGTCGGCCACCGTGCGCCCCTCGCACACGCCCGGCAGCGTCATGAGATCGGCCACGATGAGATGGTCGAACTTGAGCTGCTGTCGCAGCAGCCACTGCAGCATTTCCCGGGAGAGCGTGGCGGGCGCACGGCTGGAGTCGAGCGCCGGATACGCGACATGCGCCGTCATCACGCTCGCCACGCCACCGCTGATGGCCGCGCGAAACGGCTGCAGGTCGAGCTCCTTGAGCTGATCGGCCGGCGTGTCCACGCTCAGCGCTTCCCGGTGCGGGTCCCGCGTGGCGCGTCCGATCCCGGGAAAGTGCTTCGCGCACGCCATGACCCCTTCGGCCTGCGTGGCTTCGATCCATGCCTGCACCAGCTGCGCCACCTTGCGGGCGTCTTGGCCCATGGCACGCGTGCCAAGGAGCGGGTTCTCGGCCAGCAGGTCGAGATCACACACGGGCGCAAGATTCCAGTTCACCCCCATGGTGCGCGCTTCGCGTGCCGTGAGTCGCGCCGCGCGACGCAACGCCTCGATATCGCCCATGGCGGTAATGGCGGCCAGCGGCGGCAGCCCGGTGGCGCCGGCGAACTGCTGCCCCGCCCCACGCTCCAGCTCCGCCGCCAACAGCAGCGGATGCCTCGACTTGAGCTGTAGTTCCTTGGCCAGCGCGCGTACGCCATCCTGTTCGCCCCCCGCCAGGAGGAACCCTCCCACCCCGAGCTGCAGCGCCTGCTCGATGAGCGCGCGCGCGTCGGTGAAGCCACGATCGGCGTTCCAGCGGATGACCGGCAGCAGCAACTGCGCGAGGTCGCGGCGCGACTGTTCGCTCATGACAACACACTCGGCGCAACGGGAGTCAATGCGCCCAGGACCCGCGGCGCACGCGCACCGGTGGCGCTGGGCACGTTGCCCGGCCGTCCGGTGAGATGGAGATAACCGAGCAGCGCGAATGCCACCGCTTCCTTCGCCTCGGCGTCGAAGAAGAGCGTGTCGAAGTGGCGCACCGCCGGCGCCCGACGCTGATCCCGCTCGCTGTGCTCCGCGAAGGCGTCTTCGAGGCAGCGCAGCAGGAACGGATGACGCGCCCCGCCTCCCGACACCACCACGTCGTGCGGCATGGGGGTGAGCCAGCGCGTGTACTGATCGGCAATGGTGGCGGCCGTATACGCGGCAGCGGTGGCCACGATGTCGGCATCGGCCCCACCCGCCTCGCGACAGCGCGCCACGAACGCCTCCACGAACGCCGGCGTGAACAGCTCGCGACCCGTGCTCTTGGGCGGCGCCTCGTGCAGGTACGGCAGGTCGAGCAGCGCCCGCACCACAGGCGCCAGGACACGACCGGTGCCGGCAATGCGCGCATCCCGATCGAACGGCTCACCGAACAGCCGCTGCGTGACCGCATCGAGCATGACGACACCAGGGCCCGTGTCGAAGGCGCGCACCGGCTCGCCCCCCGTCAGGGTGCGGGGCGGCACCAGCGTCACGTTGCCGATGCCGCCGATGTTCTGCAGTGCCCGCCACTCGGTGTCGTGCGCGAAGAGCAGCTGGTCGGCCATGGACACCAGCGGTGCGCCCTGCCCCCCCACGGCCATGTCGCGGGTGCGGAAGTCGCTGATCACGGCGCACCCGGTGAGCTCGGCAATGCGGGCCGCGTCACCGATCTGCCAGGTGCTGTGCCCCGGTTCGTGCCAGAGCGTCTGGCCGTGCGAGGCGATGGCGCGCACCTCGGCAGGCGCAACACCGGCCTCCTGCATGGCGGCACGCGCGGCCTCACCAAGCCACGTGCCGAGGTCGGCATGCACCCGGCAGTAGTCCCGCGCCGATCCGCGCTGCATGGCACCGGCAAGCCGGTCCCGTTCATCCGCGCGGTAGGGGCGCTGCGCGAAGTGCCGCAGCGACGCCTGCACGCGGCCGTGTTCTTCGCGAAACGCCACCACGGCCGCACTGATTCCGTCGAGCGACGTGCCCGACATGAGCCCCACGAAGAGCTGTTCGTCGTGCCGGCTCATGCGCCCACCGGCGGTGGCGCGTTGGGCACCACCTTGCGAATGACGCCGCCTGCGGCCTCGAGCCGCGCGTCGGCGGTGGCCGCGTCCACGTCGAGGGCGTGCATGACCAACGCGCGCTTCACCCGGCCGTCGGCCCGCTGCAGCAGCGCGCGCGCTGCCTCACGGTCCAGCGCGGTCACCTCGCTGACGATACGCTCGGCGCGATCCTGCAGCTTCACGTTGGTGGCCCGCAGGTCCACCATGAGGTTGCCGTAGCTCTTCCCCACGCGAATCATGGCGCCGGTGGTGAGCATGTTGCACACGAGCTTGGTGGCCGTGCCGGCCTTGAGCCGCGTGGAGCCGGTGAGCACCTCGGGGCCCACGATGGGCAGAATGAGCCAATCAGCCTGCGCGCGCATGACGGCGGGTGGCTCACTGCAGGCAATGAGTCCGGTCGTGGCGCCGCGTTCCCGCGCGCGGGCCAGGGCGCCGCGCACGAAGGGCGTCGTGCCACTGGCCGCAATGCCCACCACCACATCACCGGCGGTCACCGCCTGCACATCCATTTGCGCTGCTCCCGCGGCCGGATCGTCTTCGGCGCCCTCAATGGGATTGCGGAGGGCGTGATCGCCGCCGGCAATGATGCCCACCACCATGCGCGGGTCGGTGCCGAAGGTGGGCGGGCATTCGCTCGCATCGAGCACGCCGAGGCGTCCCGAGGTGCCGGCGCCCACGTACAGCAGTCGGTGGCCGGCGCGAAAGGCCTGCTCGATGGCCGCGATCGCCTGCGCAATGACCGCGCGCTGCGTGGCGACCGCGTCGGCCACGGCGCGATCTTCGGCGTTGATCAGGTCGACGATGTCCAGCGGCGACGCGAGATCGATGTCGACGGTGCGCGGATTGCGACGTTCGGTGACCCGGGGGTCGAGCGTCGGAGCAGACACGGCATGCGGGTGAAGGAGCGGACGCGGACCCGACGCAGGCCTCGCGCGGCATCCCCGCGGGCCGGAAATCTGGGCAACCGTGCCTCTGGAGGGGACGTCAGGGTAACTTAACGGGAGGTCAACCTCGGAGTCGCGGTGCGTCCGGTTTCTTTCGTTCGTAGGAGCAGCGTGCCGCGCAGCGGGCACCCCGTTGCCCGTCGTCTCGCGCCCACGCTGGCCCTGCTGCTGCTGGTAAGTGCCGGCAGCGCTCAGGCCCAGATTCGCGGCCGCCCCCCGACCGGTGGACCGCCTCCTCGCGGCCCCAGCCAGGGGTGGTGGTTCTCGGGCGGCGCGGCGGGGCTGGTCCTGGGGGCCATCAACGACGGCGCGTCGAGCGCGCGGTGGGAGTTCGGCAACGACCCGCTCTGGCAGTTGCGCGGTACGCTCGAGAAGGCACTCGACCCGGCCACGACGCTGGGGGTATCGCTGGGGTACGGGGTGGTCGATGTGAACGTCACCCGACTCGCGGTCCCTGGACAGGTGGCACCGGATCCCCGCGCGGTGTGCATCGCCAGGTGCGAGGCGCAGCTGGAGACCTGGCAGCTCATGGGTCAGTTCCGCAGCGGCGGCGGCCCTGGCTTTCACACCTTCTTCGAAGCACAGGGCGGCGTGAACGGCTTTCGCAATCTCCGAACGAGGGACTCCACGGCGGCGGCGATTGGCCCGGGGACGCTGCAGATGGGCGTCGCCGGCTCCATGGGCTTCGGCTTCGGCTATACTCTCTCGCCGGGTATGGTCATCGCGCTGGTGCAGGACTTCGGCATCGGGTGGCACGCCAGGGACAACTTGCCCGATGGCACGGGGCGCACGTACCGCACGCGGGCGACGCGCGCCAGTTTGCGTTTCAAGTTCTAGCCCGGTCCGCAACGGTCTCGTGGCCTCTTTCCATCCCTCCTGGAGCTGACATGCGCGTCCCCTCTCCGCGCTCCTGGTGTGCAACGCTGCTCGCCGCTGGTGTGCTGGGTGCCTGTGCGGGCACCTCCGCGTCCACGTCCACGTCCGCTTCCGCATCCGGTGTGACGGCCGCGAACGTGTCCGGCGCCGGGCAACCCGGCGATCCCGCCATTCCCGAGCGGGCGGCGGCGCAGTTCCCCGCCGGCTGGCGTCTGCCGGCGGGGCAGCGCGCCACCTTCGCCCCGCAGGTCATGGCGGTGAGCAACAGCCGCGAGGCCAGCGCCGCCGCCGCCGACATCATGCGCGAAGGCGGCAACGCCGTGGACGCGGCGGTGGCGCTGGGGTTCGCGCTGGCGGTCACATGGCCCGAGGCGGGCAACATTGGTGGCGGCGGGTATACCGTGGTGCGCCTGGCTGACGGCCGCACCGCCGCCCTCGACTATCGCGAGATCGCGCCGTTGGCGGCCACGCGGGACATGTACCTCGACGCCAATGGCAAGCTGACCGACAAGAGCATCTACGGGCACCTCGCCTCGGGCGTGCCGGGAGCGGTGGCGGGGCTGACGGCGCTGCTCGAGCGCTACGGCACCATGCCGCTTTCGAAGGTCATGCAGCCGGCCATTCGGCTGGCGCGCGATGGCTTCGTCGTGGACACGGCGTTGGCCACCTCCATCGAGCGCGCCTCCAGGATGCTGCTGCGCTTCCAGCGCCAGTCGCCGTTCACCCCCAACGGCACACCGCTGGCCACGGGCGCTCGACTCGTGCAGCCGGAGCTTGCGCGCACGCTGCAGGCCATCGCCGATCAGGGCGCGCGGGCCTTCTACAGCGGCTGGGTGGCCGACTCGCTGGTGGCCGAGATGCAGCGCGGCGCCGAGGGCACGACGGGCATCATCACCCGGGCCGATCTCGCCACGTATGCCCCGGTGTGGCGCACGCCCATCCGCACCACGTATCGCGGGTACGCGCTGCTCTCCATGCCGCCGTCGTCGAGCGGCGGCGTGACCACCGCCGAAGCGCTCAACGTGCTCGAGCAGTATCCGTCCCTGCCCGCCTACGGCAGCACCCGCTGGTTCCATCTCGTGGGGAGTGCGTACCAGCGGGCCTTCATCGACCGCAACGCGAAGCTGGCCGACCCCGCCTTCGTGCCGGTGCCACTCGCCCAGCTCACGAGCAAGAGCTACGCAGCGCGCCTCAAGGCCACCATCGCCGATACCCGCGCCACGCCAACGCGTGATCTCGAGCCGCTCATGGCGCAGGCGGCGCGCGAGCCCGAACACACCACGCACTATGCCGTGGTGGACGCGCGCGGCAATGCCGTCTCCACCACCACCACGCTCAACAACTCGTGGGGCTCGGGCGTGTGGGTGCGCGGCGCCGGCTTCATGCTGAACGACGAGATGGACGACTTCGCCGCGCAGCCGGGGAAGCCCAACATGTTCGGTCTCGTGCAGGGCGAAGCGAACGCCATTCAGCCGGGCAAGCGCATGCTGAGCGCCATGGCCCCCACCATCGTGCTCGACCCGCGCGATCAGGTGCTGCTCGTGGCCGGCGCGGCCGGTGGCCCCACCATCATCACGGGCACCAGCCAGGTCATTCTCAACGTCATCGAACATCGCATGACGCTGGCCGATGCCATGCGCGCCCCCCGCATTCATCATCAGGCGCTCCCCGATTCCCTCACCTTCGAAGCCGGCGGCGTGCGCCCCACGGTCCTCGATTCCCTGCGCGCCTTCGGTCACGCCATGCGCGAAGTGCGCAGCCTCGTGAACGTGAACGCCATCATGCGCGTGAAGGGAGGATGGGAAGGGCAACCGGAACCGCGGCGGTCGGGCGGAGCGGTGGGCTACTGAGTGGTGAGCTTGAGAGGTGAGAAGGAGACGTGAGAAGGAGACGTGAGAAGGAGACGTGAGAAGGAGACGTGAGAAGGAGACGTGAGCCCGATAGTGTCGCTAATTGTGTGTAGTTCGGTCGGTGGCCCGCTGCATTCGACGCAGAAACGGCCACCGACCATCTTCTGGGTGCCCTAGTTCACCAGTGGGATTGCCGTCCCACGAAGCCCAGAAGCTGATCGATGACCGTTTCTTTGGATGATGGTAGCCCGAAGCGGCTGCTCCAGCAATCGGCCGCGCCCGAGCCGGCCCTCCCTGGCGCGTTGCGCACGATGATCCAGACCGTCTTGCAGGAGACGCTCGCGGCGCAGTTCGCGACGTTCCTCGGCGCGGCCCCGTACGAACGCGCCGCCGAGCGCCAGGGCGTGCGCAATGGCACCCGCCCGCGGTGGTTGATTACGCGGATCGGGAAGGTCGAGTTGCGCGTGCCGCGTGACCGCGCGGGCCTCTTCGAGCCGACGGTGTTTGCGCGGTATCAGCGCCACGAGCAGGCGCTGCTGAGTGCGATGGCCACGTGCTATCTGCAGGGCGTCTCCACGCGGAAAGTCCGGCGCATCATGGAGCAGCTCAGCGGCGAGCCCGTGAGCGCGAGTACGGTGAGCCGCGCCACCAAGCAGCTGGATGCCCAGCTCGCGACGTGGCGGACACGCCCCGTCGACGCGCAAGCGTACCCCTATCTCGTGATCGACGCCCACTACGAGCGGATTCGGCGAGAGGGCCAAGTGCTCTCGACCGCGGTGCTCTGGGTGCTCGGCGTCGCGGCGAGCGGCCATCGCGAATATCTCGGCGTGTGGCTCGGCAACGCGGAGAGCGCGACGACGTGGGGCACGGTCTTTCAGGATCTGCACGCGCGCGGCCTGCACGGCGTACAGTACGTCGTGAGTGACGAACACGCGGGGCTCAAGGGCGCCGTGCAGCGCTTCTTCCCTGACGCGGTGCATCAGCGCTGTCAGGTCCACTACCTCCGCAACGCCCTCACGAAAGTGAGCACGGCCGCGCGCCAGGAAGCCCTGCTCGCGGCCCTCCGGGACGTCTGGGCGGCGCCGACGCGGGCCGAGGCCGAGCAGCGGGGGCGGGCGCTCATCGCGAGCCTCCAGAAGCCGCTGCCCGCCGTAGCGACGTGGCTCGAGACGACGCTGTCTGACACGCTCGGCCATTACATGCTCAAGGAAGCCGAAGCGCGCCGCCGCCTCCGCACCACGAACGCGCTCGAACGCGAGCACGAGGAAATTCGTCGGCGCACCAATGTCATCCGCCTCTTCCCCAACGAGGCGAGCTACCTGCGCCTCGCCACCGCGCTCGCGGCTGACCGCAGCGATCAGTGGGCGAAGCGGCGGTACATCGTGCCCGATTCCCCCACCCACAACGTCAAGAACGCCCTCAAGACCCCCCGCGCGGCGTAGTCCGCTCTCTCACCCGGAAGCGAACTACACACAATTCGGCACTTGATCAGCTCAACTCTCGCTGCGATCCGGGCTCAACTCTCCCTCTGCCAGCTCAACTCTCAGTACGCAGCGCTGAGTGAGCGCTGAGCCAGCCGTCACGGCACCGGCGCCGGCCGCACCGTCACGGGCGCGTCCAGCGTGACCGCAATCGTCGCCCCACTGTTGATGCACGTGTCGAAGTTGGCTGTCGCGGCAGCCGCCGCCGTGCCCGCGGCCGCGCCCGCGGCGGCACCGATCACCGTGCCCCTGGTGCTCTTGCCGATCACCTGACCCGCGATTGCGCCCAGAATGGCGCCGCCCGCCACCTTCTTGGCGTCGGTACCCTTGGTCGCGCTGCGAACACGCTCGGTGCTCGCCGTCTGCACGGTGCTCTCCACCGGATACGTCTTGTCGCCGAACTGCACCGACACCAGGCGCACGCGCAAGGTGGTCTCGTCGTTGCTGTTGCGCGCCGTCTTGGCCTCCACCACCTCGAAGATGCCCGTGGCGCCGGCCGGGATGCTCACGCCGTTGCTCGCGCTCACCGACTCGGAGAGCTCCGCGGTGAACTTCTCGCCCACCGGCATCGTGTTGCTGCACACCTTCGACGACGACGCGAACGTGAGGCGCGTGCCGCTCGCCACCGTACCACTCACCGGCGCGGCGGGGGCAGGCGCGGGCGCAGGCGTGGGGGCGGCCGCGGTGGGACGTGGCGCCGGGCGTGTGGGTCGCGGAGCGGGTCGCGGCACCGGCCGCGGAGCCGGTGCGGCGGCGGTTGCCGGCGCCGGCGCAGGTTCCGGTGCCGCTGGAACGTCCTGCAGCTGCGGCGACGGCGCGCTGTCCTGCTGCGCCAGCGCGAGGTCGCGCCCAAGCGCCGAGTCGCTCGCCAGCGCGCCGTTGTCGGCGCCCGTGTCGCCGCAGGCAGCCAGCGCCATGAGCGCCGCCCACGTGAGGGCCGTGGCCAGGACCGGACGACGCGAACGGATATATTGACGCATGGGCAGACTCCCGGGTGAGGAAGGCAAGGTGAAGGCGTGGCGTACACTTCGCCGACTGATTCCATATTACCACCCCTATCGCCTGCAAGTTGCGGTGGGACTGGTATCGGTCGTGGCATCGTCCGCCCTCGTCGCGCTGCAGCCCTCCTTCCTGCAGCGCGGCCTCGACAGCATGCGCGAGGGCGCCGCCGCGCGCGACCTCCTGGGACTGGCCTCGGTGATGCTCGTCACCGCCCTCGCCAGCGGCGTGCTGCGTTTCGCCATGCGCTACACCATGAACGGGGTGAGCCGGCGCATCGAAACCGACCTCCGGCGCCAGCTGTTCGACCGGCTCACCACCCTCGATGCAGGGTGGTACGCCGCCTGGCGCACCGGCGACCTCATGGCCCGCCTCACCAACGACCTCAGCGCCGTGCGCATGGCGGCGGGCCCAGCCATCATGTACTTCGCCAACACCATCGCCGGCGGGATGTTCGCACTCACCATGATGGTGCGCATCTCACCGCGGCTCACGGGGCTGGCGCTGCTCCCCATGATCGGACTCCCCCTCCTCATGCTGCGCCTGGGCAAGCTCGTGCATACGCGCTTCGAACACGCCCAGGAGCAGTTCAGCCGCCTCAGCACCCGCGCACAGGAAAATCTCGCCGGCGTGCGCGTCGTGCGGGCGTACCGCCAGGAAGCCGCCGAAGTGGCGCGCTGGAACCAGCTGGGGGAGGAGTACCTCCAGGCCAACATGGCGCTCGCCCGGCTCAATGGCCTCATGAGCCCCGGCTTTGCCCTGCTGGCCGGACTCGGCATGGCCGTCACCATTGCCGTGGGAGGCACGCTCCTCATCGACGCGCAGCTCACGGTGGGCAGCTACGTCGCGTTCACCATCTACCTCGGCATGCTCACCTGGCCGCTTATCGCGCTCGGCTGGACCACCAACCTCTTCCAGCGCGGCGCGGCGTCACTCACGCGTGTCCTGCAACTGCTCGATGCCACACCGGCGGCCGTGCACGACACCGGGCAGGCGCACCTGCCCACGGGCACGACCGGTCGCCGCATCGAGTTCCGACGCGTGTCCTTTCATTATCCCCCCCCGGCGCCGGCACCAGCGAGCGAGGCGCCCGTCTCCCCCGCGCACCATGCACCCTCGGCCGTTGCAGCGCCGCGCTGGGTGCTGCGCGATGTGTCGTTCACGGTGCCCGCCGGTGGCACCCTCGCCGTCGTGGGCGCCACCGGGTCGGGGAAGAGCGCCCTCATGGACCTGCTACCCCGCCTGTACGAGCCGCAGGACGGTGAGATTCTGCTTGATGGCGTGAACATCCGCGAACTGCCCCTCGCCACGCTGCGCGCCGCCATCGGCTACGTGCCCCAGGAATCCCTGCTCTTCAGCGAAACCGTAGGCGACAACATCACCTACGGGCTCACCGGAAGCGAAAGCGAACCCGACGTCTTCGCACGCCGGGCGCTGGCCACCCGCATCGCCCAACTCACCGACACCATTGCCGCGCTGCCGGCCGGTTTCGACACACGGCTGGGCGAACGCGGCATCAACCTCTCGGGGGGACAGAAGCAGCGGGCGGCGCTCGCCCGCGCACTGGCCCGCGACCCCGATGTCGTGCTGCTCGACGACGCGCTGAGTGCCGTGGACACACACACCGAGGCGGCGATCCTGCACGGGCTGCGCGAAGCGCTGGCCGGGCGCACCGCCATCATTGCCTCGCATCGCGTGAGCACCGTGCGCGAGGCCGATCACATCATCGTGCTCGAGGCCGGGCGTGTGGTGGAGTCCGGCACCCACGAGGAGCTGATGGCGCGCAGCGGACGCTATGCGGACATGCTGCGCCGGCAGCAGCTGCTCGACGCCATCGAGGCGGCGTGAGTCGCCTGCGCGGGGCGTCTACAGCCGCTCCACCAGAAACGCGGGCGTGAGCGGCTGCAGCCATGCCGCCAGTCGCTCGAACCAGCCGGTGAACATGAGCAGCCCCACGATGACCAGCAGGATGCCGGCCAGGCGATTCACGCGACCAATGTTGTGCTTGAACTTCTGGAAGAAGCCAAGGAATCGCTCAATGGCGAGAGCGCTCAGCAGGAAGGGCACGGCCAGTCCCATCGAGTAGGCCGTGAGCAGGCCAACGCCCTTGGCCAGCTCGGTTTCGTTGGCTGCGAGCAGGAGGATGGCGCCCAGCGTGGGACCCAGGCACGGCGTCCATCCGGCGCCAAAGGCGATCCCCACGAACACCGTGCCCAGATAGCCCAGCGGCTTGTCGCTCAAGTGGAAGCGTCGCTCCTGCTGCAGCGCGCCCACCTTGATGACATCGAGCATCCACAGCCCCATGAGCACCATCATCACGCCGCCCACGCGCGCAATCCACACGCGATACTCGCGCAACAGCTGGCCGAAGGCCGACGCCCCGGCACCCAGCGCCACGAAAATGAACGTGAACCCGAGCACGAACAGGACGGAGTGCAGCAGCGCCGTCCGTCGGGCGCGCGACACATCGTCGAGTCCCATGCCCGTGATGAAGGTGACATAGCTGGGCACGAGTGGCAGCACGCAGGGGCTCAGGAAGCTGAGCAGCCCCGCGGTGAACGCCACCAGCACGGTCAGGGATTCAGGAGCCACGGACAGTTCCGGAGAGGCGGCCGCGGCGGCAGTCGCCGCACAGGCCATAGATGACCAGCCGGTGACGCTGGCGTGAGAAATCGTGGGCTTCGGCCAGCAGGGTCGTCATGCGCTCCAGGCGCTCGTCGCGAAACTCCGTCACGCGACCACACACCGTACAGAGCAGATGTTCGTGATGTGGCACGCCGCGCGAGGCCTCGTAGCGCTTGAACCCCTCGCCAAAGTCTCGCTCCACCACCAGACCGCTGCGCACCAGCACGTCGAGCGTCCGGTACACGGTGGCGGTACCGGCCGACGCGCCACGGCTGCGCAGCTCGGTGGCCACATCTTCCGCCGACAGGTGGCGGTCGGTACCGAGCACCACATCGGCAATGGCCAGACGCTGGGCGGTGGCCGGCAGATTGTGGTCGCGCAGGAAGACACGAAACGCTTCCTTGTCGGCAGCGACCGCCGCGTCGGTGGAGGGATGGGTCACGAAACGGGAGCGGGCCGCTACTCGGGGAACGGCAGCCGCAGCGCCTTGGCCAGCTGCGCCGCCGTGTAGCGCACGATTTCCGAGTCCTCCCCAGCGCGCCGCTGCACACCACGCACCACCGTTTCCACGGTAATGAGAGGCGCATCGGCTTCGGCCTTGAGGCTCGATTCCCACTTGCCGCGCTCCGGCCCCTTGATGACGTAGCGATAGCGCGCGGTGTACACCGTGTGTCGGACCGGGCGCACCGCCGCCGGAGCGGGTTCGAGCGACACGGCCTCGGCCTCATCACCCTCGTCGGCCGAGGCGTCGGCGGCAAGCAGCTCCACGTGCGATACGTCCTCATCGTCGTCGCCGTCCGCAGCCATTACCAGCGATTCCTCGCTGTCGTCGTCGGCATCCACCGCCGCGGGGACTCCCGGCTCGAGCGCCTCCACGTGCAACGGATCGCCCGCCAATGGCAGCTGCGGCTCAGGGGCCTGCTGATCAGCCGGCGACGCTATAGCGGGGGACAGCGGCACCCGCGCCGCCAGTACGGCGATCCCCGTTTCCACCGTGCCCTGGCGCAGGGGCGAGAAGAGGTGGAGCTCCTCGATCAGTGCCAGAGGTACCTCCGCCACGACGGTACGCAGGAACCGCTCGGCCACCTCGGACACCGGCGCATCGGCCCGATCTGGGAGCGCGGGCTGGGGAACGGGGGCGTCAAGCGGCTGTTCGTCAGCGAGGGCGGGTACCGGAGCGGTCATGGACTCGGGCGCGGGGGATACATCAGGGGCAACAGCGAAAGATCACCGGCGCTCGTGCCTGCAAACAAGGCGCAGGCAGGGGTTGCGCACCGGGACCGATCTGGTATCTTACCAATGAATCATTGCTCGTCCAATAATCGTCTGGACTAACACTTGCGGGTCAGTGCGCCCTCCCAGCCCGCCGCCCTTCATCGTCAACACCCGAGGACCGCTTCATGTTCACAACCCGTCGCTTGACCGCTCTGCTGGCGCTGCCGCTGTTCGTGGCCGCCCGCCCGCTCCCCGACGCCAAGCCGCACGCGATCGACAAGGCGCACAGCGAGATCAACTTCGTGGCCGACTCGCGCATGCTCAGCGCCCACGGCTTCTTCGGGAAGTGGGAGGCCGACGTGAAGCTCGACGCGGCGAAGTGGGAGAACTCGTCGGTTGCCATCACCATCGATGCCGCGAGCATCAACACGCGCGTGGAGCGTCGCGACGGGCACCTGCGCAGCGCCGATTTCTTCGACGTGGAGAAGCACCCGAGCATCACCTTCAAGTCGGTGAGCGTGAAGTCCACCGGCGCGAACAAGCTCGACATCACCGGCGATCTCACGGTGCGCGGCACGACCAAGCGCATCACGGTGCCCGCCACGATGGTGTTCTACGAAGGGGGCATGGGGCGCTTCCGCGGGCAGTTCACCATCAACCGCATGGACTACGGCGTGAGCTACGACTCCAAGCTCAACCCCATCCAGCCCGAAGTGCAGGTGCAGTGGGACATTGCATTGGCCGAGCCCAAGCCCGCCGCCAAGTAACCCCTCGAATTCAGGACTCCCCGGCGCGCAGCGCCCGGGGTAAGGAAACGCCCCCGGCGCGCAGCGCTCGGGGGCGTTTTCCGTTTCCCCCTCTGCGCTCACCGTCTCGCCGACGCGACGATGCCCCGCGCCGCTTCTGCCAGCCGCTCCGCACTCTGCACGAATGATACGCGGAACTTCCCCCGCCCCGCCTCTCCGAACGCCATGCCCGGCGTCACGACGACCCCTGGCCCTTGGATGAGCGCATCGACCCACTCCCAATCGCCAAAGCCTGCGGGGACGTCCAGCCACAGATACATCGTGGCCCGTGGCGCGACCACGGGCCAGCCGCCCGCGCGGAACGCCTGCACCAGCGCATCGCGGCGCGCGCGATACTCCGCCACGATGGGCGGAACGATGGTGGCATGATGCGTGAAGGCCGCCGTCGCCGCCACCTGCGCGAGCGTACTCACACCGTAGCCGATGTTCGAGCGGTAGCGATCGAGCCGCGCGATGGCGTCACGCTTCCCGGCCACGAACGCCGCGCGCACCCCCGCCATGTTGAAGCTCTTGCTGCAGGTGTGCATTTCCACTGCCACGCGCTCGGCGCCCGGTACCTGCAGCACGCTGGGCACCGCGAACCCGTCGAAGGAGAGCTCACTGTAGGCCAGGTCGCTCAGCAGCAACAGGCCACGGCGCTCGGCGAACGCCACGTAGCGCGCCAATTCGTCGAGCGTGACCGTCATGGTGGTGGGGTTGCCCGGGTAGTTCACGATCAGGACCTTCGCCCGCGCGACCAGGGCCGGGTCCAGCGCATCGAGGTCGAGCCGTCCATCCGGCAGAAAAGGCACGTACACCGGCTCCGCCCCCGCCAGCAGCGTAGCCCGCGCGTACACCGGGTAGTACACCTCCGGCACCAGCACCACGTCACCCGGGTTGGTGTGCGACAGGATCAGCTCGGCAATCCCCTCCTTCGATCCGGCCAGCGCGTGCAGCTGCGCCGACGGATCCAGTGTGACCCCGAACCGGGCCTGCATGTAGCCCACCACGGCGGCCTGATACGCCGGGTGCATGCGAAAGTTCGGGTACCCGCTGAGCGAACGGTCGGCCGCGGCCTGCTGCATGGCCTCCACCACCACCGCCGGAATGGGACCGTCGGGACTGCCGATTCCTACATCGATGAGCTGCTGGCCACGCGCCCGGGCCGCCATGCGGCGGTCGTCGAGCTCGTAGAACACGTAGGGGGGGATGGTGTCGAGCGTGTGTCGGGCCATGCAGCGAATCTATCCCCAGAACCCGCCGGGGTCAGAGCCGGGGTCAGAGCCGGGGTCAGAGCCGGGGTCAGAGCCGGGGTCAGAGCTGGGGTCAGAGCTGGGGTCAGAGCTGGGGTCAGAGCTGGGGTCAGAGCTGGGGTCAGAGCTGGGGTCGCGCCTCCCCGCCGACCCCTCGGCCGCAGCGCCTTAGCCGGTACGCGTGGCCTGGCGGCGCACGTGTGCCGCACCGCCCGCTACAACAGACTCACGGGGTCCCGGTCCACCACCAGCCGCAGCCCCGAATCGGCGGGCACCGGGCATCGTTCGGCCACATAGCGGGCCACACGCGTCATGAGCCTCGGCTGAGAACTCTTGAGCAGGAAGTGCCACCGCCACCGATCCTTGATGCGATCGATGGGGCACGGCGCCGGCCCCACCAGCACGAGATCACGCAGCCCCTGCCGCCGCATGAGCTGCGTGACCCAC
>Ga0315899_10000613_pt1 | contig 42628 bp, 34 predicted proteins | sample LakEriMetagenome_2_FD_203518 | JGI IMG/M metagenome (GOLD analysis project Ga0315899, IMG submission 203518) | Freshwater fungal communities from buoy surface, Lake Erie, Ohio, United States - Buoy 4 MA112 | ecosystem: Environmental > Aquatic > Freshwater > Lake | place: USA: Lake Erie, Ohio...
ACTTTTGCTCGGTCCAGAGGTCGCGCAAAATGCACCACAACTCTTCTCGAGTGAAGGCATCGAGTGCGCCAAAGGGCTCGTCAAGCAAGAGCATTTTGGGTTCGTGAATGAGTGCGCGACAAATGCTGGCGCGCTGTTGCATGCCGCCTGAAAGTTGCCACGGAAATTTGTCTTCGTAGCCACCCAAGCCCACTGTATTTAAAAGCTTGCGGGCGCGCTCTGCAAACTCTGCTTTGCGCTGTTTGAACTGGGAGCGAAAGGGCTCCACAATTTCAAGCGGCAGCAAGACGTTGTCTAGCGTGGTGCGCCATGGCAACAAGGAAGGCGCTTGGAACGCCATGCCACTGATTTTCAAGGGACCTGTGACGGGCTGACCATCGACAAAAATTTGACCTTTGCTGGGGCGCTTAAGCCCAGTGGTTAGCTTCATGAAGGTGGACTTGCCGCAGCCCGATGGGCCCACAATGGCAATGAACTCGCCCTGCTTGACTTGCAAGTTGATGTCTTCAACTGCATAGTGGTTTTGCGCTAACAACTCGTCGTTGTAGGCCAACCAAACATTTTGAAAATCAACGAAATTTGCAGTGGTCAAAACAAGGCCTCGATCAATTACTTTTTAGCTTTAGGCAAGATGTCGAGTTCTTTGGCGCTTGGCAAGAAAGAACCATTCCAAATGTCATCGGCCTTCACACGTGTTTTGGTGTTGAATGCATCGGACACTTGTGACGCCATGAGAGACATGCGAGGGCCTCTGATTTGGCCAAAACCTTCTTCACGTGCTGAGGGGCTGTTGATCACGGTGTCGATGGCCAACTGCAAGCGGCGTGTTTCGAGTTCGACGTTGATGATGCCGTCGCGCGCTTTGACATCTGCAATGACAGCAGCAGGATTGTTAATGACATCCTTGGCGCCTTTGGTGAAGGCGGTTAAGAAAGCTTTGACTGCAGCCGGATTTTCTTTGATGATTTTGGGGGATGCAATGATGGCGTTGCCATACAGTTTCACGCCAAAGTCGGGGTATTGCATGACCACCACATCTTCGGCTTTGACGCCGCGGGCTTCGATGTTTAGCAAAGAGGTGAAGGTGAAGCCAGTGATGGCATCGACGTCGCCGCGAACCAGCATGGTTTCACGCAGTGGAGGGTCCATGGCGGTCCATGTCACGTTGCCAATGCTGTTGGCTTTTTGGAAGATGGGGAAAGCACGGCGACCTGCGTCAAAAACGGGTGCGCCTAATTTCTTGCCTGCCAAATCGGCTGGCGATTTGATGCCAGATTTTTTGAGCGCCATGACCGATGCCGGCGTGTTGTTGTAGACCATCATGATGGCCACAGGTTTGTTGGGTACATCAGGGTTGTTGGCGTGGAATTCCATCAGGGCTGCCAAGTCGGCAAAACCAATGTCGTAACTGCCAGACGCAACGCGTGTCACTGCGGCGCCAGAACCGTTACCTGCATCAACCGTAACGTCTAGCTTGGCATCTTTGAAATAACCCTTTGCTACAGGCGTGAGGAACAAGGCAGAAGGGCCTTCAAAGCGCCAATCAAGTTGAAATTTAATGGGTGTATTTTGAGCTTGTGCCAAGCCAAAAGCGCAAGTCGCTAACAATGCAACGGTGGTCTTCAGTAAGAAACGTTTTTTCATAGGGGCTCCGATTAAAAAAATGAGATGAATTGTGTCAAGGGACTTAGCAATATCGATGCCATTATGAAGTGCATGAAAAGGCACATTGTTGCATAAACTGTATACAATTTTGCCTCTTTGAGCCTCGGTAAAACCCTTGCACGCCCCAAAATGGCTCGGAATCAGTTCAGAAGATCCAAAAGAGTGCGTGAAATAACTTGGGTCGCTTTTCGCAAATCTTCTAAATTCAGCCGTTCATCGGCGCGTTTGGCATGAGATTCCAAAACAGTGCGTGGGCCCGCACCGTAAATGACGCCAGGAATGCCTTTTTCGACATACAAGCGAACGTCTGTGTACAGGGGTGTGCCCATGGCGGGAATGGGTTCACCAAAAATCTCGCCGCCGTGTTTCTGAATGGCGTGCACCAAAGGCGCGTTGCCTGCCAGTGGTTTCATGGCATGGGCCATCAGAATGCGTTTGATGTCAACACTGACCAAGGCATCAGACGACCGGCCTTGGTTAAAGGCGTTGACCGCATCTGCAATGACCTGGCGAATGTTGGCTTCTACTTGTTCGGGATTTTCTTCCGGAATCATGCGGCGATCTAATTTGAAGCTGACTGTACCGGGCACCACATTGGTATTGGTGCCCCCTTCAATGCGTCCCACATTCAAATAGGGATGATTGATACCTTCAACTTGCGAGCTGATTTGTTTGTAGAGTTTATTTTGCGCATACAAACTGTTCAAAATGTGAACCGCTGCTTGTAGCGCATCAACACCCGTATCTGGAATGGCCGCGTGGGCCATCTTGCCGTGAACCGTCACTTCCATTTGCAGGCAACCATTGTGGGCTGTGACCACTTGGTAGCTAAAGCCTGCTGCAATCATGAGGTCGGGCCGCGTGTAGCCTTTTTCGAGTAGCCAGCCAGGGCCTTTTTCACCGCCAAATTCTTCGTCGTAGGTGAAATGCAATTCAACATTGCCTTTGAGGGGCAAATTGTTTTTGGCTTGCAATGCCTCGACGGCACGCAATGCAAATGTGAAAGTAGAAAAATCACATTTGCTCACTGCCGTGGCGCGGCCAAACATCTGGCCATTTTCAATTTCAGCGCCGTAGGGCGGATGCGTCCAACCTTCTCCGGGTGGCACCACATCGCCATGCGCATTCAAGGCAATGGTTTTGCCGCCTGCCCCGAATGGTCTGCGCACAATGAGGTTGGTGAGAGAGGTCAGCCCATAAGCTTTAACCTCTGCTTCAGGCACAGGAAATTGTTCTGCTATGTAGCCAATCTTCTTCAGAAGCTCAGTGGTTTTTTCGGCATGAGGTGCATTGTTGCCAGGTGGCGTGTCGGTTGGCACTTGCACCAGAGCTTGCAGAAACTGAACTTGCTCATCAAAGTGAGCATCGATCCATTGATCAAGTTCTTGGTATGTTGATTGTTGGGTGGTCATTGGTTTGTAAATTCAAGCGAGTTGGTGCAAGACATGTTCAAACGCATCAATGCAAAGTTGCATGTCATCTGTGGTTGAAGATTCCAAGGGGTTGTGGCTGATGCCGCTGTTTTCACCGCGCACAAAGAGCATGGCCTGGGGCATGACTTCATGCAGCTTCATGGCGTCGTGGCCCGCGCCACTGGGCATCACAAAGCGGGGCACGCCCATGTCTTTTAAGGCCTTCTCCCAGCGCGCTTGCCATTCAGGCGCGCTAGGTGCTGCGGGTGCTCTAAGCGTTGCTTCACGGTGGCAAACAAGGCCGCGTCTGTTGCATATTTCATCCAGTGCATTCAGCACGTCTTTTTCTAAAGCGTCGCGCTGAGGGTCGAGGGGCGCGCGCATGTCCATCGAGAACGTGCATTTGCCAGGCACCACATTGATCGAACCATTGGGCACTTGGAGTTGTCCAATGGTGGCCACTGAATCGCCGTCTGCAGCCGCGCGTTTTTCCATGTACAGGGCCAGTTCGGCCACAGCGCAAGCAGCATCTCGCCTGCGGTCCATGGGTGTGGTGCCTGCGTGGCTGGCCATGCCCACCATTTCGCACACATAACGCACGCTGCCATTGATGGAGCTCACTATGCCCAAGGGCAGGTTCATTTCATTGAGCACAGGGCCTTGCTCAATATGGACTTCAACGAAACCCACATAGTCGGCAGGCTTGCGTTGAATGTTGGGAATCTCGGCTTCATTCAAGCCCGCATTTTTCATGGCTTCGCGCATGGAAATGCCATTGGCATCAGTCTGCGATAACCAATTTGGATTGAATTGACCTACCAAAGCGCCAGAGCCCAAGAAGGTGGCTTTGTAGCGCTGCCCTTCTTCTTCTGCAAATGCCACAACTTCAAGGCCAATGGGCAAGCGTTGCTTTGCTTGTGCCAATTTTTGAACACAGGCAATGGGCACATAAATACCCAAGCGTCCATCGTGCTTGCCGCCATTGCGAACGGTGTCGAAATGGCTGCCGGTCATGAGGTATTTGGCGCCCGTCACGCTGGGGTGATAGCGACCCACGACGTTGCCAACAGCATCGACATAGACTTCGTCAAAGCCTGCCAATCTCATGGTGCTTTGGATGCTTTTTGAGCAAGCCATGTGAGCGTCTGTGAGGTAGGTCACTGTGAGTTGACCCGCTTCTTTGAAACCAGGGTCGCTGTATTGCGACAAGTCTTCTTGCCAATCCCAAACTTGCTGACCTTGAAGCGGGTGGCAATTGGTTTTGTCGTTCAAACGAATTTCAACAATGCGGTGAATGTTGCGCAGGCATTCTTGCAGTTCAAAATCAGGGTGACCGTTCAAGCGTCTTTCAAACGTGGCAATGATTTGATGCTTGTTCAGGCCCAGTCCGCGAGGTCCCCTCACAGCCAAAATAAAAGGCCATCCAAACTTTTGATTGTAGGCAGCGTTGAGGCTTTGAATTTTTTCAAACTCAGCAGGGCTGCATTCAGTGAGGCCCGCTTTGCTTTGCTCGTTGGTAGATTCTGCGGTCAATTCTTTGCGCACCATGGCTTTGCCTGCCAGCTCGGGGTGAGCGCGAATAAGACTGACTTGAGCATCTCTGCCTGCATCTTTAAGCACCAGCGCCATGCAGTGTTTCAAGTGCGCCCAAGACGCAAAAGGGCGGTGCTTGAGCGCACCTTCGGCAATCCATGGCGAGTGTTCATACAAGCCATCTAAGAGTTGCATGGCCTCTTGGGGCGAGGCTGTATTGAGTTGTTCTAGGCTAAGTGTCATGGCGTGTAAGGGTGAGTGGTTTTCCAATGGCGCGCAATGTCTAAGCGGCGGCAGACCCAGACATGATCGTGAGCTTGGATGTGGTCTAAAAATCTTTGAATGGCGGTGATGCGCCCAGGCCGTCCTAGCAACCTGCAGTGCATGCCAATGCTCATCATTTTGGGACGGTTCAGGCCTTGTGGATTGCCTTCTTTGTAGAGCGCATCAAAAGTGTCTTTCATGTATTGAAAAAACGGATCGGCATGCGAATAACCTTGAGGCAGTGCAAAGCGCATGTCGTTGCAATCTAGGGTGTAGGGCACGATCAACTGAGGCGCCACTTGGCCATCCGTTTTCTCAACCTTCATCCAAAAAGGCAGATCGTCGCCATAGTAGTCGCTGTCGTATTCGAAGCCACCAAAGTCTGCCACCAAGCGCCGGGTGCGGGGGCTGTCGCGGCCGGTGTACCAACCCAAGGGCCTTTCGCCGCTGAGCTTTTGCAGGATGTCCATGGCCTCGGCCATGTGCGCGCGTTCTGTGGCCTCATCGATGTTTTGGTAGTGAATCCATTTCAAGCCATGGCATGCAATGTCGTAGCCCAATTCTTGAAATGCAGCCAACACCTCGGGACATTTTTGAAGCGCAGTGGCCACACCAAAGACGGTAAGTGGCAGTTTGCGCTGTTCAAATTCGCGCAGTAAGCGCCACACCCCTGCACGCGAGCCATATTCATAAATGCCCTCCATGCTGATGTGCCGGTCTGGATAAGACGCAGGGTTGAACATTTCTGACAAGAATTGCTCAGAACCTGCATCGCCGTGAAGCACAGAATTTTCGCCACCTTCTTCGTAGTTCAAAACAAACTGCACCGCCACGCGGGCTTGGCCAGGCCATTGCGCGTGAGGTGGGTTTCGGCCGTAGCCTTTGAGATCGCGTGGGTAGGCGGCAGTGGAGTCGTAGACGGATGTGTTCATGACAAGGCCAATGAAATATCGTGAGTGGGAATTTTTTTGTCAAAGCTCAAGCTGTTTTCAACAAAAATCAAATGTTCTTCCATGAGCCTTGCAGCCAAGTCGGCGTCTTTATTGGCCATGGCATCGACAATGGCTTCGTGTTCATCGGCAGAGTGCTGTGCCGCATTGCGCGATTGGTACATGAGTGTGATGAGGGCGCAGCGCGAAATGAGTTCGCCCAAGCTTTGGGCCAAGACATGGTTGCCCATGAGCTCGGCAATGCGCACATGAAAATCGCCAAGCAACTCTGTGCGGCCGTGCACATCTTCTTGTGCAACGGCTTCTTTCTCTTGTTTGGTGTGCGCCTTCAAAGCGCGGATTTTGGCGGGGGTGATGTCGCGCACAAATTCGCGTGTCATTTGAACTTCGAGCATGCGCCGTACCGCAAAGACTTGTTTGGCTTCAGAAGCAGAAGGTGCGGCCACAAACGCCCCTCGAGCAGGCTCCATGCGGATCAGTCTGTTTTGAGACAGTTGAAACAAGGCTTGCCTGACCAAGGTTCTGGAAACGCCAAAATGGGTGGCCAACTTCTGCTCAGCCAATTTGGACCCAGGCATCAGTCGATGCTCGACAATGGCTTTGGTTAAAGCGCTCACAATGGCGTGGGTTGAAGATGTTTCCATGCGGAATGATGATAGCTTCAAAAGCCAAAAGTGTATACACTTTCAGTCGACCAATTCAAGGAAAGATGCAACATGGGTTTGAGTACACACGTTTTAGACACCATGCATGGGTGTCCCGCTGCGGGCATGCAGGTCAGCCTGTACACCACGGAAGGGCAATTTGCCACCTTGGTGAAAAGTTTCAAGTTAAACGCAGATGGGCGCAACCCCGATGGCCCGCTCTATGACAACGCCAGTTTGCAAAAAGGTACCTACCGCTTGGTGTTTGATGTGGCGGGTTATTTCAAGGCCAAGGGCGTGAAGCTGCCCGAGCCTTCGTTTCTCAACCTAGTTAGCTTGGATTTTGGGGTGGCCGATGTCTCCCAGCACTACCATGTGCCGCTCTTGGCAAGCCCATGGAGTTATTCAACCTACCGCGGCTCTTGAATTCGAATTTATTTGTCGCAGAAATACCCCCTGAGGGGTGGTAAATCAATAAAATCAGCTTTTGTTTAGAACCTAACCCAAACCCCTCCTCATGAGCCAAGTGACCAATACAGTTCGTTTTGTGCTTGACGGCAAAGTCGTTGAAGCCCAAGGCGAACGCCGCACCACCACCGTTTTAGATTACCTGCGCGAACAGTTGCATCGCACGGGCACCAAGGAGGGTTGCGCTGAAGGCGATTGCGGGGCTTGTGTGGTCATGGTGGGCTCATTGAATGCATCGGGCCAGGGTGTTGACTATGTGCCGGTCAACAGCTGTATTCAGCTGCTCCCTACCTTGGATGGCAAGTCGGTTAAAACAGTCGAGAGTTTGAAAAAGCCCGATGGTACTTTGCATCCTGTGCAGCAAGCCATGGTCAACTGTCATGGTTCGCAATGTGGTTTTTGCACGCCCGGCATTGTGATGAGCTTGGTCAACTTGGTTCAGGTCAATCAATCACCCAAACGCCAAGATGTGAGTGACGCGCTCAGTGGCAACCTTTGCCGATGCACGGGATATGCACCCATTTTGGATGCTGCTTCCAAAGCCTGTAGCAACAAGTCTGCCCTGAAACTAGACGATGCTGCCGATCTGCCTCTGCTAAAAGAAATTCAACGCTCGTCCACGCCCACACTCAGTTTGGAAGGCGACATCATTGTTCAGCCCGTGGTTCGCACCCGCAAAGGCAATGAGTTTGTGTCGCCCGCCACCATTGCCGAAGTGGCTGACTATTTGGTCAAGCACCCTACATCGACATTGCTCGCTGGCAGCACTGAAGTTGGCTTGCAGGTGAACAAACAATACTCACGCCCCGACCACATTGTTTATTTGGGCAACGTGACCGAACTCAAACAAGTGAAAGACACGCCTCAGGCTTGGCACATCGGCGCGGTGGTGTCACTTACAGAAGTTGAAACCTTGGTGTCCAAGGCTTACCCTGATTTTGCAGAGGTGCTGCGTCGTTTTGGCTCGCCCCCCATTCGCTCTACAGCCACTTTGGCAGGCAACATTGCCAACGGTTCTCCCATTGGCGACACCATGCCTTGCCTGATGGCATTGGGCGCCACGCTCACGCTGCGACGTGGCGACAAAACGCGCACTGTTTCTTTGGACAAGTTTTATACCGGCCTCAAACAAACTGTGTTGCAAGCGGGTGAGTTCATTGAAGCAGTGGTGCTGCCCAAGCCACAAGCGGGCCAAGTGTTTCGGGCCCACAAAGTAAGCAAGCGTTTTGAGCAAGATATTTCTGCCACTTGTGCTGCCATTTCATACACCCTGAAGGCTGGTAAGTTGAGCGGCGTGAAGTTGGCTTACAACGGCTTGGCCCCATCGCCTTGCAGAGCCCCCAAACTTGAAGCCGTGTTGGAAGGTAAAGTGCCTGCCGATGTGAAGGAATCCGATTTAGATGCCGCCATTGCTGCCAGTTTTGTGGCGCGAGATGGCTTGCGTGCCACATGGGCCTACCGCTCTTTGGTAGCGCGCAATTTGGTGATTGATTTCATTGAAGAACAAACTCAAACAACCCCGGAGGTGGCTTAAATGAACGCGCCCATTTCTCTGCACAATTTGTTGCCCGTCTCGGGCATTCAGCAAGGCACCGATGTCATTCATGAGTCTGCACATTTGCATGTGACAGGCGGCGCTACTTTCACCGACGACATGCCTGAGCTGGCTGGCACTTTGTATGCGGCCCTCATCATGTCTCCCGTTGCGCATGGCGAACTCATTGGCGACGGCATTGACCGCGACGCAATTTTGAAAGAGCACGGTGTGGTAGCGGTTTACACAGCCAAAGACATTCCAGGCGAAAACAATTGCGGCCCCATTGTTCACGACGACCCCTTCTTAGCTGTTGGCAAGGTTGAATTTTTGGGCCAAGCGGTGGCTGTGGTGGTGGCACGCGAAATGTTGTATGCCCGCGAAGCAGCGCACAAAGCCAAAGTGCTGGTCAAAGAACTGCCCCCCATTTTGACCATTGACGAAGCCATGGCGGCGAAAAGTTTTGTCATGCCCGCCAAGGGCATCACGCGCGGCAATGCATCGGAGGCCATTGCCAAGGCGCCGCGTAAAGTGAAGGGCAGCACTGAAACGGGTCAGCAAGAACAGTTTTACATGGAAGGCCAAATTACTTACGCGGTGCCGCGTGAAGATGGCCAACTCACTTTGTATTCTTCAACGCAACATCCTGATGGCAATCAGCGTGAGGCTGCTGCAGCTTTGAACTTGAGCACCAACGATGTCGAAGTCATTTGCAGGCGCATGGGTGGTGGCTTTGGTGGCAAAGAAGGAAATGCCAGCATCTTCAGCCAGAGCGCTGCGCTGGCTGCATTCAAATTGCAAAAGCCTGTTAAGTTGCGTGTGAACCGCGACGACGACATGATGATCACGGGCAAGCGCCACGATTTCCGCATCGATTACGAAGTGGGCTACGACGACGAAGGCCGCATTTTGGGCGCCGACATCACGCTAATGTCGCGTTGTGGCTACAGCACCGATTATTCAGGTCCTGTGAACGACCGTGCTTGTTTGCACATCGACAACTGCTACTTCATTCCTAACCTGAAACTCATCAGCCACCGTTGCAAAACCAACACCCAAAGCGCCACAGCTTTTCGTGGTTTTGGCGGCCCGCAGGGCATGTTTGGCATTGAGACCATCATCGAGCAAATTGCCAATGACATTGGCAAAGATCCTTTGGATGTTCGCATGCTCAACATCTACCAAGACCCTGCTGTGTCTGGCAATCCCGCCACCATGGTGACGCAATACGGCCAAACCATTGCTGACTGGGTTGGAGACAAGGTCATTACCCAAGTGGCCTCAGAGGCCAAGTACCGCGAGCGCCGCGACAGCGTCAATGCTTTTAACAAAGTGAACAAGCGCCGCAAGCGAGGCTTGGCTTTGGTGCCCCTAAAGTTTGGCATTAGCTTCACCGCCACCATGTTGAACCAAGGCGGCGCCTTGCTCAATATTTACATGGACGGCTCTGTGAGTGTGAACCATGGCGGAACAGAAATGGGTCAGGGCCTGAACACCAAAATGGCCCAAGTGTGTGCCGATGGTTTGGGCATCGATTTGTCCTACGTTCGTGTGACGGGCACCGACACCCAAAAGGTACCCAATGCATCGGCCACGTCTGCTTCAAGCGGTGCCGACATCAATGGCGCAGCCATCATGAATGCAACGGCCCAAATGCGTGCTCGTTTGGCACCTGTGGCAGCCAACATGCTGGGTTGCAAAGACACCGAAGTGAACTTTGCCAATAGCATGGCTCACGGCGGTGGCAAGTCGGTTGAATGGACGGCTGTGGCAAAACAAGCTTGGATGGACCGTGTGGGCTTGTCTGTAGCGGGTTTCTACATGACGCCTGAAATTAAATACGACTTTGCAACCCTCACGGGCCATGCCTTTTATTACTACTGCTATGGCGCATCTGTCAGTGAAGTTGAAATTGATACTCGCACGGGAGAATGGTGGCTGAAGGCTGTGGACATTGTTCACGACGCAGGTAAGAGCATCAACCCCGCCATCGACAAAGGCCAAATTGAAGGTGGCTACGTGCAGGGCATGGGCTGGCTCACCATGGAAGAGTGCATTTGGGACAAGAAGGGCAAGTTTCTGACGCACGGACCTAGTACTTACAAAATCCCCGTTGCTGGCGACATTCCAGAACACTTCAATGTGACTTTGTTTGACGGCAGCAACCTGAAGCCAACACCCTTTAATTCAAAGGCGGTGGGCGAGCCGCCATTGATGCTGGCCTTGTCTACTTTCTTTGCATTGCGCGATGCAGTCAGTGCCAGTGCCGACCACCAAACAGTGGTTCACATGAGTGCACCTGCCACACCCGAAAAGATTTTGATGAGCTGCGAAAAAGCCAAGGCGGCGGTTTAGAACTTCAGTCTTGCCCTTCAGTGAGGGTGTCGAGCTGAAAATGACCGCTCTTGTGCCAAAGCCAAACGTCTGAGTACACCACCTTGCCCAGGTGGGCAGGGACAGGGTAGGGTGCTGCCAAGCGAACAGTTTTTTCAATTTCTCTCATCACTTCGGGGGCATGGCCAGGCGCTCTGACCCAGTAGGTGCGTGTCACTTGGCCTTGCTTGTCAACTTCGACATCCAAAACACCCACAGCGTAAAGCATGGGCGGCATGCGGCCTTTGAAAATTCTAGCGCCATTGAGTTTGTAAAGGTGTTTGGCGGCATCGACCCTGTATTCTTTGGCAGACCGAGCATTTGAAGTGGGCAATTGGGGTTTGACAGGCGCAGTGGGCAGCGCAATGGGCGCCGCTGGTTTGACAGGCGCAGGTGCAGGTGGCGTTGCTATTTTTTGTGGCGGCATTGGTGGCGGTGTACTGCAACCAGTCAGCCACAAAGCCAGAAGGCAAGCAGCGCAAGCCAAGAGTGAAGATTTTAGAAAATGGGCAATGGCATGAGTCATGGGTCTATGGCCTTCAAAACAACATGTGCCATTCTGTCACTGTACAGTCTGGTTTAGAAGCATTGAATTGAAAGTAGAAGCAGGTGCATTGGTTTTCAGAATTGACATTGAAGTTGGCGCAGATGCCAGCCATTTGGATCACGGTGCAACAAGCCCAGGGCTCAGTGCCGCGGGGAGCAGGCACTGTCATGGCTGTTTTTACCGATGAGTTTTTGGGCACGATTGGTGGCGGGCACCTTGAATTTGAAGCCATTGCCGAGGCCAGGCGCTACTTGCTTCAGCCTGCAATGCCTAGTTCATTACCGATTGAAAAAAGATTTGCGCTTGGGCCCAGTTTGGGGCAGTGTTGTGGTGGCGCCTTGGTCTTGAAGTTTGAGTACGTGACGGTAGCTGACCAAGGTCGACTTCAGGCTATTTTGAATGCGCAAGCTGCCGAACGATTTTTGCCTCTGGCCTTGTTTGGTGGCGGTCATGTGGGCAAGGCCTTGGTCAAAGTTTTGGCACCCTTGCCATTTCATGTGAGATGGATCGACAGCCGAGACGAAATTTTTCCAAGCGATGTAGCACCCCAAGTTGTGTGTGAACATTCCAACCCGGTGCATGCTGCCGTATCCGACTTGGTGCCTAACAGCCGCGTTCTCATCATGAGTTTCAGCCACGCTGAGGACTTGGATGTGGTGGCGGCCTGCTTGCAACGCCAGCGAGATCAAAAAGACCTGCCCTACATTGGCCTCATTGGCAGTGCCACCAAGTGGGCCACATTTAGGCGACGCCTTGCGGAACGGGGCTTTTCAGAAGCTGAATTGCAACAAGTGACATGCCCCATCGGTGTTCCAGGTATTGAGGGCAAAGAACCTGAAGTGATTGCGGTTGCCGTAGCGGCACAGCTTTTGCAGGCCTAAAAATTGTATACACTTCGGTAAACAGTTTGGAGCCTTATCGATGGAAGCCTATTTGCTAGATTGGGTTAATTTGCTACTGCGGTGGGTCCATGTGATTACCGCGATTGCGTGGATAGGCTCGTCTTTTTACTTTGTTTTCCTAGACAACAACCTTCAGAAGCCCAACTCGCCCGATTTGCTTGAAAAAGGGGTAGATGGCGCAATGTGGGCCATTCATGGCGGTGGTTTTTACAACCCCCAAAAGTACATGGTGGCGCCCAAGAAAATTCACACCAAGTTGCACTGGTTTTATTGGGAAAGCTATTCCACTTGGATCAGTGGCTTTGCCTTGTTCACGGTGATGTATCTGTGGAATGCCAGCACCTACCTCATTGACAAATCACTGATGGACTGGTCGCCTGCTGTAGCCATCACGGCAGCGCTGAGTTTCTTTGTGGTTTTTTGGTTCGTTTATGACGCCATTTGCCGCGTGTTTGGATTTCGCAAAAACGGTGAATTGATTGTGGCCACACTCATGTTGTGTGTGGTGGCATTTGCCTCATGGTTGGCCTGTCAATTGTTTGCCGGCAGGGCCGCCTTCTTGTTGGTGGGCGCCATGATTGCCACGGCCATGAGTGCCAATGTGTTTGTTTGGATTATTCCTGGCCAGCGCAAAGTGGTAGCCGCCATGACCTCTGGCGAAAAGTACGATGCCATGTCCTTGGCCATACACGGCAAGCGCGGCAAGCAACGCAGCGTGCACAACACCTATTTCACGCTGCCTGTGATTTTTGCCATGCTAAGCAACCATTACAGTTTCTTGTACACGCATCCACAGCGCTGGCTTATTTTGTTTGTGATGATGTTTGCGGGTGCCTTGATTCGCCAGTTCTTTGTGCAACGGCATGGCTACCATTTAGGCCGCGCTAGCAACCCTTGGCCTTTTGCGGCAGTGGGTGTCGTTCTGATCGTTGCAGTCATTGTGGCCATGGCACCTTGGGGCGCAAAGAGTGTTGCCAAGAATGAGCCGTCTCAAGCTGCTACTTTTGTGCAAGTCAAATCAGTGATCGACCAGCACTGCCTCAGTTGCCACGGCGCGCAAGTTCAAATGAAAAATGTTCGTTTGGATACGCCAGCAAATATCAAGCTCAATGCTCAAAACGTGTACCAGCAAGTGAGTGTGACTCAGCAGATGCCCATGAACAATGCCACAGGCATTACGCCTCAAGAAAGACAACTTGTAGCCAGTTGGTATTTGGCCGGCGCCAAAGTTGAGCCGTAACTTAGCTCAGTGATTGAGTTCAGTGACCTAGGGCCAGTTGAACGGCAAACTTGTTGTGACGTTCAATCACATTGCCAAGATCTACGCTGGCCAACTGACCCTCACTGACCACCACACGGCCATTGACCACGGTATAGGCGGCGGGCGCACTGGCACACAGCATCAAACTTCCAACGGCATCGTGCACAGCACCACCCGCAAAACTCAAACTGCGCAAATCAAACAAGGCCATGTCGGCGCAAAATCCAACACTCAGCTGACCGATGTCTTTGCGGCCCAATACCTCAGCACCACCACGCGTGGCCAAACGCAAGGCGTCGCGCGCAGTCATTTCCATGGGCGCGGTGTCGCAACCAAAAATGGTTTTGCCTTCTGCATTCACTTGCGGACCCTCAAGTGATTTTCTAAGCCGCGCTAACAACATGGCTTGACGCGCTTCGTTCACCATGTGGGCTGCATCGTTGCTGGCGCTGCCGTCAACCCCCAAGCCCACAGGCACGCCTGCTTCAATCATTTTGCGAATGGGTGCAATGCCACTGGCCAAGCGCATGTTGCTGCATGGGCAATGTGCAATGCCCGTGCGAGTGGCCGCAAAAAGCGAGATGCCTTCATCGTCCAATTTGACGCAATGGGCGTGCCACACGTCGTGTCCCAACCAGCCTAGGTCTTCTGCATATTGCGTGGGTGTGCGATTGAATTTCTCAAAGCTGTAGGCAATGTCATGGTCATTTTCTGCCAAGTGGGTGTGCAGGCGCACGCCATAGTGCCTGGCCATCTCTGCTGACAAACGCATGAGGTCTTGGCTGACGCTGAAGGGTGAACAGGGGGCTACGGCCACTTGCGTCATAGCACCATGCGATGCGTCGTGGTAGCGTTCGATCAAGCGCTGCGTGTCTTTCAAAATAGCATCTTCTTGTTCCACAACGCGATCGGGCGGTAGGCCGCCCTTGGATTGGCCCACGCTCATGCTGCCGCGTGTGGCCACAAAACGCATGCCAATTTCTTGGGCTGCCGCAATGCAATCGTCTAATTTGACGCCATTGGGGTAGATGTACAAGTGGTCACTGCTGGTGGTGCAACCCGATAACAACAATTCGGCCATGGCGGTTTGAGTGCTGGCGTAAATCATGTCGGGTTGAAGGCCAGCCCAGATGGGATAAAGACCTTGGAGCCAGCTGAAAAGTTCGGCGTTTTGAACAGCGGGTATGGCACGCGTCAAGCTTTGCGACATGTGATGGTGCGTGTTGACCATGCCAGGAATGACCACGTGGTTTTCGGCATTGATCACGCGATCGGCAGTTTGGGGCAATTGGGTGGCTGGGCCAATGGCCTCGATGCAGTTGTCTCTGACAAAGACCGAGGCATTGCGAAGTTCATCGCCGGCATCGTTCATCGTTGCAAGGGTGTGCGCATTGTGGATCAGCAAGGTAGTCATGGGTCATGATTCTGCACGAAGAAATTGCGTGTGTCATGGTCAAGCACTACACTCTGACACCATGAGTTCTAAGCCCCACCTTCACAGCGATATTCAGCAAAACCCCCGAGCCTTTCTCAGACAGTTGTTTGATCAGGCAGTTCAACGGGCACTGCCGCTTCACAACACGCCAGCTTTTTTACCCAAACCACCCAAGGGCCGAACCCTGGTGTTGGGGTCGGGTAAGGCCGCTGGAGCCATGGCCCACGCGGTAGAAGCTTTGTGGCCATTAGATGCCCCTTTGTCTGGCATGGTGGTGACGCGTTATGGGCATACGCCTGCCAGGCCTGAAGGGGTGCCTGAGCGCCTGAGAATTGTGGAAGCATCTCACCCTGTACCTGATGCAGCAGGTTTGGCCGCTGCCGAAGAAATTCTGTCCCTCACCCAAGGTCTGACGCAGGACGATTTGGTGTTGTGCCTCATTTCAGGTGGCGGCTCAGCCTTACTGACCTTGCCAGCAGATGGTTTGAGCTTGGCAGAAAAACAAGCCATCAATCAGGCCTTGCTGAAAAGTGGCGCCAACATTGGTGAAATGAATTGCGTTCGAAAGCATTTGTCACGCATCAAAGGCGGGCGCCTGGCAGCCGCTTGTGCGCCTGCGCAAGTGGTGACACTGGCCATCAGTGATGTGCCTGGCGATGACCCTTCAGTCATTGCCAGTGGCCCCACGGTGCCCGATGTCACAACGTGCGCTGATGCTTTGCAAATTTTGAAGCGCTATCAAATTGACATTTCAAACGATGTGCTTACTGCAATTCAAAATTCACAATGGGAGTCACCCAAGCCCAACGACGCTGCTTTTTTACGCAGCTCTGTGCATCTGATTGCCACACCTCAGCAATCGCTGTTGGCCGCGGCCAGTTTCGCAGAGTCCAAAGGATTGCGAGCCTATGTGCTAAGCGATGAATTAGAAGGTGAATCGCGCGAAGTAGGCAAGGTCCATGCTGCGCTTGCGCGAGCCAGTGCGAAAGGTCTCGGCCCCTTTGTCAAACCTTGTGTCATCTTGAGTGGCGGCGAGACCACTGTGACCATTCGGGCCTCAAAGGCAGACTCTGAGAAGCGCGAAGGTCGAGGCGGCAGAGCGGGAGAGTTTTGCATGGGTCTGGCGCAAGCATTGCAGGGTCAAGAAAATGTATGGGCCCTCGCAGCCGACACAGACGGTATCGACGGCATCGAAGACAACGCTGGGGCGCTGGTCACGCCAGATACCTTGGCCAGAGGCGCTCACGCGGGTTTAAGCTTAGACGATCATCTGGCGTGCAATGATGCCTATGGTTACTTTCAAGCTTTGAACGATTTGGTTTTCACTGGACCAACGCATACCAATGTGAATGATTTCCGCGCCATTTTGGTGTTGTGACAATGTATTGATGTGCGTCAACACGGGCGGCTCAAGCCTCTGGCAAATTGGAGCCCATGTTGAATCTTGTTCTCACCCCTGTTCCTGCGCCAGTTGAAGAAGTCCCATGCGGCACAGTGCTTTTGCGCCGTGGCCTGGTTGCCAACCAAGCACTTCACCTTTTAAGTGGTCGCGTGGCATTCGGTGTCATCGAGCAGGGGGTTCTGGTTCACCAATTGGGCGCTGTTGAAGGGCCATTTTGGTTGGAGGCTGCGGCGGCCATGTTGGGATTGCCCCATGCGGTGGATGCTTTGACAGAAAGCCCAGTCACGCTTCAAACCATGCCGCTTCGGCAGTTCAAAAGTTATCTCAAAAACCTGCCTGAACCTGTTCACACCCTCATGCTAGATTTGGCCAAGGCCCAAAGACAACAAATTGAGGTGGCCGTGAGTCGTTTGGCCAAAGATGCAGACGCTCGTTTTGCAGAGTGGCTTTTAAGGCATGCGGAGCCTGCAGACGCTCAGGGAAGTTTGGCGGTCATTTTGCACGACAGAAAACGGCTGATTGCGGCACAACTGGGCATTGCCCCAGAAACCTTATCGCGCGTCCTGAAACATTTGCGAGACCGCAAGCTCATCAGTGGCGGTGGGCGGGTTTTGAACTTGCTAGATCCAAGCGGATTACAGTCTTTGGCAGGTATTTAGGTCCATTAGCCTCAGAGAGGCGCAAAGACGACTCAAAGCTCGATAGAATTTGTCGAACTTTGAGAATTCCATGTTGTCCAAAGAGCCATTGCGCCTGTCACTTTCAAACATCACCAAGCGTTATCCCGGTGTGGTGGCCAATCGCGCGGTTTCTTTGTCTGTCAAGCCCGGCGAGGCGCATGCGGTTTTAGGTGAAAACGGCGCAGGCAAATCCACCCTCATGAAAATCATCTATGGCGCGGTCAAGCCAGATGAAGGTGACATTCAATACAACGGCCAAGCCGTTCAAATCCGAAATCCACAGCAAGCCCGCGCCTTGGGCATCAGCATGGTGTTTCAGCACTTTAGTTTGTTTGACACACTCAGTGTGGCTGAAAACGTTTGGTTGGGCTTAGATCCTTCTTTAACTCTGGCGCAAGTTTCTGCGCGCATCAGTGCCAAAGCTGCTGAGTATGGCCTTGACATTGACCCTTCTAGGCCTGTTCACACCTTGAGTGTGGGCGAGATGCAGCGGGTTGAAATTATCCGTGCCTTGCTCACAGAACCCAAGCTGCTTATTTTGGACGAGCCAACATCTGTTCTAACACCGCAAGCGGTCGACAAGTTGTTTGTTGTTTTGAAAAAATTAGTGAGCCAAGGTTGTAGCTTGTTGTACATCAGTCACAAGCTGCATGAAATTCGCGAACTTTGCTCTGCTTGTACGGTGCTTCGGGGTGGCGAAGTCACAGGTGTTTGTGATCCCCGAGAAGAATCCAACGCGTCGCTCAGCCGCATGATGATTGGCTCAGAGCCGCCAGCCTTGAATCACCAAGACCGCACGCCGGGTGCTGTGATGTTTGAAGCGCGCCATTTGTCCTTGAACAAAGAAGACCAATTTGGCGTTAACTTGGTCGACATCAATCTACAAGTTTGCGCAGGCGAGGTAGTGGGCATCGCAGGTGTGTCTGGCAATGGCCAACGCGAACTTCTCTATGCCTTGTCTGGTGAAGACACGCGAGCTTTAGCCGATTCTGTGCTTTTGGACGGACATGCTGTCGGTCATGTGGGGCCTCAAGAACGTCGCCAAGCGGGTCTGCATTTTGTGCCCGAAGAAAGGTTGGGGCGAGGCGCTGTGCCTTCGCTCAGTCTGGCGCACAACCTGCTGCTCACCAGAAGCGAGGCCATTTCATCGAGTGGCTGGATTGACACCCAAGCACTGCAAACGCAAGCTCAAAAAATCATTCAAAAATTCAATGTCAAAGCCAATGGTGCGCAAGCACCTGCGCAGTCTTTGTCTGGCGGCAATTTGCAAAAATTCTTGGTGGGTCGCGAGATCGATGCCAAACCTAAAGTGCTGCTCGTGTCGCAACCCACATGGGGCGTCGATGTAGGTGCTGCGGCGCAAATTCGCAGCGAGCTCTTGGCTTTGCGTGATGCGGGCTGTGCCGTTCTTGTGGTGAGCGAAGAGTTAGACGAATTGTTTGAAATTTCTGATCGCTTGTATGTCATGGCCAACGGCCAAATTTCCCCCTCTGTTCAACGCAAAGATGCTACGGTGGCTCAAATTGGCGAATGGATGAGCGGTTTGTGGAGCGCGCATGCTTAAGCTAGAACGGCGCCCTGAAGCCTCTGAGCTTTGGCGCTATGGCTCGCCGCTGCTGGCCTTGCTCATCACGGTTGCTTTGGGTATCGGCTTGTTTGTGTTGCTTGGCAAAGATCCTGTACGTGGTCTGCAAATGTTTTTTTGGGAGCCCCTGAAGTCTGCCTACGCTTTGGGCGAACTGATGGTGAAGGCAACGCCCTTGTTGATCATTGCCTTGGGCTTGGCTGTTTGTTTTCGCTCCAATGTTTGGAACATTGGTGCTGAAGGGCAGTTTGTCATAGGCGCTGTGGCGGCCGGCGGTGTGGCATTGTTGGCCGACAAAGAAACGGGTCGCTGGATTTTGGTGGCTGTGGTTTTGGCGGGTGTTGCAGGGGGCATGTTTTGGGCGGCCATCACGGCTTGGCTTAAAGACAAATTTCACGCCAACGAAATTTTGGTCAGCCTGATGCTGGTCTATGTGGCCGACATGGTGTTGGGGTATTTGGTGTATGGCCCTTGGAAAGACCCTGCGGGGTATAACTTTCCGCAAACCAAATCCTTTGAAGCTGTCACCCAAATTCCACGCCTGATGAGCGGCTCACGTGTTTCGGTAGGGCTGATATTGGCTTTGGTCGGTGTTGCCGCAGTTTGGATCTTTTTATTCCGAACTCGCTCAGGCTTTGCGCAGCAGGTTGGAGGCTTGGCACCTTCTGCAGCGCGCTATGCGGGTTTTTCTTCGCGCAAAGCTTTGTGGTTGGCGCTGCTGACATCGGGTGGGGCTGCAGGCCTGGCAGGTGCTTTGGAAGTGGCGGGGCCCATTGGGCAACTGACACCTTACATCCCTTCTGGCTATGGTTTTGCGGCCATCATCGTGGCCTACGTGGGGCGGTTGCATCCGATTGGCATTGTGTTTTCAGCTGTCCTCATGAGCATGTTCTACATTGGCGGTGAGTTGGCGCAATCGCGCATGGGCCTGCCTAAGTCCATTACGGGTGTGTTTCAGGGATTGTTGTTGTTCAGCTTGTTGGCATGTGACACCCTGGTGGCATACCGATTGCGTTGGCAGAGTGGGAGGGCCTGATGGAGTCGTATGCATTGCTCATCGCAGCTACTTTGAATGCAGGCACTGTGCTGGCCATCGCCGCCTTGGGTTTGCTCATCAATGAAAAAGTCGGTGTCGTTAACTTAGGCGCTGAGGGCATGATGTTGTGCGCTGCCATTGCTGGTTTTGCCGCAGTGGTGCACACCGGCAGCGACATGCTGGGCTTCTTGGCGGGCATGGGAGCTGGCGCCTTGCTGGGTGCCATTTTTGGGGTCATGGTGATTTACCTTGGCACCAATCAGTACGCCACAGGCTTGGCATTGAGTTTGTTTGGGGTGGGCTTTTCAGCCTTTGTGGGCATTACGTACGTGCAAGAAAAACTGCCCCCGCGGCCTCAGTTTGAAATCCCTTTCTTGGCTGATATTCCGCTTGTAGGTTCAGCTTTCTTCAAGCAGCACCCGCTGGTTTATGGGGTGATTGCTTTTGTTTTCGCACTCATTTGGTTTTTGTACAAAACGCGCACAGGTTTGGTGCTGCGTTCGGTCGGTGAATCTCCCGAATCGGCGCATGCGCTTGGTTATTCAGTCCGCCGAATTCGGTTTTTGGCCGTCATGGTGGGCGGTGCTTTGTGTGGCCTGTCGGGTGCCTACATCTCGGTTGTCTACACGCCCTTGTGGGTAGAAGGCATGGTGGCCGGTAAGGGCTGGATTGCCTTGGCTTTGACCACTTTTGCAACCTGGCGACCCGCACGAATATTGCTCGGTGCTTACCTGTTTGGCGGGGTGACCATGCTGCAGTTTCATTTGCAGGGTTTGGGTGTGCAAGTGCCTAGCCAGTTGCTTTCAGCCTTGCCTTATTTGGCGACCATTGTGGTGTTGGCCTTGATCTCACGAAATCCTGCTTGGATTCGGGTCAATATGCCCGCATCTCTAGGCAAACCCTTTCATCCCAGTTCATAATGCTTTTTTCGTCCAACCCAGTCCATCCAACAAAGGAAATTTCATGACAGTTCTGAACAAGCGATCGATTCTCAAAATCGCCGCCATTTCTTTGGTCACTGCTGCCGCTCTCGTGGCTTGCGGCAAAAAAGAAGAAGCAAAACCTGCAGCAGCACCTAAAGCTGAGCCCCTTAAAGTGGCCTTTGTCTATGTTGGCCCAGTGGGCGACGGTGGCTGGACATTTGCACACGACAACGCGCGCAAAGAACTAGAAAAACAATTTGGCGACAAGATCGTCACCACCTTTGTTGAAAAAGTGCCAGAAAGCGCCGATGCCGAGCGCAACTTCCGCGACTTGGCCAGCCAAGGCAACAAAGTGATCTTCGGCACCACATTTGGCTACATGGATCCCATGCTCAAAGTGGCCGCAGACAACAAAGAAATCAAGTTTGAACATGCCACCGGTTACAAAACAGCCGACAACATGCGCACCTACGACAGCCGTACCTATGAAGGTGCTTACATGGCTGGCGTGATTGCGGGCAAGATGACCAAAACAAACACCTTGGGTGTTGTGGCTTCCATTCCAATTCCTGAAGTCATTCGCAACATCAACACCTTCACAATGGGTGCGCAATCTGTCAACCCTAAAGTGAAGACCAAAGTGGTTTGGATCAACGAGTGGTTCAATCCCCCAAAGGAAACAGAAGCGGCTACTGCCCTCATCAACGGTGGTGCTGACGTGTTGATGCAAAACACCGACTCTTCTGCTGTGTTGCAAACTGCCGAAAAAATGGGCAAGCGCGCTTTCGGTTGGGACTCTGACATGACAGCTTATGGCCCTAAGGCTCACTTGGGATCAGCTGTGATCAACTGGGCTCCTTACTACATCAAGTCCGTGGGTGAAGCCCTTGATGGCAAATGGACGACAGGACAAAGCTGGTGGGGTGTGAAAGAAGGCGCCATCGACATGGTCAATGTGGCAGCCGATGTGCCTGACGACATCAAAAAACGCGTTGATGAAATCAAGGCTGGCCTGAAAGACGGTAGCTTCGCAATCTGGAAAGGTCCTATCGTGGGCCAAGACGGCAAAGAAGTACTGGCCAAAGATGTTGTTGCCGATGACAAGTTCTTGGGTGGTATCAAGTTCTATGTTAAAGGCGTTGAAGGCAAAGTGCCTAACTGATTTATCGCAACTTAGAGCTGCTTAAAGTCAAAAGCCGCGCTTCGAAAGAAGAGCGGCTTTTTTGACGGGGTTAAGCATTCCAGTTTGTGTTCAGTTTATTTTTTCGCAGCCGCCGCAAAATCCCCAACGTAAATATTCAGAAATTTGGCGGGGTCCAAGGTCTTACGGATGGCAGCGTTAACTTCTTCTAAAGTAGTTGCTTCAATTTGAGCGTCCACTTTTTCAACAAAGGCCAGCGTTCGGTTGGCCGCAGTCTGCGCCACATGGCCCGCCGCTAAGGCGCGATCTTGCGCACGGCTTATTTTGCGTTCTTCCTGCCAGCCTTTTTTGGCATCTTTTAGCTCCTCAGCGGTGATGCCGTCTTTGACAAACTTGGCCAATTCTTCTTGCACACCCGCCTTTAATTTAGCCAGATTTTGCGGTGCATAAATGGCATACAGCACCCACATGCCGGAGGGCTCAAACGAGCTGGCACTGAGTTGGCTGCCAGCGCCGTAGCTCAAGCCATCCTTTTGGCGCAAGCGGTCAAGCATGCGCGATTTGACGCCGCCGCCCAATACCCGGTTGGCCAACTGCAAGGGCACAAAGTCTGCTTGTGTGTCTTGCAGTGACAAAGGCAAGCCAGCCAAAAAGAAAGCATTGGCTTTGTCAGGCGCTTCCAATTGAGTGGCGCCTGGCTTGGCTACTTTGCTTTCAGCCTTCAAGCGAGTGTAGGCTTTAGGGCTTTTCCAGTCACCAAAGAGTTGCGTGATTTGAGATTTGACTGCGTCGCTGTCAAAGTCGCCTACCAAGGCGAACTCACTGTGGCTAGCACCGTAATAGTTACTGTGAAACTGTTTGACTTGTTCAAGCTTGGCCGATTTAAGTGCAGCAATGGACTCATCCAAACTGCGGGCAGCGCGTATGTCGCCCTTCTTGTAAACGTCCAGTGCCAGAGCCATTGCTTGCGAGCCCATCGCATTGGGTTCGCTGCGTTGGCTTTCAAGGCCAGCAGTGCTCTCTTGAACCAACAACTCAAATTCTTTTTCAGCCAAGATGGGTTTGCGCAAAATATCTCGAATCAAATTGAGTACTTCGGACAAGTTTTTTCGCTGTGAATCAAACCGAACCGTGACGGTTTGTCCGCCACCACTGACTTCAATTTGAGTTTTGAGTTCGTCTAATTTGGCTGAAATTTCAGCGCGCTGTAAATTTCCTGCACCTCGCATGAGCAAGCTGGCTGTGAGGTTAGAGGTGGTGGCTTGGTTAAACAGGCTTGCTTCATCGCCGAAGCGCAAAGTAAAGACGCCGCTGACAGTTTCGCCACGCGTTTTCTTAGGTGTCAAAATGAGCTTCATGCCACTGGCTAAAGCCAAACGTTGCGTGCGCTTTTCGATGTTGGCGGGGCTGATGTCAAACACTTCGCCTTCACTGGCAGCAGCCTTGCCTTTGTAGTCGGCCACCAGTTTGGCTACATCTACAGCGTCAGGCAGTTTGCTGCGGTCTGGTGTGGCGGTGGGAACGAATTGTCCTAAAGTGCGATTGCTTTCTTTGAAGTAATTGGCTGCCACAGATTGCAGGTCGGCTAATTTGAGATTTTCAATGCGATCGCGTTGTAAAAAGAACAGACGCCAGTCGCCATTGGCAATGGATTCTGATAATTGCACCGCTAATTTTTGGGGGTCATTGATGGTCTTGTCGATGTCGCTTAACAAGCTGGCCTTGGCGCGTTTGAGTTCTTCTTCAGTGAAGGGCCTCTTTTGTAAGCCCTCTAGTTCTTCCAATAAAACTTTGCGAGCTTCTGTCAGGTTTTGGGTTTTACTCAGCTCGGCCATGAACAACACATAGCCTCGCTCTGCCAATTCAAAATTCCAAGGGCTGACATTGACCGCCAATTTTTTCTCGACCATGTTTTTGTGCAGCCTGCCGTTGGGTGTGCCGCCCAAGACTTCACTCAAAGCGGCCATGGCCGCTGAATCCACGTGGCTGCCCGCTGCTGTGTGATACAGAACTGCAGTCAGTTGCACGTCGCCTGTTCGCCTTACAGTGACTTCGCGCGTACCATCTTGCGCAGGATCTTGTGTGTAGGTGGGTTCAATGACGCGATTGGGTTTGGGGATGGCGCCAAACACTTGCTGTATCAGCGCGAGTGTGCTGGCAGCCTCAAATTTACCAGCCACCAACAAAACGGCATTGTCTGGTTGGTAGTACTTGCGATAAAAGTTTTGCAAGTTTTCAATCTTGACGTTCTCAACATCGGTGCGCGCGCCAATGGTGCTCTTGCCATAGTTGTGCCAATCAAAAGCTGTGGAAGCCATTCGCTGCCACAGCATCATGTGGGGGTTGTTCTCGCCGCTTTCCATTTCATTGCGAACCACTGAAAACTCGGTTTCTAAATCTTTGCGCGCAATGAGGCTGTTGACCATTCGATCGGCTTCCATTTCCAGAGCCCATTTCAGGTTGTCAGGATTGGCAGGAAAGGTTTCGTAGTAATTGGTCCGATCGTAGAAAGTGGTGCCATTGAAAGCCATGCCGCGCTTGCCCAACTCTTCAAAGACATTGCCACGAGTTTTTGTACCTTTAAACACCAGGTGCTCTAGCAAATGCGCCATGCCGGTCTCACCGTAATTTTCATGTCGACTGCCCACCAAATAAGTGATGTTCACTGTGGTGGTGGGCTTGGAGGCATCAGGCGCCAACAACACGCGCAAGCCATTGCTAAGTCGGTATTCAGTAATACCTTCAACTTGCGCCACGACTTTTAAGGAAGTCGCTGCATTTTGCGACCATGTGGCAAACGGTACCATGAAGATGGCAGAGAGGATTGAAATTTGAATCCAACGAGAAATGGGGTTTGATCGCATGAGCGGGCACATCTTTGTTAGAACGAAAAAGAAACTTTATACACCTGCTTTAGAATACACCCCGAATACCTGCGCGCCGGCGGGTGTTTATTTTGTTCAACCGGCGCCATGTAGAGGACTACCATGTACAAAAACCTCGCAGCCGCAATCGCGGCCGCCTGCTTTTTATCGCCCATTCCATCCCTTGCCGCTGAACCTACAAAGCCAGCTTCTAAAAGTCCAGTCAAAGCTGCTTTTGTGTATGTCACGCCCGTGTTCGATGCGGGCTGGACGCACCAGCACGATCAAGGCCGAAAAGCTGTCGAAAAGGCCTTAGGCAATGCCGTTAAAACCACCGTTGTAGACAATGTGGCCGAAGGTGCTGACTCAGAGCGAGTGGTGCGCGACTTAGCGAAGCAAGGTCACGATATCATTTTTACCACCAGCTTTGGCTACATGGAGCCTACGCTCAAGGTGGCCAAAGAGTTTCCCAATGTGAAGTTCGAATCGATCACGGGCTACAAAACCGATGTGAACGTGTCTGTGGCCAATGCGCGCTATTACGAGGGCCGTTATTTGGCAGGCGTGGCCGCAGGGCGCATGACGCAATCCAATGTGGCAGGTTATGTGGCGGGCTTTCCCATCCCTGAAGTATTGCAAGGCTTGAATGCCTTTACCTTGGGCATGCGCTCTGTGAATCCCCAAGCCCAAGTGAAAGTGATTTGGCTGAACTCATGGTTCGATCCGGCCAAGGAGCGCGACGCGGCCTTTACCTTGTTCAATCAGTCGGTTGATGTGATCACATTTCACACTGCCTCCAATGCGGTGATGGTAGCGTCCCAAGAACGAGGCAAGATGGCCATTGCCTATCATTCAGACATGCGCAAGGTAGCGCCTGATGCGCAGTTGATGGCGGTCACACATGAGTGGGGCGCCTATTACACGCAGCGCGTCACTGATGTGCAAAAGGGCCAGTGGCGCAGTGGCAATGTGTGGGCAGGCTTGAAGGAGGGCATGATTCGCGTTGGCGATTTTGGTCCCAAGTTACCTCCTAAAGTGCGCGATGAAATTGTGAAGTTACAGCAAGACATCGCGCAGGGCAAACGCCATCCTTTTCAAGGCCCCATAGCCGACAACGAAGGCAAAGCCATTGTGGCAGTTGGTCAGAAACTCAGCGATGTTCAAATTTTGAACATGAACTACGTTGTGGCGGGTGTGATGGGAAAAATCAATCCCTGATTTGAATTGACTGAAAAAAAGCCTGCGTTTCAAGGCAGGCTTTCAGTTCAGTGTCATGGCATGCTAGCCATCTAGCTGAATATTCCGAGTCTTGGCCAATTGGGTCCAGCGAGCCAAGTCGGCCTTCATGTAGGCTGCAAACTCTGCAGGCTTCATGGGCATGAGCTCTACCGCTTCTGAGCTTAATTTTTCTTTGAAATCGGGCTGAGACAAAACAGTCAGCATGGCGTCGTTCAGTGTTTTGACAATGGCGGCCGGCATGTTGGCAGGGCCTACAACGCCGTACCATTGTTGGGCATCAAAGCCCTTGAGGCCCATCTCTTCCAAAGTGGGAATGTCCTTCACTTGCGGGTGTCGCTTGGTGCCTGTGACAGCCAATGCACGGATACGGCCACTTCGAATATGCGGCAATGCCGCGGCCAAGCCAGGGAACATCAACTGCGTTTGACCCCCAATAAGGTCAGTGATGGCAGGTGCAATGCCTCGGTAGGGAATGTGCACCATAAAGCTGTTGGTTTGCAATTTGAACAACTCGGCCGCCAGATGGGTTAAGGACCCTGCGCCTGCAGAGCCATAAGACAGGCGGCCGGGGTTTTGCTTCACGTAGTCCATGAAGGCCTTGAAATTTTGCGGTGGCAAGCTGGTGTTGATGCACAGCACATTGGGGGTTGAGCCAATCATGCCAATGGGGGTGAAATCTTTTTCTGCGTCGTAGGGAAGTTTGCGCGTGGCGGGCGCTGTGCCGTGGGTGGCCACATAGCCTTGCATGAGGGTATAGCCATCAGCAGGTGCTCGGGCGGTGCTTTGCGAAGCGATCACGCCGCCGCCGCCGCCAATGTTGTCGACCACCACAGATTGGCCCAAAACCTTGGCCCATCGCTCGCACAGAGCTCGTCCCACCATGTCGGATCCACCACCCGCAGAGACCGGCACGATATATCGAATTGGTTTGCTGGGGTAGGCCGCTTGGGCTTGGGCTAATTCAGGAAGGCCAAACAACAATGGACTGGCTTGAAGCAGGGTGCGTCTTTTCATGGCTTTTCTTCTGAAGGGTGTGTCATGCAAAGTTTAGCCCAGACTACCCATAATTGCATTGAGTACGCACGCAGAAGCCTTGAATTATCCTCACATGACCAGTTGGCACTTTACAATGTTGCCTTGCCTCAAAGAATGTTGGAAAGACAAAGAGATGACGATTAAAAGTGACAAATGGATTCGCCGGATGGCCCAAGAGCACGGCATGATCGAGCCCTTCGAGCCTGGGCAAGTGCGTCAAAATGCAGCCGGCCAGAAAATTGTGAGCTATGGCACCAGCAGTTATGGCTATGACATTCGATGCGCACCTGAATTCAAGGTGTTCACCAACATTTACAGCACCGTGGTCGACCCCAAGAATTTCGACGAAAAAAGCTTTGTCGACATCCATTCCGATGTCTGCGTCATTCCCCCCAACAGCTTTGCCTTGGCACGAACGCTGGAATATTTCCGAATTCCCCGCAATGTACTCACCATTTGCCTGGGTAAAAGCACCTATGCCCGGTGCGGGATTATTGTGAACGTCACCCCCTTCGAACCCGAATGGGAAGGCTATGTCACCCTGGAATTCAGCAATACCACCCCCCTGCCAGCCAAGATTTACGCTGGAGAGGGCTGTGCCCAGGTGCTTTTCTTTGAAAGCGACGAAGTTTGCGAGACCAGCTACAAAGATCGGGGTGGAAAATACCAGGGCCAGGTGGGTGTCACATTGCCTAAGACCTAAAGTGCGACAATAGCGGGTTAATGACCGACTCTTTTTCAAATCTATCGCTGGCTGAACCGCTGGCACGTGCCGTAGCCGAAATGGGCTACGAATCCATGACCCCCATTCAAGCGCAGGCCATTCCTGTGGTTTTGACTGGAAAAGACGTGATGGGCGCTGCGCAAACAGGTACCGGTAAAACGGCTGCTTTTTCTTTGCCACTGCTGCAGCGTCTCTTGAAGCACGAAAACACGTCCACCTCTCCCGCTCGCCATCCTGTGCGCGCATTGGTCCTGTTGCCAACACGAGAGTTGGCCGACCAGGTGGCTCAGCAAATCAAGCTGTATGCCAAGTACACCCAAATGCGCAGTGCGGTGGTTTTTGGTGGCATGGACATGAAGCCGCAAACCCTTGAGCTCAAACGAGGCGTCGAAATTCTGGTGGCCACACCGGGTCGCTTGCTCGATCACATCGAAGCCAAAAACGCGGTGCTCAACCAAGTGGAGTACGTGGTTCTGGACGAAGCCGACCGCATGCTCGACATTGGCTTCTTGCCAGACCTGCAACGCATTTTGAGTTTCTTGCCTAAGCAGCGCACCACGCTGTTGTTCTCGGCCACTTTCTCGCCTGAAATCAAGCGCTTGGCCGGAAGCTACTTACAAGATCCCGTCACCATTGAAGTGGCGCGTCCCAACGAAACAGCCTCCACGGTGGAGCAACGTTTTTACAGTGCGCAAGATGACGACAAGCGCAGGGTTGTGAAAGCCGTTTTAAACGAGCGCGGCATCAAGCAAGCCTTCATTTTTGTTAACAGCAAATTAGGTTGTGGCCGTTTGGCGCGCTCGCTTGAGCGCGAAGGTCTGGTCACGGCTGCCTTGCATGGCGACAAATCTCAAGATGAACGCCTCAAAGCCCTTGAGGCCTTCAAAAAAGGCGAAGTCGATTTGTTGGTCTGCACCGATGTGGCAGCCCGCGGACTTGACATCAAAGATGTGCCTGCTGTGTTTAACTTTGATGTGCCCTTCAATGCTGAAGATTACGTGCACCGCATTGGGCGCACAGGCCGTGCTGGTGCCTCTGGCTTGGCGGTAACTTTGGTATCACCCTCCGACATGCGTTTGGTAGCCGATATTGAAAAGCTCATCAAAACCAAACTTCAAGTGGAAAACTACCCCTTGGATGAAGATCGTTCGCGAGGCAATGTCAGCGAAGGTAGACGTGAAGAGCGACGTGACGATCGCCGAGAAGAGAGAAGACCCGAGCGTGGCTTTGAGCGACGCAGAGAAGAAGAGACCCCTCGCGACCGACGCAGCAGCTTCAGGCCCGCGCAAGTATCCAGAGACCCCTTCTTCGAGAAGCCCTACGAGGCTCCTAGCTTAGAGCAAGCTGCAGCGGCATCTTGGGAAGCATCACCCAAAACGACCGCTTCCCGCACTGGCATTTCTGCCAACATCAAGCCTAAACGCAAGGTGGCGGCTTTGTTCAAGTCTGGCGAATAAGGCTATGCACGGGGTTGCCTAGCAGCCCGTCAATTTGTGGGTTGAGTGAAGGCCCGACACAAATTTGAATTCCCCTGTCAAAATAGCGGAATGAAAATCAAGACCCCCGCCGCACTCGCCGTTTTGTCACTCATTTCACCATGGGGCTTGGCACAGACCGCGCCACCTGCCAATGCGCCTGTTCAAGACATGGGCCGGGTTGAAATCAAAAGCAACCGCGACAACACCATGGAAGAGCGCCGCCAGTCTACGGCAGCCAAAATTGTGATTGGTCGGGAAGAGCTCGACAAACAAGGTGATGGCACCTTGGCTGAAGTTTTGAAGCGCTTGCCCGGTGTCACCATACAAGGCGCACCCGGCCGCGGTGGCGCCATCCGCATGCGAGGTTTAGGCGGTGGTTACACCCAGATCCTTTTGGACGGGCAACGCGTGCCACCCGGCTTTTCCATAGAGTCCCTTACACCCGAGATGGTGGAGAAAGTCGAAATTATGCGTGCCCCAACGGCTGAGACTGGCGCGCGGGCTATTGCTGGCACCATCAACATCATTTTGCGCGAAGGCCAGCGCGCCAACCCCGATGACTTGAAGTTTGGCAGTGCCTTTGAAAACGGGCACCGATCAGATGGGTTGAACTGGGTTAAAAATCTCAAGTCTGAGCCACTCATCGGAACCCTGACAGTCTCCGCCATGAACTCATGGCGTCCTGAAGACGTCACAACGCTGACCGATGCTAACGTCGATGCGGAAGGCCGCATGCCCGCTTTGTCTTCGCAACGCGAACGTCATAACGTGAGCTTGGGACACCGCCAAGGTATGAATGCCAATGCCAGACTGATGTGGCGCGGTGAACAAGGCAAAGCGCTCATCTTGATGCCCTTCATGGTGTATTCGGAGTACAGCAGTGCGGGGCGTATTGATCTGACTGAAAACAAGTCCATCAATGGCATTCAACAGCCTGTTGCGTCCGATGCGGCAAACACCACCAACAACAGCCGCTTTGTGATGACGCGCTTGAATGGTCAATGGAACCAGCGCTTCTCAGCAGACAACAGATTTGAATTTAAGTTTGGTTTGGGTGAATCGCATTTCAAAAGCCGATTTAGCCAAGTCGCCTTGGGATCGACGGGCTTGCTTAACACCTTGGAAGAATCGCAAAGTTACAAAGATTTGTCGCAAACTTGGAATGGCAAACTCACACATGTTGCTGCTAATGGTCACCAGTATGTCAGTGGTCTTGAGTTGGAGGGCGTGCGAAGATCAGAAGAGGCTATTGCCGAGGTTTCTGATGATGTTGGCAACATGCGCGCACGCACACAACGCTGGGCCATTTACACGCAAGACGAATGGGCCATCAACCCCAATTGGAGTGCGCATGCTGGCATACGCTATGAAAGTATTCTGACCGAAGGCAACAATGAAGAGGGTGAGAAGCGCAACAAGAGTGGTGTTCTAACGCCCCTGTTGCATGCTGTTTGGAAACCCATTCCACAAAGCCGCGATCAAGTGCGCATGAGCCTCACACGCAGCTACAAAACACCCACCTTGTTGAATCTGGTTGCCAGAACTGCATTGTCACGCGAAGCCAACAGCCCAACACGCCCAGATCGAATTGGCAATCCTGGCTTGAAGCCTGAATTGGCAACGGGCGTTGACATTGCTGTCGAGCGCTATTTGGCAGAGGGTGGCGTCTTAAGTGCCAATGTGTTCAGACGCAACATCAGCGATTTAATTCGGTATGTCACCAGCGAGCGATATGACACGGTCTGGGCACCCGGTCAGCGTCGATTTGTTTCCAGCCCTCAAAATGTGGGGGATGCCATCACTCAGGGCATTGAGTTAGAAGCCAAGTTCAGGTTGAACCAGGTCTGGTCAGATGCACCTCCCGTCGACGTTCGAAGTAACTTGAGTTTCTTTGACTCGAAAGTGTTGGATGTCATGGGACCTAACAATCGCTTGGACCAGCAACCTAAGATGACCGCCAACTTGGGGGCTGACTACCGCATCCGTGCCATTCCCCTCACGCTGGGCGGCAATGTCAATATGAACCCCGACTACACCACCCGTCGCACAGAACAACAATGGACTTACCAAGGTTCTAAACGGGTCGTTGATGTGTATGGTCTTTGGCGGTTTTCACCCGCTACAGCTTTGCGCGTCACGGTTAGCAATCTCACCCCCCGTGATTACCTGACAGGCTCAACCTACATTGGCAATGGCTTCTCAGAAACGTCGAACACCAACACGCGCAATTGGCAAAATGTGCAGGTGCGATTGGAAATGAAAATTTAAAGGAAGATGGCCATGAAAACCCACAGTGCAGCTTGGTACGACAGCATGTACAACAACCGCGCCTTGGTGCCAGACCACGCAGCGCATTTTGCAGATTGGTCTAAGACTTCTGCTGACGCGCGTGCGGCCTTGAAATGCACCCTCAACATTGCCTACGGCGATGGCCCCAACGAAAGCTTGGACATCTTTCCAGCCAGCAAACCCAACGCGCCCGTGGTGGTTTTTATTCATGGCGGCTATTGGCGCAGCCTTGACAAAGCGGATCATTCGTTTGTGGCACCGCCTTTGCATGACATGGGCGTTTGTGTGGTGGTGGTGAACTACGCTTTGTGTCCTGGCACAGCCGAATTGCCTGTCACCATTCCGGACATTGCACAGCAGATGGTCAAGGCCATGGCCTGGACCTGGCACAACATTGCACACCATGGCGGCAACCCTCAGAATGTGACAGTGGCAGGCCATTCAGCGGGCGGGCATCTGGCCGCAATGCTGCTGGCTTGCGATTGGAAACATGTTGACCCAAGCATCCCTGCACATTGGATTCAAAAGGCACTGTCTATTTCTGGCTTGTACGATCTGACACCATTACGCAAAACACCTTTCCTTCAAGACTCACTGAGGCTCACAGCCAAGCACGCGCGCATGGCCAGTCCAGCTTTGTGGCCACGGCCCCGAAAGGGCGTTTTGTACACGGTGGCGGGTGGTGATGAAAGCCCAGAATTTTTGCGCCACAACCGCTTGATTCACCAAGTCTGGGGCGCTCGTGCTGTGCCTGTTTGCGAAGAGTTGGCGGGCCTCAATCACTTCAGCATCGTGACCGATCTGACAAAAAAAGGCACTCGATTGAGTGCCTTAACGAAAGCCTTGCTAGACCTTTGATCTGCGGCGCTGCCATGCCGACCAAATGGGTGGCAGCAACAAGCAAATGACCACCACGCTGAGCAAAGTGAAAGACATGGGCCGATCCCAAAACACACGCCAGTGTCCTTCGCCGATGGACAAAGCATTGCGCATTTGTGCCTCGGCCAGTGGCCCCAAGATCATGCCCACGATAACGGGTGCCACTGGAAAATCGTAGCGGCGCATGATTGTTCCAAGCAGGCCAAAGCCATACATGAGGAACAAGTCAAAGCTGCTTTGCCGCATGCCATAAACGCCCACAGTTGCAAAAATCAAAATGCCTGCATAAAGCTGTGGTTTTGGTATTTGCAACAACTTAACCCACAAGCCCACCAGCGGCAAATTGAGAACCAGCAACATCACATTGCCAATGTAGAGCGAGGCAATCAAAGCCCACACCAAGCTGGAAGAGTTTTGGAACAACTGCGGACCCGCTTGGATGCCATAGTTTTGCAATGCTGACAACAAAATGGCCGCTGTGACAGAAGTCGGAATACCCAGCGTCAACAAGGGTACCAAGGTGGCTGTCACCGCAGCGTTGTTGGCAGCTTCTGGGCCAGCCACGCCCTCAATGGCGCCAGTTGTACCAAACTCTTCTTGGTGCTTGGAGAGTTTTTTCTCGGTGGCATAACTTAAGAAAGTAGGGATCTCGGAGCCACCTGCTGGAATGGTGCCAAATGGAAAGCCAATGGCTGTTCCGCGAAGCCAAGCGGGCCAAGACCTGCGCCACTCTAAAGGTGTCATTTGGGCCTTGGTGAGGCGGTTCATGTCGGCACTGCTTTTACCTTCGTAGAGCGCGTTGTACATGACCTCTGATACAGCAAACAGACCGACTGCAATTAGCACCGTTTCAATGCCGTCCATGAATTCAGGAATGTTGCCGGTGTATCGCACTTGTCCCGAAATTTGGTCCATGCCAACCAAGCCCAAAGCCAAGCCAATGAACAAAGCGGAAAGGCCGCGAACGGTGCTTTGACCCAATACAGCACTGACTGTGATGAAGGCCAACACCATCATGCAGAAATACTCGGGGGGGCCTAATTTCACTGCAAATTCTGCCACCACGGGGGCAAACAAGGTGACCAAGATGGTGGCCAAAGTGCCGGCCACAAAAGACCCAATGGCTGCAGTGGCCAATGCCGATCCTGCGCGGCCATTCTTGGCCATCTTGAAACCTTCAAGTGCAGTGACCATCGTGCCAGTTTCGCCGGGGGTGTTGAGCAAAATGGATGTGGTCGAGCCGCCATACATGGCGCCGTAATAAATGCCGGCGAAGAAAATCATGGAAGCTGTGGGTTCGACTTGCGCTGTGATGGGCAAGAGCATGGCCACGGTAACAGCAGGGCCTAAGCCGGGTAGCACGCCAATGGCGGTGCCCAGGGCACAGCCCACAAAGGCCCAGAGTAGATTAATGGGGGTTCCGGCTGTTGCAAAACCAGAGAGCAGATTGTTCCAAGTATCTAACATGTGTTGCTTTCAACTTGGGCTTAAAGCCAAGAGGTGCCGGTTAAGTTGGGCAAATTGATGGCCAAGAACTTGGTGAACAGCCAAAAAACAGGTGCTGCAATGAGGAAGCCCAAAACACAATCTTTCAGTGTTTGTGAAATGTTGCCAGCAGGGTCGCCTTGTGAAATTCGAAGACCCCTCACAGCCAAAATAAAACAGATGGCGCAACTCACCACAAACCCCGCCACATTGATCAGTGCAGCGTTGGCCAAAATGCCCGCCGAGACCCATGCAAATGCGTGCCAATCGGCTTTCTCTGCACCACTGGCTTCAGGCATGTTGCGATAACCACCCGTTATAGATTCCCAAATTAGCCAAGCAGAGCAAGCAGCCAGAAAGACCGCCACCACCCACGGCAAGAAATTCGGCCCAACGCCCGCGTAGCCCGCCTCAGAGGAGATGCTGGTGGCGCCCCACATCATGAGCAAAGACAACACCAAGCCGAAGAGGCCAATGGCAATTTGTGGGGGGGATGCGGGTTGGGGCTGCGACATGCATTGTCCTTTTGTCAAAAATTCTGGGTCCCGCAGGACCCAGAAAAAGAGGCTGTTCAAAGAAACTGATCAGCCAAGATTCACCATGGGTGAATGCTTAGATCATGCCGGACTTGACCATGGTGGCACGCAAGCTTGCAAACTCGCGATCGACAAAATCGTCGAATTCTGGGTTGGGCATCCAAGCGGGTGTCCAGTTGTTCTTTTCCAAAGACTCAGCCCAAGATTTTGATTTCGTGGCTTTGAGAACCATGTCGGTCAGGCCTTTGCGCTGTGCGGCTGTGAGGCCAGCAGGTGCATAAACACCGCGCCAGTTTCCAATCTCAATGTTGTAGCCTTGCTCGATCATGGTGGGGATGTTGATACCCTTCAAGCGCTTGCCCGATGTGACAGCAATGGGGCGCATCTTGCCAGTTTCAATGTACTGCTGGAACTCGCTGTAGCCGCTACCGCCCACAGTGACATTGCCGCCCAAAATGGCAGCAACAGCTTCGCCGCCGCCACGAAATGGCACGTAGTTGATCTTGGCTGCATCGACACCCACTTCGCGCGCCAACATGGCTGCTGCAATGTGTTCTGTAGAACCGCGTGAACCGCCACCCCACTTGACGCTGCCAGGGTCCTTTTTCAATTGCTCAACCACGTCCTTCATGGTTTTGAGAGGTGAATTGGCGGGCACCACAAACACGTTGTACTCGCTGGTTAAGCGCGCGATGGGTGTGACTTTGTCAAGGCTGACTGGGGGCTTGCCTGTGATGATGCCGCCCAACATGACAGCGCCCATGACCATCAAGGAGTTGCCGTCGCCTTTGGTGGCGTTGGCGTATTGGGCAAGGCCAATGATGCCGGCAGCGCCGCCCTTGTTTTCGTAGGCGACCGAGCTGGCCACGCCAGAGTCTTGCAGGGCTTTGCCCAAAGCACGGCCCGTAGTGTCCCAGCCGCCACCTGGATTGGCTGGAATCATCATTTTGATGTTGGCGGCTGCCAATGAGGGCAGAGACAGGCTAGAACCTGCTGCCAAGGCCAAAACGGATTTGATGAACTGATCACGACGCATGGTGTCTCCTTTGAGTGCAAAATCGATAAGCGATCATCTACTCTTAAACTGTCATTTACCTGTCGAAAACCCTAGGGAAAGTACTGATCCATGCGCTTATTGTTGGTCGAAGACGACCCTTACTTGCAAGAGACCCTCGCTCGCAGCTTGTCGCGGCGCGGAATGCAAGTCAGTTGTGCCGCATCGTCTGCGCAGGCCTTGAGCTTGTGGAAAAGTGTGCGCCCCGATGTGGTGGTGCTGGATTTAACGCTGCCCGATGGCGATGGTTTGAATGTGGTGTCCCAAATCCGCAAAGAGGGCCTGACAACGCCTGTGTTGGTGTTGACCGCTAGAACGACAGTAGGCGATCGTGTGTTGGGCTTGAATTCGGGTGCCGACGATTACATGGCCAAGCCTTTTGATTTGGACGAACTGGAAGCCCGTGTCAATGCACTTTATAGACGTGCACGCAGTAGCCCAGCTACTTTAGATCAAAGAGAAGGCTCTGCCACTGCTCGCGCAGACCTTCACACAATTCAGTTGGGCGCCTTGACCTTAGATACCTTGAACGGTGCAGCTTATTTAAACCGTCAACCTATGGAGTTGACACCTCGCGAAGTGGCCATGCTGCAGGCTTTGATGTCGCAACCGGGTCAGGCGGTTTCTAAGGAACGTTTGTTTGCAGCCGTGTTTCCACTTGAGTTGGACGTTCAATTTGAAGCCATCGAAGTGGTGGCTTACCGACTTCGCAAAAAATTAACAGACACGGGCCTTGGCTTGGTGACTTTGCGTGGTTTGGGCTACTTGTTGAAGGTCAACGCATGATGCTTGGTACGGCATCCAAAATGTCAATGCGCAGGCAATTGTTGTTGGGGATTTTGTTGCCCCTCTTGATTTTGGTGGGCATCAATGCCTGGAGCCTTTATCAGGAAGCTTTGAACGCTTCGGACATTGCTTACGACAGAAGCTTGTTGGCTTCTGCCAAAACCATCAGTGAGCAACTCGATGTGGTGGGGTATGACAACGATGCCCAGATCAGAGCCTTGGTGCCCTATGCAGCCACTGAGGCCTTTGAATCAGACAATCAAAGTCGCTTGTATTACAAGGTCTCGCATTTGAATGGCACCATGGTGTCTGGTTTTTCAGAATTGCCCGTCTGGAAAGGACAAATTCCTGCCAAGCCCGCCTATGCTGCATTGGTTGATTTTTACAACGACACTTACCAAGGTGAAGAGATACGTGTGGCTACCCTGTTGCAGCCCGTGGTGAGTGAAAAGGGACGTGCCATGGCTGTGATTCAAGTGGCTGAAACCTTGGAGCTGCGCCACACCTTGGCGCGTGAACTGTTGATAGGTACCCTGTGGCGACAGGCCTTGCTATTGGGCATCATTGCATTGGTTGTGGTGAGTGTGGTGCAACGCGCTACACAACCTGTGCGCAAGTTGTCTGAGCATTTGGAAAATCGATCTGAGCATGATTTAGCGCCCTTGGCTTTCGAGGCTGCACCCCAAGAAATTCAGCCTCTGATTTTGGCCACCAACCATGTGATGCAAAAGTTGCAATCCTTGTTGGCGCAGCAAAAAGGATTTGTTCGCGATGCAGCGCATCAACTCAGAACACCTCTGGCCGTCTTGAAACTTCAGGTGCAATCTGCGCAGCGTGGCGATACGCCCAACGAACAATCACTGCAAGACATTGCACTGACCATTGATCGTGCCACTCAGTTGATCAATCAAATGTTGGCGCTGGCCAAGGTGGAGCAACTGAATGCTTCTATCCTGCCTACATGGACAGATTTTTCGCTGGTCGCTCGCGAAGTAGCGCTTGAGTTAGCGCCTTTGATGGTCGTTAAGAATCTGGATTTTGAGATTGACACTGAGATCAGTGGTGTTCTTGCGCCCGACTGGATGCTGCGGGAACTTACACGCAACCTGCTGTCCAATGCCATTCGCCATAGCCCGCAGGAAGGACGCTTGAAACTGGATTTGCGGCCGCATGGGGAAGCAGTGAGGTTTAGTTTGCGAGATGAAGGCCCTGGCCTAAGTGAAGATCTGCAAAGACGTTTGTTCCAACCCTTTGCAACGGGCGATACACGTCAGGGAAGTGGCTTGGGCCTGTCTATCTGCTTGGGCATCGTGCAATCGCTTCAAGGTGAAATTAAATTGCGCAACGAACCCATGGCGGGTTCAGTCAGCGGCTTGAACTGCGAGGTGCAGTTCAAACGCGCAGACCCCAAGACAAGCTAAAAATTTACATCAACAGGTGTTCGCCTGCGTTGTCGCCGCCCAAAATCACGTAGTTGACTTTGCGAATGTCCATGAGCTTGGTGCCACCAGAATAGCTAATCGAGCTTTGAGTGTCTTGTTCCATCTCGATCAGGGTGTTGGCCAAATGACCTTTGAGGGGCTCCAGAATGCGCTTACCTTCAACGTGCTTGTATTCGCCCTTGTTGAAGTCTGAGGCCGAGCCGTAATACTCTTTAAAGAGCTTGCCGTCCACCTCGACAGTGGCGCCGGGCGACTCTTCGTGACCGGCCAACATAGAGCCAATCATGATCATGGTGGCGCCAAAGCGAATGCTTTTGGCAATGTCGCCGTGCTCACGGATGCCGCCGTCGGCAATGATGGGCTTGGTGGCAACACGGGCGCACCATTTAAGCGCTGACAACTGCCAGCCGCCTGTACCAAAACCCGTTTTGAGCTTGGTGATGCAAACTTTGCCAGGGCCAATGCCCACTTTGGTGGCATCGGCGCCCCAGTTTTCCAAATCAATGATGGCTTCAGGGGTGCCCACGTTGCCCGCGATGATGAAAGACTTGGGCAATTTTTCTTTTAAGGTTTGAATCATCTTGTGCACGCTCTCTGCATGGCCGTGCGCAATGTCAATGGTGATGTATTCGGGCGTGAGGCCTTCGGCCACCAATTTGCTGACTGTTTCGTAATCGGGGCCTTTGACGCCCAATGAAATAGAAGCGAACAAGCCTTTGGCATGCATTTCACGCACGAACTGAACATTGTCCAGATCGAAGCGGTGCATGACATAGAAGTAACCGTTTTGCGCCATCCAGGTGCAAATCTTTTCGTTCACCACCGTCTTCATGTTGGCCGGAACAACCGGCAGACGGAATTTGCGGCCGCCTAACTCAACACTGGCATCGCATTCAGATCGGCTTTCCACGCGGCATTTGCGGGGCAGCAACAAGATATTGTCGTAATCAAAAATTTCCATTTAACCAAGCTCCAAAAGGATCGTTGAAAGAACGAATGAGCGCTTGGCTTGGCCGGTTTTGAGTGCCTTTTTTTGGGCAAAAAAAACCGGGCGCAAGAATCTTGGGCCCGGTGGCTGATTCTACCCGTTTTGTTTTGAAATTTCAAAACAAGGCGTCAGGAGTTTCTACAATTGGGGGATGTACGACCAAACGCCCCTATTGAGCAATCTGAACCCAGAGCAATTGAGGGCTGTCACGCTTCCCTCTGAATCGGCCCTCATTTTGGCGGGGGCGGGGTCTGGCAAAACCCGGGTATTAACCACCCGAATTGCTTGGTTATTACAGACCTCCCAGGTGGGTTCGGGGGGGGTGTTGGCGGTGACCTTCACCAACAAGGCCGCCAAAGAGATGATGCTGCGGCTACAGGCTATGTTGCCAGTGAATGTCAGGGGCATGTGGATTGGCACATTTCATGGCCTGTGCAACCGGTTTTTGCGGGCCCATTACAAAATGGCCAATCTGCCACAAACTTTTCAAATTTTGGACACGCAGGACCAGCTGTCGGCCATCAAGCGTTTGTGCAAACAGCACGGCGTAGACGATGAGCGTTTTCCACCCAAGCAATTGCAGTGGTTCATTGCCGGTTGCAAAGAAGACGGATTGCGCCCCAAAGATGTGGATGTGCGCGACGATGAAACCCGCCGCAAAGTTGACATCTACCAACTCTACGAAGACCAGTGCCAGCGCGAGGGCGTGGTGGACTTTGGTGAGTTGATGTTGCGCTCCTATGAGTTGCTGCGTGACAACGATTCAATCCGTTTGCACTATCGTTCGCGTTTTAAACATGTACTAATTGACGAGTTTCAAGACACCAACAAGTTGCAATATGCTTGGATCAAAATGATTGCAGGCCTGCCGGCAGAGCATGGCAGTGCCGTTTTGGCAGTGGGAGATGACGACCAAAGTATTTACGCATTCCGAGGTGCGCGAGTGGGCAACATGGCCGACTTTGTGCGCGAGTTTGGCGTGCAGCACCAAATCAAGTTAGAGCAAAACTACAGAAGCTACAGCAACATTTTGGACTCAGCCAACGCCCTGATTGGCAACAACAAAAACAGGCTTGGTAAAAACCTTCGAACTGACCAGGGCGCTGGCGAGCCAGTGCGAGTTTATGAGTCGACCAGTGACTTTGCGGAAGCGCAATGGCTGGTTGATGAGGTTCGTCAATTGGTCAAAGGCGATGGCTTGACACGCAAGGAGGTGGCCGTGCTGTATCGCAGCAATGCGCAGAGTCGTGTGATGGAGACGGCCTTGTTCAATGCCGGAGTGCCCTACAAAGTGTATGGTGGCCTGCGATTTTTTGAGCGAGCTGAAATCAAACACGCACTGGCCTATTTGCGCATTTTAGAAAATGCCAACGACGACACCAGTTTTTTGCGCATAGTGAATTTCCCGCCGCGCGGCATTGGTTCTCGAAGCGTGGAGCAACTGCAAGACGCTGCCAAAGGTTTAGGCTGCTCTTTGCATGATGCCGTCAGCACCACAGCCGGCAAAGCAGGCGCCAAGCTGGCAGGTTTTGTGGCCATGATCGATGTCATGCGCGAGCAAACGCCAGGCATGACTCTGCGCGAGATCATTGAATTGGTGCTCGATCAAACGGGTTTGATCGAGCATTACAAAACTGAAAAAGAAGGTGCCGATCGCGTTGAAAATTTGGAAGAGTTGGTCAACGCTGCAGAAAGCTTTGTCACGCAAGAAGGTTTTGGTCGTGATGCTGAGGCCACGGCTTCAGAGATGGCACCCAATGCAGAAGATGGTGAAGTGATGTCGCCATTGGCGGCCTTCTTAACGCATGCGGCCTTAGAGGCCGGGGACAATCAAGCGCAAGCGGGTGAGGATGCCATTCAACTCATGACGGTGCATGCCAGCAAAGGCTTGGAGTTTGACGCGGTGTTTATCTCGGGCTTGGAGGAGGGTTTGTTTCCTCACGAAAATTCCATGAACGACTTTGACGGTTTGGAAGAAGAGCGACGGCTCATGTATGTGGCCATCACGCGTGCGCGCAAACGTTTGTACCTCAGCCATTCTCAAACGCGCATGCTGCATGGTCAAACTCGCTATAACTTGAAGAGCCGTTTTTTGGATGAGTTGCCTGAAGAATGCTTGAAATGGATAACGCCTAAGAACCCAGGCTTTGCCACGGGGCTTGGCGGCGGCTGGACTTCACCCGCTCAAGCATTTCAAGCCAAGCCTGCTTGGGGGCACAGCAGTTTGAGCTCGGCAGAAACCTACAAAAGCCCGCCTGTGCCTGTGCAAAAAGCAGAGCCTTCGCATGGCATCAAGGTGGCCATGAAAGTGTTTCACACCAAGTTTGGTGAGGGTCAAGTTTTGGCCGTGGAGGGCGCTGGCGCAGATGCGCGGGCCCAAGTGAATTTCCCAAGGCATGGTGTGAAGTGGCTGGCCTTGTCGGTTGCCAAGTTAACACCTGTGGAATAATTTAGGACCGAAGGAAGAGAACTTTATGAAAATTGAAAAAGACACCGTGGTGACCTTGAAATACAAAGTGTCCGATGCGCAAGGTAAATTGTTAGAAGCTGCACAAGAGCCCATGGCTTATTTGCATGGCGGTTATGAAAACACCTTGCCCAAAATTGAAGAGGCCCTAGATGGCCAAAACAAGGGCTACCAAACCACATTGGTGCTGAGTGCTGCCGATGCCTTTGGTGAGCGCGATGAAAGTCTGCTGCAAACCATGCCCAAGAAAGATTTCCCACCTGGCGTGAAGGTAGGTGGGCAATTGCGAGGCCGCACACCAGATGGCCGCGAAGCCATTTTCAATGTGCTGAAAATCAAAGGCGACACCGTGATGTTGGATGGCAACCATCCTTGGGCGGGTCAAGTTTTGCAATTCCAATTGAATGTGCTGGACGTGCGCGCGGCCATTCCAGAGGAAATTGAACATCGCCATGTGCATGGTGCACATGGCCATCACCATTGATTTTTATGCTTGGTGTTCGCTGCCTGGCTCGGGCAATTCAAAACAGTCTTTCACGCTAAAGTAAACCGATGTGAAAAACATGGCCGCCATGAGCAAGGCGCCCGGCATAAGAACAGCAGCAGACAAATCGTTGCCACCTAAGGCGCTGCTGATGAGAAGAATGAGCATGGCACCCGCTACAAACACGCCTGCCCACGCTAGCAAATACACGGCAAATGCGCCTAAATTGCGCCAGCAAGCGATGGCGCTGAAAAACAGGCTTTTGACGGGTGGAACGCCGTGCCAATGAACCAAAGCCGGCGCGTGCCAAAAGAGCATTGACAAAGGCACGTACATGATGGTGGTCAACCACATGGCTGTCTGAAAGTCTGTATCGTTGACGACTTCAGGGGTGATGGGCGCATTGGCCAGATAGACCATGGCAAACCCGCCGCCATCGACGAGGGCTGAAATGGCCATGACTGCCAAAAAACTCAGGGCATAAAGGACACCCAGTAGCAGCATGGCCTTGAGTCGCTGTTGACCTGCACGAAAGGCCACCAACATCACAGTCGGCATGGGAAACTTTCCGCCAGCTGCCTGTTCAGTGGCAACCATAAGCCCCAAAGTGGCGGCTGGCAAAACGAGCAAGGCCAAGGCCGCGCCAATAAAGGGAACCATGGACAAGAGAGAAACCCATGCCATGAACAAAAAGAACAAACCAGTGAAAGCAAGTGGCTGGCGCCAGAAAGTGCGAATACCTTGTTTGACCCACAGCAGACCCTGCTTGGCAGGAACGATTTGAAGCTTCATATTCAGAGCTTAAAGGGCGAAGTTAAACGAGCACGCAATACCCGTTCAAAGTGGGTGGGATCGTGTGGTTTTAGCATGGATGCTTCTCTGGGTAAATGGAAATCCCAAAGCCGGGAAATCCAAAAGCGCAACGCTCCGGCGCGCAGCATGGCTGGTAGCAACTGTCTCTCGGCGGAGCGAAGTGGGCGTACTTCTTGGTACGCGTTCAGCATGGCCAAGGCCCTTTCAGGAGCGTGCTCTCCTGAGTTTAAGTCGATGCACCAATCGTTCATGCACACCGACAAGTCAAACAACCAAGTGTCATTGCCTGCAAAATAAAAGTCGAAGAAGC
>Ga0315899_10000614_pt1 | contig 42619 bp, 26 predicted proteins | sample LakEriMetagenome_2_FD_203518 | JGI IMG/M metagenome (GOLD analysis project Ga0315899, IMG submission 203518) | Freshwater fungal communities from buoy surface, Lake Erie, Ohio, United States - Buoy 4 MA112 | ecosystem: Environmental > Aquatic > Freshwater > Lake | place: USA: Lake Erie, Ohio...
GCTCACAGCAATGCCCTCTCGCGTCACTGCGATGAGGCGTACCTGGAATTGGCTGATGCCAGCCCGGGAAGTCGCGAGTTGGGGCCAGGTCATCAGCCGTCGACGCAACAGCGGATTGCCCAGCGGTTGTTCTGTGGGTTGGCCGAGTGGACTGCTCAAGGGCAGTTGGTTCGGCGGCCCCGTACGGTCACAGAGTTGGCCCAGTGGGCCGACTGTTCGCCCGAAGAATTGATTCGGGTCGCCGATGGATTTCGTCGCGAAACACGCACCTTTTTGCGATGTCCGGCCAAAACACCGGGAGATGCGCTTGAGGCGACGGACGTGCTGGATGTGACGCACGAGGCGCTGTTGCGGCAATGGGAGCGGCTGGCGGGCAAGCCAGCGCGCGCGGGACAGGAGCGCGGGGCCGACGGCTGGCTGCAAGGCGAGGAACTCGCCCGGCGGCGGTACCGGCGTCTGGCCGAGGCGGCCGAGGGAGAAGCGACCGCGGGTCTGTTGAAAGATCCCGAATTGGGGTTTCTCGATCAGTGGTGGCACGAGTTCGCCCCCACCGCGGCGTGGGGGAACGCGGTCGTGGCCGATTCATTCGACCGCACTGGCAACTTTCTCGAACGGAGCCGGGCGGCGACGGCGGCGGAACGGCAGGCGGCCGAGCGGCGGAACCAACAGGAACTGGCGAAGGAACGGTCGACGGCCGCCAAGATGCGACGGTTTACCCAGGCGAGCCTCACACTCGCGGCAGTGGCGACATTATGTGCGGTGGGGGCTGGATGGTGGTATTGGAAGGCACGCGCGGCGGAGACGGCAGCGAACACTGCCAAAGAGGCCGCCCAGAAAAGTGCGAAGAAGTCGCAAGAAAACGAAACCCTCGCGAAAGAGGCAGCCACCCGGGCAAAGACAGCCGAAGAGTTGGCGACGAAAGCCAAGGAAGCTGCCGAACAAGACCGCGACTTAGCGCAGCAGCAGAAGCGTCGTGCCGAACTCTTGCTCTACGCGAACGCCCTCGCGTACGCACAACGCGCTTGGAGTGATGGCAAGGCTAATTTGGCGTGGAACTATCTCGACTCGGCCCAGTCGAATCTGCGGGGTTGGGAGTACGACCATCTGTACAATCGATTCAGTCAGGAAAAAACGACGTTTCGTGGGCATTGGGGACGTGTAAGCAGCGTGGCGTACAGCCCGGACGGCAAGTGGATTGTCAGTGGCAGTTCCGACAAGACACTCAAGGTGTGGGACGCGGCGACGGGGCAGGAAACGCTAACGCTGCATCACCACTATCTTCCGGTTTCGAGTTTGGCTTACAGTCCGGACGGAAAGTGGATTGTCAGCGGTAGTGAGGACGAAATGCTAATGGTGAGCGAGGCGGCGACGGGGCAGCAAACTCTGACGCTGGAGCATCGAGGCACAGTCAACAGCGTCGTCTATAGCCCGGATGGAACAAGGATTGTCAGTGGCAGTTCGAAGTCGACGCTCAAGGTGTGGGACGCCAAGACGGGGATGGAAATATTAACGCTGACAGGGCATTCGGATGCGGTGACTAGTATATCGTACAGCCCGAATGGGAAGTGGATTGTCAGTGGCAGTGGTGACAACACACTGAAAGTGTGGGACGCGGCAACAGGGCAGAAAACGCTCACGCTGACGGGTCATACGAGTGCCGTCACCAGTGTGGCCTACAGCCCTGACGGGAAGGGGATTGTCAGTGGCAGTGAGGACAACACACTGAAGGTTTGGGACGCGCTGACGGGGGAGGAAGCGCTCACGCTGACGGGGCATACAAATTCGGTCACCAGCGTGGCCTACAGTCCCGACGGAAGGTGGATTGTCAGTGGCAGTGGTGACAACACACTGAAGATGTGGGACGCTGAGACGGGGGAAGACACGCTGACGCTGAGGGGTCACACTGACTGCGTTGTCAGCGTGGCGTACAGCCCCGATGGGAAGCAGATCGTTAGTGGGAGTGTAGACAAAACTGTTAAGCTTTGGGACATGGCCGCAGTGCAGAGAACGCTGCCCTTGAGAAGCCATACCGGTCTCGTCTCAAGCGTAGCGAACAGCCCAGACGGGACGCGGATTGTTAGCGGCAGTTCGGACTTGACGCTCAAGGTGTGGGACGCGACGACGGGGCAGGAAACGCTCACGCTGACGGGGCATAAAGACGTCGTCAGAGGCGTGGCCTACAGCCCCGACGGAAGGCGGATTGTTAGTGGCAGTGAGGACAAGACGCTGAAGGTGTGGGACGCGGCGACGGGGCATAACACGCTCACGCTGACGGGGCATACGGCACCGGTTCACAGCGTGGCGTACAGCTCGAATGGAAAGCAGATTCTCAGTGGGAGTTGGGACAACACGCTGAAGGTGTGGGACGCTGCGACGGGGCATAACACGCTCACGCTGACGGGGCATACGGCTCCGGTCTACAGCGTGGCCTATAGCCCCGACGGGAAGTGGATTGTCAGTGGCAGCGAGGACAAAACGCTGAAGGTGTGGGACGCGGCGACGGGGCAGAACACGCTCACACTGACGGGGCATACGAATTGGATCGCCAGCGTAGCCTACAGCCCCGACGGCAAGCGGATTGTCAGTGGCAGTTGGGACAACACACTGAAGGTGTGGGACGCGAAGACCGGTGAGACTACGCAGACGCTCAAGGGACATAACGACCGAATATTTAGCGTGGCCTACAGCCCCGATGGCAAGCGGATTGTCAGTGGCAGTGACGACAAGACACTGAAGGTGTGGGACACGGCGTGCGGGCAGGAAACGCTGACTCTGACGGGCCATAACGACGGAATCTTTAGCGTGGCATACAGTCCGGACGGAACGCGGATTGTCAGTGGTAGCCGGGACAAGACTCTCATGGTGTGGGCTACGGCAACAAAGCAGGGCACGCTGACGCTGAGGGGTCATACCGCGCCTGTCTTCAGTGTGAAGTACAGCCCCGATGGGAAGTGGATTGTCAGTGGTAGTGACGACAACACACTCAAGGTGTGGGATGTAGCGACGGGGCAAGCAACGCTGACGCTAGTGGAACATACGGAGGCGGTACGCAGCGTAGCGTACAGTCCGGACGGGAAGCGGATTGTCAGCGGCAGTGAGGACAACACACTGAAGGTGTGGGACGCAGTGACGGGACAGAAAATGCTGAGCTTACCGGGGAAATCCATTGCTATCCTCAGTGTCGCGTACAGTCCGAACGGCAACAGGATTGCCAGTGGAAGTTATGGAGAAAGGTTGGAGGTGAGGGATGCAATGTCGGGGAACCTAACGTGGATGCGGGGTCATGGAGCTGTTGTGTTGAGCTTAGCGTACAGCCCGGACGGGACACGGATTGTCACGGGAAATGGTTCAGCTTCGCTGACGGCATGGGACGCAGCGACAGGACAGGAATTGCTGTCGCTTCGAGGACATGGCATTCAGGTACGCAGCGTAGCGTTCAGTCCCGATGGGACGAGAATTGTTAGTGGTAGTGCGGACGAAACGCTGAAGGTGTGGAACGCGGCGACGGGGCAGGAAATGCTGACGTTGAAAGGGCATATGGATACCGTCAACAGCGTAGCGTACAGCCCGGACGGGAAGTGGATTGTCAGTGGCAGTTCGGACACAACACTCAAGTTGTGGGACGCGGCGACGGGGCAGGAAATGCTGTCGCTGAAAGGGCATACGGATGCCGTCAACAGCGTGGCTTACAGCCCGGACGGGAAGCGGATTGTTAGTGGGAGTGGGGACAACACACTGAAGTTGTGGGACGTGGCGACAGCAAGTCCATCGCAAAGCCCCCAGGTTCCTTGAAGCGATTGCGAGGGTAATCGAGCACCGCATCCATCGACAGTCAGCCAGTTGGTGGCGGGAGTCGGTCGGGGCAATTGATCACGTTTTATACGCGCTTCGGCTCGAAGCGAGACTCTCTCGCCTTGATTGCCATTCACGGGTTGTGGCTGTCCGCTGTCGCTGGGCGAGAAGAACTTGCGATGAATTTCAGGCGTCTTCAGTGGGAAGCAGCCCCCGTCCCACCCTGCGCCTGCCTCGCGACAACCCCCGCGAACCGAAACAATGCTCCTTCCGGCGGACTGTTCTGCCGGGGGCACCGCGTCCCCGCCCGACGCCGTCCGCCCCGCCCGGGATACGCCACCCGTTTCGCCCGACCCGAAAGGATTTTTCGATCACAGGGAAGCTGCTCGCTTGCTTCCTTCTGTGGTTCGCTGCCACCGCTTTGGTCACTGACATTCCACTCCAGTAGGGGGACCGTATCTGCATCGTCGGCGGCGGTCTGGCCGAACGGATGCAGCACTACGGCTGGCTCGAAGCCCGTCTCGTCTCCCGCTTCGGCGATCTCGACCTCACCTTCCGCAATCTCGCCTACTCGGGCGACATCGAGCGCCCGTTTCGCGGCCCGATCCGCCGCCCAGCGATGCATTTCCTTCCCGTATCCGACGTGCTGGCGCAGTTCGAGATTCTCGACACACAGCTCCGCCACTTCCGGGCGGAGTTCGGCGGCTTCCCAACGCAGCGAGCGCACCTCGCGCCGCAACTCCTCCACGAGGTTCACGTGCGACCTCGCCCCGAGCGCTGAACTCCGTTCCAGCACAACACCTTTCAGGATCACTCTCTTCACGCACCTCCACCGCCATTCACAAGGTCTGCTCCCAATACAGATAACCAACCGGTTGGCCGAATGTTGACAAGGGGGAAAATCGCAGCCCATTTCCAACAGCAGTGTGGCGATGATTCAGGACGGTCAGGTCCGGCGATTGCAGAAGTTGTTGTCGCGGGAGATGTCGTGGGGTGTGGCGGCGGTGAAGTCCGGGATCCGCGAGAAGAGGGCGCGATCGGTCGAGGTCCACTCAACCCGCTTCCTTCCGCCTGCCCCAGAGCCCCAGAGCCCCAGTCCGCCGCCCGCGCCGCTGGAACCCGGGCCGGGAACTGAAGTATCATAGGATTTCCGTCCCGTCGTTTGGTTCGGGGGGAATGATCGACCCGAAGTGACCTGCGCTCCGCCCACGCATCGTGCCATGAATCAACTCGAACACGATCTCTTCATCAGCTACTCAACGATCGACAATCAACGCGGCTGGGTCGCGGCATTCGTGAGACATCTAGAAATCGAATTAAATTCCGAGTTGGGAAAAAAAAATCAACAGCGAATCTGGTGGGATGAAGCCAAGATTGACAAGAACCTGCCTCTCACCACTCAAATTCGCGATCGAGTCAGCCGTTCCCGTCTGTTGGTCGTGCTGCTTTCCCCAGGCTATTGTGAGTCGGATTGGTGCCGACAGGAAAGAGAAGCGTTTCTGTCGCGCTTTCCCAACGCCTTCAATGAAGGGCGTTTGATTCTGATCGATTTGGGTAAGCTTGGAAAGGCTGATCGCCCGGAGGAGTTTCGAGAACTTCGGGGTCATGACTTTTTCACACCAAACGAGGCTGAACCCAATTGCGGTGAGCTGTTCGGTTTTCCCGTTCCAGATCTCAATGACCACGCTCATCGCAGGTTTTTCAACGCAGTCAATGATTTGGCGCGAAAGCTAAAGACTCAACTGAAAGCAACCGGGGCCCCCACCCTCGATCAAAGCGCCATCCCTCATCCCGGCATCCGCATCTTTCTGGCCCAGGCGACCGACGATGTGGCCGACGAACGCGACGAAGTCGCCCGCTATCTGGCCGATCACTTCACCGTTGCCCCACCCCTCGACGACCCACCGATCGGCAGCCTGGACGAGTGGAACAGGCGCCTCGACCAGGCGCTGCAAACGGCCGATGTGTACGTGCAGTTGGTCGGCAGTCTTCCCGGGCGCAAGCTGTTTGGCAGCGACCACCGCCCCGTGCTCGGGCAATTTGCCCGGGCGAGGCAGGCGGGGAAGACCATGTTCCTCTGGCGGAAGACCGATCCCGAAGAGGTGGCTGAACCCGCCCTGCGCGAGGTGCTCAACGCGGCCGAATATGTCCACACCATCCAGGAATTTCGGGAAGCGATCGTCCGCCGCGTCACCCCTCTTCCACCCGTTGTGGCATCGAAACCCACCGCCAGTCCCACCCCCGCCGACGCGCGCAGCGTGTTCATCCAGGCGGGGGTGGAAGATGCCGACCAGGCCGATCAGTTGAGCGATCTGCTGGCCGGCTGCAACTGCTTCGCCCAACGGCCGCTGCTCACCGGGACCCCCGAAGAAATTCGGGCCGATCTGGAGGAAAACCTCGACAGTTGCGACGGCGTGATTGTGCTCTACGGCAAGATTCCTCCTGCCTGGCTCAAGGCGCAGTTTCGCGAACTTCCGCGGCACTTCTCGCGGCGCAAGAAGAAGGCGGTGCCGCGCCCCATTCCCGCGTTGGCCGTCTATGAGGGGCAACCCCCCAACAAGCCCGATCCGGGAGTCAACGCCCCCGGCCTGCAGTGGATCGAAACCGGCGATCCCCAGTGGCGCGAGAAACTGCGCGACTGGGTGACCGGCATGGCTGAGGGAGGTGCCTCGTGAATCCCGCGCCCAACCCCGTCGAGACCCAGGCTCCCTACCCCGGCCTGCGGGCCTTTCTCACCGACGAGGCGGAACTGTTCTTTGGCCGCGACGCCCAGATCGACAATGTTTTGGGCCGGTTGAAAGACCAGCGGTTTCTGGGGGTGGTGGGGGGGTCGGGGTGCGGCAAGTCGTCGCTGGTTCGCGCGGGGGTGGTCCCCGCGCTCGAGGCGGGGGCGATGGGTGAGTTGGGTTCCGACTGGCGGGTGGCCGACTTCACCCCCGGCGACACCCCTCTGGCGAACCTTGCCGGGGCGCTGCTGCAATCGGGCGTGCTGGGAGATCGCTGGCCCGCGACCGAAGCGGGCCGGGCGCAGTTGACCGCCGCCCTGCGCCGCAGCGACCGCGCGCTGATCAACCTCGTGCGCCCCCTCGAACTTCCCCGGTTCACCCACCTGCTGCTGCTGGTCGACCAGTTTGAAGAGATCTTTCGCTTTCAGCAGCATGCGGCGAATGAAGCCCAGTTGTTCGTGCGGCTGTTGCTGACCACCTGCCGCGAGCTGCAGTTGCCCGTCTATGTGCTGCTGACGATGCGCAGTGACTTTCTGGGGCAATGCCCGGTGTTTGAAGGGCTGCCCGAGGCGCTCAACGACAGCCAGTACCTCTGCCCGCGCATGACCCGCGAACAGATTGCCGAGGCGATCGAGGGCCCCGCCGAACTGCGCGGGGCCACGGTCGACCCGGCACTGGTCACCCGGCTGATCAACGACTCGGGGGTCAACTCGGACCAGTTGCCGCTGGTGCAGCATGTGCTGGCCCGCATCTGGCGGGCCGCCCAGACGCGGGAAGGAACCCCCAGCCCCAGCCAACTGACGGTCGACGACTATCGGTGCGTGGGGGGGTTGCGGGAGGGATCGCGGGGAACTTCCGGCAATGCGAGCGGCAGTCTCAGTGGCAACGCCTTTTCGCGGCATTGCGATGAGGCCTATCTCCAATTGAACGACGGCACGGCCGCCAGCCGCGACCTGGGCCTCGGCCATCAACCCTCCCGCCGCCAGATGCTGGCGCAGCGTCTCTTTTGTGGTCTGGCCGAGGTGGGGGAGGCGGGGCAGGTGATCCGTCGGCCGCGGTCGGTGGCGGAGTTGGCCCAGTTCAGCGGCTGCCCGGTCGAAGAGGTCTGCGCGGTGGCCGACGCGTTTCGGCAGCACGGCCGCACCTTTTTGCGTTGCCCCACCAAAACCCCCAGCCAGCCTCTGGGGCCGGCGGACGTGTTGGATGTGACGCACGAGGCGCTGTTGCGGCAGTGGGAACGGCTGGCGGGACGCCCGGCCACGACGGAGGGAGAGATTCCCGTCGAGGGGTGGCTGACACGGGAGGAGTTCGCCCGGCGGCGGTACCGGCGTCTGGCCGAGGCGGCCGAGGGGGAGGCGACCAACGGTCTGTTGAAAGATCCCGAGCTGGGGTTTCTCGATCAGTGGTGGCGCAAGTTCGCCCCCAATGCGGCGTGGGGGAACGCCATCGTGGCCGATTCGTTCGCCCGCACCGGCAACTTTCTGGAACGCAGCCGGGTAGCGGCCGCAGCCGAGGCGGAACGTCAGGCGGCCCAGCGGCGGACACAACAGGAACTGGAAAAGGAACGAGCAGCAGCGCACAAATTGAGAAGGTACACCCTGGTGAGTTTGACGTTCGCCGCGGTCGCGAGCTTGTGTGCGGCCTGGGCCGGTTGGTGGTATTGGAAGGCAACGGTGGCCCAGGAAGCCGCCGTGAGCCTGGCCAAGGAAGCCCAAGAAAAAGAGCTCGAAGCACAGGAATCCGCCTCACGAGCCACCAAGGCCGAAGAGTTGGCTACGAAGGCGAAGGAAGCCGCCGAAGGCGACCGCGATTTGGCCCAGCAGCAGCAGCGGCGTGCCGAAGGCTTGGTCTACGTGAACACCATCGCGAACGCACAACGCGCCTGGAGTGATGGCAACGCCAAATTGGCGTGGCAGTATCTTGACTCGGCCCAATGGAATCTGCGCGGCTGGGAGCACAACTATCTCTACACGCTGTTCCAGCACGAGAAAACGACGTTTCATAAATATTCGGCACCTGTGCTCAGCGCGACGTACAGCCCGGACGGCACGCGGATTGTCAGTGGCAGTAACGACAACTCACTCAAGGTAAGGGACGCGGCGATGGGGCAGGAAACGCTCACGCTCACGGGCCATGAGGGTCCGGTCAACAGCGTGGCCTACAGCCCCGACGCGAAGCGGATTGTCAGTGGCAGTTCCGACAAGACGCTGAAGGTCTGGGACGCGGCGACGGGGCAGAAAACGCTCACGCTCACGGGCCATGAGGGTCCGGTCAACAGCGTGGCCTACAGCCCGGATGGGACGCGAATTGTCAGTGGGAGCTGGGACAACACACTGAAGGTGTGGGACGCGGTGACAGGGCAGGAAAGGTTGACACTGACGGGGCATAGAGATCAGGTCCTTAGCGTGGACTACAGTCCCGACGCGACGCGGATTGTCAGTGGCAGTTCCGACATGATGCTGCAGGTATGGGACGCGGCGACGGGCCAGCCAACGCTGACGCTGACGGGGCATACGAAGCCTGTCTCCAGTGTGGCATTCAGCCCGGACGGGAAACGGATTGTCAGTGGGAGCTGGGACAACACACTGAAGGTGTGGGACGCGGTGACAGGGCAGGAAAGGTTGACACTGACGGGGCATAGAGACCAGGTCCTTAGCGTGGACTACAGCCCGGACGGGAAATGGATTATCAGTGGCAGTGATGATAACAACCTGAAGGTGTGGGACGCGGCGACGGGGCAGGAGACGCTCACGCTGATGGGCCATAAGGCATCGGTCACCAGCGTGGCGTACAGGCCGGACGGAAACCGGATTGTCAGTGGCAGTGATGACAACACGCTGATGGTGTGGGACTTAGCCACGCGAAAGCAAACACCCACGCTGGCTGGGCATAAAGCTACTGTCACCAGCGTGGCCTACAGCCCCGACGGCAAGCGGATTGTCAGTGGCAGTGCGGACAAGACACTGAAGGTGTGGGACGCGACGACGGGACAGGAAACGCTTAAGCTGACGGGACATACGGATTGGGTCACCAGCGTGGCCTACAGCCCCGACGGCAAGCGGATTGTCAGTGGCAGTGCGGACAACACACTGAGGTTCTGGGACGAGACGACGGGAATGACGATGCTGGATCCGATGCTACATGATGCTCAGGTCACCAGCGTGGCCTACAGCCCCGATGGCAAGCGGATTGTCAGTGGCAGTGCGGACAACACACTGAGGTTCTGGGACGCAACGACGGGAATGACGTTGCTGCAGCCGATGCTACATGATGCTCAGGTCACCAGCGTGGCCTACAGCCCGGACGGGAAGCGGATTGTCGATGGCAGTTACGACAACACGCTAGGGGTGTGGGATACGGCGACGGTGCAGCCAACGCTGAAGCTGTCGGGACATGTGCGTTCGGTCCTCAGCGTGGCGTACAGCCCAGGCGGGACGCAGATTGTCAGTGCGAGTCGCGACAACACTCTTAAGGTGTGGGACGCAGTGACGGGCCAAGTCACGCTGACGCTGACGGGGCATACGGCACCGGTCTTCAGTGTGGCCTACAGCCCGGACGGGAAGCGGATTGTCAGTGGCAGTGCGGACAACACCGTGAAGGTCTGGGACGCGGCGACGGGGCAGGAAACGCTCACGCTGACGGGGCATACGGGTGCGGTCAACAGCGTGGCCTACAGCCCGGACGGGAAGCGGATTGTCAGTGGCAGCGACGACAAAACACTGAAGGTGTGGGACGCGACGACAGCGAGTCCAGTGCAACCTCCACCGATTCCATGAACCGACCGTCCCGGTGACCGACCACCGCGACCGTCGACTGACTCACGGGACGATCGGTGGCGGATTGTGGCTGGACGCTGTCGGTGGGCGGGTCGGCCCTCCAATCGGTTTCGCCGGTGCGCTGAGGGAGGCCCCCCGTCCCACGCCATGCCTGCCTTGCGACAACCCCCGCGAAGCGAAACAATGCCCCTTCCGGCGGGCTGTCGTGCCGGGGGCATCGCGCCCCCGCCCGACGCCGTCCGCCCCCACCGGGATACGCAACCCGATTCGCCCGTCCCCGAAGGACTTTTCGATGAAACGGAAGCTGCTCGCTCTCTGCCTGCTGTGGTCCGCCGCCACCGCCTCGGCCTCAGACGGGACATAAGAGTACGGTCAGAAGTGTGGCGTACAGCCCGGACGGGAAGTGGATTATCAGTGGTATTGATGACAAGACGCTGAAGGTGTGGGACGCGGTGACGGGGCAGGCAACACTCACTCTGACGGGGCATACGGGTTCGGTCACCAGCGTGGCCTGCAGCCCCGACGGAACGCGGATTGTCAGCGGCAGTCGGGACAACACAATGCAGGTGTGGGCCGCGGCGACAGCGAGTCCATCGCAACGCCCTCCGCTTCCTTGACGCCTCGCCCCCGGTGACCGACCATCCCATGCGTCGACTGTCTCGCGGAAAAACTCTGGGGGCGGTCTGGGGTCTTCATCCGGTTGTGATTGCGGAGTGTCCCGATGCGTGGTCTTGGTTCGGTGGGTGCCGTTGTCGGGTTGTGGCTGGTGGCTGTGCCGGGCGTGGTCTGGGCCCAGGCCGACGCGCCGCGGCCGCCGGCGGGATTTCGCGCGCTGTTCAATGGGAAGGATCTGACCGGTTGGTACGGTTTGAATCCGCACAGTGTCACGGGGCTGACCGGAGAGAAAAAAGACGCCAGCCTCGCCCAGCAGCGGGCCGAGTTCGCGACCCACTGGCGGGTTGAGCAGGGAGAACTGGTCAACGACGGCCATGGTCCGTATGCCACCACCGAGGCCGAGTGGGGAGACCTCGAATTCCTGATCGAATACAAGACGGTCGCGGGGGCCGACAGTGGGATCTACCTGCGGGGTCTGCCCCAGGTGCAGATCTGGGACTGGAACCAGCCGTATGACCTCAAGAACCCCACCCGCAAGCCGCACCTGGGCTCGGGGGGGCTGTTCAACAACACCCCCGGCACCACGGGGCGCGATCCGGCGGCCCGCGTGGACCGTCCGTTTGGCGAGTGGAACCAGTTTCGCATCCGGCAGATTGGTGACCGCACCTGGGTCTGGCTGAACGACACGCTGGTGGTCGAAGACACGCCGCTGGAAAACTACAACGCCCGCAGCGAGCCGATTCCCGCGAAGGGGCCCATTCATCTGCAAACGCACGGCGGCGAGATTCGCTGGCGCAACATTTTCGCGCGGGAGATTGGCCCCGAAGAGGCCCGGCAGACATTGGCGGCCGCCGATCAGGAACGGAAGAACCGCCTGGCCGAGGGGTTGGCCCTGCATGTGTCGTTCGATCAATCGCTGGAGGCCGACTTCTCGCGGGGAGACCGGAAATGCTACGTGCAGCAGGGGGCCGATCTGGCTCCGGCGACGACCACCCCCGAAGTGCAGCTGGTTGCCGACGGGGGGAAATTCGGAGGGGGGCTGCACTTCGTCAAGAAGAACAACCACCGCCCGGCTTACCGGGATGCCGGGGTGCTGGGCTACAACAGCCGCCGGTGGGGAGCCTCGGTCTCGGTCTGGCTCAAGCTCGATCCCGACCGGGACCTCGAACCGGGCTATTGCGACCCCGTGCAGATCGTGGGGGACGATCTGAAGAAGGGATTCATCTTTCTCGAGTGGTCGAAGGATGAAACGCCGCGATTCTTCCGGTACGCCATCCGGCCGTTGTTTCCCATCTGGAACCCCGACAATGTGCAATGGGGCGACATTCCGTTTGCGAAGCGGCCGATGGTGCAGGTCGAGAAGGCTCCGTTCTCGCGCGACACGTGGACGCACGTGGTGTTTTCCGTGGACAATGTGAATGACAAGAGCCGCCCGCAGATCGGCCGGCTGCACCTCAACGGCAAGCTGCAGGGAACGATCGAGAACTGGGATCTGACGTTCGACTGGAATCCCGAGAAGGTGCTGCTGGTGTTGGGGGCGGCGTATGTGGGGCACCTGGATGATCTGGCGGTGTTCGATCATCCGCTGACCGAGGGAGAGATCAAGACGCTGTTCAGTCTGCCGCACGGGGTGCGCGACCTGCGTCCGTAGCGGGAATCTGCGGCCACTGCCACGGGTCTTCGCTCCCGGTGCAGCCGTTCCGGGAGGGGGAACCTCCGTGTGCGCCCTCGGCTGGACATCCTTTCGAAGACCCGCGTCGACAGGGATCGAAGGCCGCGAGGCGGGAGCGCGGACCTCCGTGTCCGCCCGCTGGGTCTCCGTCCGAAGATCCGCGTCGACTGGGGCCACAACCAGCGCGGCCGAAGCCCGCAAGGGGAAAGCAGCAGAACGTCGAACCGTCGCACGCGGCGGAGTGGATTCACACACCGGGCCGACCAATGAGCCCGGTCCTCTGGACGCTGGTCCTCGTCCGGTGTGCCCGGTCGTGGAGATTGGACTCCCGAACAGGTTTTCAAACGTGTTCTACGATTGACGCACCAACAAAAAAAACCGGTCGTCGACCCAAGCGGGTCGACGACCGGTTTGTGCGTCATGAGCGGGCGGAGAGGGGGACCGTGTGCTCAGGCAGCGCGGCTGCCGTCGCGGAGCGACAGCTTGGTCTCACCCCGGACCACTTCGGGAGTGATCACGTAGAGCTTGCCGGGCTCCTGTTCGGGAAGGTCGAACATGATGTCGAACATCAGGCCTTCGATCACGCTGCGGAGTCCACGGGCCCCGGTGTCTTTCGACAGGGCGATCTTGGCGATCTCCCGCAGCGATTCGGTGGTGAATTCGAGCTTGGCGTTTTCGAGCTGGAAGAACTTCTGGTACTGTTTGACCAGCGAGTTCTTGGGCTCGGTCATGATGTGAACCAGATCGTCTTCCGACAGCGGGTGGAGGGCGCTGACCACGGGGAGGCGGCCCACCAGTTCGGGAATCATGCCGAACTCGATCACGTCGTCGACGGTGGCGTGCTGCAGCAGCTGATTGCGCTGCTCGGTCTCGGCCGAGGTCGCGGGACCGGAGCCAAACCCGATGGTCTTCTTCCCCAGCCGGCGGGCGATGATGTTCTCGAGCCCCACGAACGTTCCTCCACAGATGAAGAGGATGTTGGTGGTGTCCATCTGGATGTACTGCTGCTCGGGGTGCTTGCGGCCCCCCTGGGGCGGGACGTTGGCGACGGTCCCTTCGAGCATTTTCAGCAGGGCCTGCTGCACCCCTTCCCCCGAGACATCGCGGGTGATCGAGACGTTCTGGCTCGTCTTGCCGATCTTGTCGATCTCGTCGATGAACAGAATGCCCCGCTGGGCCTGCTCGATGTCGAAGTCGGCGGCGTGCAGCAGTTTCAGCAGCAGGTTCTCGACGTCTTCACCCACATAACCCGCTTCGGTCAGGGTGGTGGCGTCACCGATGGCGAAGGGAACCTGCAGCGCTTTGGCCAGCGTGCGGGCCAGCAGGGTTTTGCCCGAGCCGGTGGGTCCAATCAGCAGAATATTCGACTTTTCGATTTCGACATCGTTCTCGGCGTCGGCCGCGAGCATGAGCCGCTTGTAGTGGTTGTGCACCGCCACTGCGAGCATTTTCTTGGTGACCCGCTGCCCGATCACATACTGATCGAGTTGCCCCACGATTTCGCGGGGGGTGGGGACTTTGGTGAAGAGGGGGCGGGAGGTGCCCCGACGGCGTTTTTCCTGGTCGAGAATCGACTGACAGAGTTCGATGCACTCGCCGCAGATGTACACGTCCCCCGGCCCCTCGACCAGAGGCCCGACATCGCGATAGCTCTTGCGACAGAAGGAACAGTTGGCATTCTTCTTCCCGGCCGTGGCACGGTTTCCGGGGGTGAAGTCTTTACCGTTGGGCATCGAAATTCTCGTGGTGACGATCCGACACGCGGGCCAAGTCTGACACAGTCAGCCTGCATTGTAGCAATTGGCGCTCCATCGCCACGAGATTCGACGTTCGAATCTGTCCCGGACGACTCGTCCTGCGTCCGGGGCTCTACTCCTCCTCGACTTCCTCCCCCCGATCCCACTCCTCCTCTGGCTCCACGGGACGGGCTTCGACCCGACGCGGACGATCTTTTCCGCTGACTGCGGATGGGGGCGAACCGACTCCCATGCGGGCGATCAATCCGTCCTTGATTCTTCGGAATTCCTCTTCGCTTAACTCACCCCGGGAGACCATTTCGCGGTATTCGGAAAGGAAAAGCGGACTGCACCCGTCATCTTCCGAACTGTCGCGCAACCAAGCGCGGACCCACCACAGCAGCCCCGCCAGCACAAACAAGACCGCCACCAGTCCCAGCATGGGCCAAATCAGGTGGCTCATCAGGTTGGAAGGTGTGGGCAAGATGGATGGCCTTTGCGTTGGGGAAGTTTTTACAACGACCAGGAATGGCCCGGCTCGCGCTGCACGTCACCCGCCGGGGCCCTTCGGCTAGGCCCATTTCTCCCAGTTCTTCTCGTACTCATCCACGTTCTCTTTGGTGACGGGATCGAGGGGGGCAAAATCGATTTCTTTTTCGGGATCTTTCCCGGACCGGCACTTCTCGACCAGGATCTCGACGCAGCGCTGTCCGAAGTTGAAATACCGCTGGCCCAGCAGCAGTTGCACATCGCCGATCCGCAGGTGCTCCAACTGGGGCTTGAGGGTGTCCATCGAGACACAAATGACCTCGCCCGGCTGCCAGGGGAGGGGCCGGGCCGTCATGATGGGCCAACCCCCCACCATCGCCCAGCCAATGATCTCGGGATTGGCCTTCTGCACGCTCTCCACTTTGGCATACGAGTCCTGGGGAGTCTCTTTGTGGTAGAAAACCCCCGCGAGAGTGACCTTCTCGCGGCCCAGGATCTCGGACCGGGCCCCCTCGACACGCCGCTGCAGATTGGTGGCCGACTCGTTGCCCGCCAGGATGGCGATGGCTCCCTCGCGGTCCCCCACCCGGGCCAGGACCTGCCGCATCACTTCCCGGCCCGCTTCCCGGTCGTCGGTCCCCACATAACAGAGACGATTCGATTCGGGAGCATCCGAATCGAAGCACATCACGTTGACCCCGCGGGCGACCGCATCGTCCAGATTGCGGCTGACCTTGCTGGCGTCGGAACAGGCGATGGCAATCGCATCGGCCCCCGCGTTGACCAACTGCTCGATGTAGTCGGCCTGCTTCTGGGCGTCTTCGTCGTTGGGGGTTCGCCAGTCAATCTCGATCTTGGTCCCCAATTCCTGCGTCAACTCGGCGGCCCGCACCTCGGCCCCCTTGCGGGCAGCCAGAAACACCGGATTGCTGTTGCTCTTGGCAATCAGCCCGATGCGGTAATTCTTGGCGCGGGGACTTCCAACGGGAGAGACCGGTTTCCGACTCTCGCAGCCCGAGAGCCAACCTCCCAAGGCCAACGACGCGGCCCCCGCCGCCAACTGCCGACCAAAGTCCCGGCGACTGAGTTCACCAATTTGCCCGTCGGGTGCAGAGACGTATTTCACGGAGCGGAATCCCACGAGAGCGCAAAAGACAAGACGACTGTTCGAAAAGGCACCGGCAGTTCCATCGCCAGTCCCTGCTGGCAACCCCCCCACGCCACAGTATAACGGTGTCCCCGAGGGGAATCGATTCCCGCGAGGGGGGAGATTGACCCGTGAAAGCCCATCGGCGAAGAAGGAGGTCAGTCCTCCCAGTCGAATGCCAGGTCGAGCGCCCGGGCCGAGTGAGTCAACCCCCCGACACTGATCCGTTCCACCCCTGTCCGGGCAATGGCCGCCACCGTTTGCAGGGAAACACCTCCCGAAGCCTCCAGTTCCACCCTTGGGGCCAGCCGGTCGCGCAGCGCCACTCCTTCGGTCAATTGCGGCGGTGACATGTTGTCCAGCAGCACGATTTCGGGTTGGGCGGGCAACACCTCGGCAAGTTGGGCGAGGGTGTCGACCTCAATTTCCAGCAGCAGATTCGGGTACATTTCGCGGCAGCGGCGGATCGCACCCGGCAGACTGTGTTCACCCGAGAGAGACTGCCAGCCGGCGATGTGATTGTCTTTGATCAGGATCTGGTCGTAGAGCCCGATCCGATGGTTCCGGCCACCCCCGGCCCGGACTGCGTATTTGTCGAGCAGCCGCCAGCCGGGAAAAGTCTTGCGGGTGTCGTAGATTCCCGCCCGGGTCCCGGCGGTGTGGGCGACGTACTGGGCCGTCAGCGTGGCCACCCCCGACAGCCGCAGCAGGAAATTGAGGGCGGTCCGTTCACCCGTCAGCAGGGCCCGCAGCGGCCCGGTGAGGCGGGCAACCACCTGGCCCCGCTCGAGGCGAGCGCCATCGGGGACCAGCAGGTCGACGTGGACTCGGGGGTCGAGCAGGCCGAACAGTTCGGGAAGCACATCTCCTCCCGCCAGCACCCCGGTTTCCCGCGCCACCACCGCCACCCGCCCCACATCCTGGGGACCAATCAGCGCCAGGGTGGTGACGTCGCCAGTCCAGCCCAGGTCCTCGGTCAGTGACCAGTCAATCAACCGTCTCAGTGCGTTCTGTTCGGCCGGGGTCATGGAGGTCTGGAGCATGAGCTGCCATCGGGAAGAGGAGGTGGGTCGCTTGTGTGGGTTGTAGCGATCGGGGAGAATTGCCGGAATAGTGCCCCCTCGAAGGACGGAGATCGCTGGATCTCCGCGGGGCGGGAGGGAGAAGCGAAAGGCCGCAGGGTGGCCATTCGCGTGGCTGTTGAGTCGATTCGGAAGAGGTCTCTTGTGAACGCTGAGTGCCGAGAACTGCCCCGTGCCGCCCGTCGTGGAGCACGAACCTGGATGCTGTTGGGGATGGCTCTTGTGGGGGGAGGGTTGGTCGCCGGCGGGATCGTCCCCGGGGGGGGCGGCCGGGGACTGGCGCAGGAGGTGGCCCCTTCTTTGGCCGACCACTACGGATTCGCTCCACTGGAGTTGTACAAGCTGCAGTTGCGCTCGGCCAACCTGCTGGCGGGAGACTTCAACCACGACCAGCGGGTCGATCTGGTGCTGGTCGACAACAGCAACAGCCGGCTCGACTTGCTGCAACAGCAACCGGATGGGGCAGCGCCGGCTCCGGCCCCCGGTGCCGTCCGGGTGAACAATGTGCAGAATGACCGCCGGTTCGAGCATCGCAAGATCCCCCTCGACCGCGAGGTGGCCTCGCTGGCGGCGGGGGATTTCAACGGCGATGGGCGGCGCGACCTCGCCTGGTTCGCCTCACCCGATCAACTGACAGTGGCTTATCAGTCGGCCCTGGCCGATTTCACCGAGCGCCAGCGGTTGCGGCTGCCCGATGTGCAGCCCGCCCAATGGGTGTTGGCCGCGGGGGACCTGAACGGCGACCAGCGCGACGATCTGGTGGTGCTGGGAAAGCATGACACCTATCTGATTGCCCAGACCCCCCAGGGGACGTTGGCCAGTCCGCAACGGCTGATGAACACAACCGAAAACCTGGGGCTGGCTCAGGTGGCCGATCTCGATGGCGATGGCCGAAATGACCTCGCGTATCTGAACGCGAGCGATCCGGACCGGCCGTTTTGTGTGCGGCTGCAGGGAGCGGATGGCCGCCTGGGGCCCGAATTGCGGTGCGAACTGGCGAAGACCCGCGGGTTGACGCTGGCGAACATCGACGGAAAGCCGGGGGTGGAAGTGCTGGCGATTGAGGCGCAGACCGGGCGGGTCAAGGTGCATCAGCTGCAGCAGGCGCAGGCCCAGCCGGGTGAACTGGCCGGGCAGTTGATTCAGTACGGGTTTGGGCAGACCGGCAAGAACCGCGACCTGGCCACGGGAGATCTCGACGGCGACGGTCTGACCGATGTGATTGTGAGTGACCCCGACTCGGCTCAGATGATTGTCTTCCGGCAGCAGGCCGGTTCGGGACTGGACCTCGGGAGCACGTTCCCCGGGCTGGTGGGGGCCGAGCAGGTGCGGGTGGGGGATCTGGATGGCGACGGCCGGTTGGAAGTGGTGGTGCTGTCAACCAAGGAAAAAACCATTGGTCTGTGCCGGATGGAGCAGGGGCGGCTGACGTTTCCCAAGGCCCTGCCCACCGAACGGGAGCCCGTCGCGCTCGATCTCGCCGATGTGAATGGCGATGGTCGGGCCGAAGTGGTCTTTCTGGGGCGTGAGCGGTCGGCCCAGGCGTCGAAGTATTTTCTGCAGGCGTTGACGGTGAACGCCGAAGGAGATTTCACCGCCGCCAAGCTGGGTGGCCAGGATGCCATTCCCGTGGCCTTGAAGACGGCTCCCGACCGGCTGGTGGCGCTGGATGCCAATCAGGATGGCCGACCCGACTATCTGGTGTTCGCGGGGAGCGATCGGCCCCCCGTGTTTCTGGCCACGGGTGCCAATGGGGTGCCCGCCGAGGTCTCGGCTGCCGAGGGGGGCTTTGGCCTGGGGAATGTGGGCCCGGGGGGGCTCTTTCTGGGGAAACTCGACAAACCGGTGGTGTTGGTTGCCCAGAGCAACTTTGCCCGCAATGTGATCGCCAACGAGAAAAACCAGTGGCAGGTGGTGGATCAGTACAACGCGGCTGAGGCGGGGGCCAAGATTGTGGGGGCCGCCACCGTGAACCTCGATGGGGACGGCGGGAATGAAATTGTCCTGGTGGATGCCGGGGTGAAAAAACTGCGGATCCTGCGGTCGGAGGCGGGGGTGTTCCGCCCGTGGCGCGAGGTGGATATTGGAGCGTTTCCCTTCAAGTCGGTGCATGTTGCCGATTTGAATGGCGACCGGCGGGAAGATCTGCTGCTGTTTGGAGAAGGGAAGTTTGGCGTGCTGTACGCCGGCCGGACCGACCCCCGCCTGACCACCATTTCGAGTTACGAAACCCGGCAGGAAAAGGTGCGATTCAACGATCTGGCGGTGGGGGACCTGAATGGTGATGGCCAGCCCGATGTCGCGGTGATCGATGTGCAGTCGCAGTTTGTGGATGTGCTGAATTACACGCCGCAGTCGGGGTTGCGGCATGCGGTGCAGTTCAAGGTGTTCGAGGCGAAGAGCCTGGGGGCCGAAGAGCGTTCTGGGAGCGAGCCGCGGGAAGTGCTGATTGCCGACGTCACGGGAGATGGCCAGGCCGACCTCGTGCTGTTGAGTCAGGATCGGGTTCTGGTGTATCCCCAGGATCGACCCGCCGGGGAGGCGAACACGTCGCCCGGGAAGTGACGGAGCCAAGGGCTTCGGCGGAGGGTGACCGGTATTGGGTTGTGGACTGCGGTCCCGGGCGGGGAGAGGCGGTTTTCTTTCAAGACCCCGAAAATCGGTTTGCCACGGTCCCGCACAGCCGATAGCATTCGCAGAGGGAGTTCCCGCACGGCCTGGAAAATCTGCCGTGACTGTCTGTCGAAATGTTGGCTGGGAGACGGAGTCTGCCGGCGAACCGTGACTGCTTCCGGTTGCCCGCACCCGTCGAGGGGGCGCCGCAATCGGGTGCGTGTTGTCCCGTAGGCTGTGACGCGAAGGGTCAAACAGATGGACGTGGCAAGTGTGTATCGGCGCTGGGTGGCGGGAGCGGTTCTGGCCGCGGTCTGCGGCATGGGGGCGTCGGCCGCGGCCCAGGGGGTTTCTCCGAAGGGACCAATTCCCGGAGCGCCTGGGGGCCCACCGCGTCCTGGAACTCCGGGTGTGCCGGGCGCACCCGGAACGGGAGTGAGTGTCGGGACTCCGGGAGCAGTCGGGGACACGCCGCAGGATCCCCCCCCGGCTGATCCGGGCGATCCCCAGGATCCGCCGCAAGATCCACCCAAGGGAAAATCGCCCAAAAAACCGGTGCCGAAGAAGCCTCCCCGGAACGGTCAACGACCGGGTGTTGGAGGTGGGATGGGAGGTGGTCGTCCCGGCGTTGGTGGGGGCCTGGGAGGAGGACTTGGCGGGGGTGGGTCGATCGGGGGCGGTGGAGGCTCGATTGGAGGAGGGGGAGGATCGATTGGAGGAGGCGCAGGGACCGGGGGCATTGCGGGTGGTCCGGGGGGCGGCCCGGGAATGGCTGGCCCGGGAATGACTGGAGGGATGCCTGGAGGAGGTTCGATGGGGCCCCCCGGGGGGATTCCGGGGGCACCCGGCGGGGGCTTGCCAGGCGGGGGTGGCGGAATGCCCCCCGGTGGAGGGATTGGCATGCCGGGCGGCGGGATGCCTCCCGGAGGAATTCCGGGCGCGCCTGGGGGTGGGATCGGCATGCCGGGGGGGGGAATGCCTCCCGGTGGTGGAATAGGCATGCCACCTGGTGGAGGATTGCCCCCGGGTGGAGGAATTGGACTGCCCCCAGGTGGTGGGCTACCTCCCGGTGGTGGGCTACCTCCCGGTGGGGGACTACCTCCCGGTGGGGGACTGCCTCCCGGTGGGGGACTGCCTCCGGGTGGGGGACTGCCGCCCGGTGGAGGATTGCCGCCCGGTGGAGGATTGCCGCCCGGTGGAGGATTGCCCCCCGGTGGAGGATTGCCCCCCGGCGGAGGATTGCCCCCCGGCGGTGGTTTGCCCCCGGGTGGGGGAATTGGAATGCCCCCCGGTGGCGGGATGCCTCCTGGGGGAATTCCCGGGGCGCCCGGCGGTGGAACAGGCATGCCCGGTGGCGGTACGGGAAATCTGCCCCCTGGGTTGACCGGGGGAGGTGGCTTCCTGCCTCCCGGGGGTAACATTCCTGGAGCGCCCCCCGGAGGAATTGGGGGGGGGTTCCCTGGCGGTGGGACGCTGCCTCCGGGCGGCATCCCCGGTGGTGGAATTCCCGGTGGTGGTGTCGGCGGCCTGCCCGGTGGAGGAATCCCGGGCGGTGGAATTCCGGGCGGTGGAATTCCGGGTGGTGGAGTGGCGGGTGGTCCTGGATTTGGCGGGATGATTCCCGGAGCGCCCCCGGGTTCCGGCATGCCCGGGGGCCCCTCGCTGCCCGGTGGTGGAATTCCCGGCGGTGGAATCCCCGGAGGAGGCATTCCGGGAGGAGGCATTCCGGGAGGAGGCATTCCGGGAGGCGGGATTGGTGGCCTGCCCGGTGGTGGAGTTCCAGGAGGCGGTTCGGGAGGTGGTGGGGTGGTCTTGAAGCCCCCTCCCGGGACCGCCAATCCCGGTGGTGGCCAGATTCCCGGGATCCCGGGAGGTGGTTCGGGAGGCGGCATTGGGAATGTGCCGCCAGGTGGGATTCCGGGGGGCGGGGCTCCCGGCGGTGGCGGAATCCCGGGTGGAGGTGGCATCCCGGGTGGAGGTGGCATCCCGGGTGGAGGGAACCCCGGAGGGGGGATTCCCGGAGGGGGATCTGTTCCGCCCAGGTAAGCCTTCCAGAACGGTTTGGTGTGTCTGGTTGTTCGCCTGCGAATGACTGGGGTCGGCCAGATCGTTCCAGACCAAATCCTTCCACAGCGTAAGATTTCCCGGCCCCGGCAGTTGTCTGCCGGGGCCGGTTTTGTTTTCACGCTCCGGGCTTCAGCCCGGCTGCTGCGACGAGTTCGCGTTGGGCGGTGCTGACACCTGCCCTGCCGGTCATGCCCCGGGCCGCATCCACTTGAGCCGTGGTCGCGCTCAGTTCGCCGGAATCTGGGCCACCCATTCGGAAGTGGTCCGCCAGCCGGTCTGTTCGATCCGGGCGAACTCACGTTCAATTTCGGTCCCTTCGTAGAACGACAGCCAGCCGCGCAGGTGGCGGACCTCGCCGGGGCCGCAATCGGGAAACTGCGGATCCGAATGCAGGCAGGGGCAGGGGGGGTTGGCCCAGGCCCGCTGGCAGGGATCCCACGCGGTGATGATCCAGCGGTTGCCCTGTTCGGAACGCACCGCCACGTACGGGGACTGCAGCACCTTGTTGTCGTTGGTCTGCTGGTCGAAGCCCGCGGCTCCCCGCAGCATCACGCAATTCTGGACCCGCAGATCACTGAGCGGCTGGGGGCTGCCATTGACCAGTCGCAGCGACATCCGCACGGCATCGCGTCCTGCGACGACCCGGGTGCGGAACGCAATGCCGTTGGGAAGTTTCCGTTCGCACTCCAGCGCCCCCTCGGCGGTGCGCCGCCATTCCAGTCGTTCGAGCGTGATCTCCTGCTTGTCCCAGACGGTGGGGATGTGGGTGTGGGCCAGATAGGTGAGGCCGAGGTTCGACCAGAGCGCTTCGGGAATGTCGGCCACCACGTAACTGGCGGGATCCCAGGGGGTGAAGATGCTGATCTTCGTCTCGCGCTGTGGTTCGATCGCCCCATCGAGAAACCCGATGCGCGGGTGCCGGCCTCCCGGATAGGGAAGCACCAGAAGGGGGGCCTCGGCACCCCGCGGTGGGGCGTTGTCGGGGGTGATTTCGAACTTCACCAGAGACTGGGTGATTGCCTCCGGGTCGAGTCCGGTCACCTCGCTGATTTCGGCAAACGTGTACCGGTGATACCACACCATGTTTTCCAGCCAGGTGCGCAGTTCGTCCTCAGAGGCGGGAGGACGGTTTTGACCGGTGGCTGTCCGGGCTGACTGAGGCTGGGATTTCTGGCCCGCTTCGTTTTGGGCTGGGGCTGGCTGGGTTTGTGGAAGCAATGCGGCGGCCAGGCTGGCAGTCAGCAGGTTCCGGCGGTTCAGTGGAGCAGGAGAGGCGGGCATCACGGTGCGGTGGGCGTCTGGGTGGAGGTGAGGGGTTTTCCCGAAAATGATACCGGGATGTGGGTCATGGCGGCAGCGTGCTGCGTGTTGCAAACCCCCTCTCAGAATCTATGATTCCCCAGCCAGACCGGCCCAAGTTTTCTCCCCCCCTGCTTCTCGTCTCCCGAGAGATTTGTCACGTGAGCAACCCCAACGCCCCCGCCACCGAAGCGGCCCTGAAAGCGGCCCAAGACAAGCTGGACGCCCATGTCCGTGAGATCATCGAGTGGCATTTCAATCCTGCCACGGGCTGCCCCTTCTGGCTGGAGCGGGCCAAGTCGCTGGGGTTTGATCCGCGCAAGGCTGTGCAGACTTACGACGATCTCAAGAAGTTCCCCTCGTTCGAAGACGAATGGTTGCGGGGCGGGCCGATCAGCCGGTGGATTCCCCAGGGACTCAAGGGGAAGGGAGTCTACGTCTTCGAGACCGGGGGAACGACCGGCATTCCCAAGAGCCGGATGCAGATCGACGACTGGAAAACCGACTACGAGAACTTCAGTGACACGCTGCCTGACGACAAGTTCCCCAAGGGCTCGAACTGGCTGATGCTGGGCCCATCGGGTCCCCGTCGCCTGCGTCTGGCGGTCGAGCACCTCGCCCAGCACCGGGGAGGCATCTGCTTCTGTGTCGACCTCGACCCACGCTGGGTGGTGAAGCTCATCAAGCGTGGCAACATGAAAGAGATGGAGGCGTACCGCGATCACGTGATCGACCAGGCGCTGACCATTCTCTCGGCCGGCCACGACATCCGCTGCATGTTCACCACCCCCAAGCTGCTCGAGGCACTCGCCCAGAAGCTGTTCGACAAGGGGTCGAGCATCAAGGAGACCGGCATTACCGGGATCTTCTCCGGCGGAACCGAGTTCACCCCGCAGTGGTACCGGTTCGCGATGGAAGAACTGCTTTGCGATCCGAACAATCCCGAGTCGGGCCCGGTCTTCATGACCCCCACCTACGGCAACACCCTGATGGGTCTCGCCTGCGGCAAGCCGTTCGACCCCGCCGACAACTACAAGATCACCTACTTCGCCCCGCAGCCGCGGGCCGTCATCGAGGTGGTCGAGTTCAAGGATTACAACACGCTGGTTCCCTACGGCGGCACGGGACGGGTGAAGCTGACCACCCTGACGAAGGAAACCTTCATTCCCGGATTCATGGAGCGTGATGAAGGGGAGCGCGAAAAGCCGATCGCCCGTTACCCCTGGGACGGAATCAGCGGGACCCGTCCGTTCCACGAGTTCGCCAAGTCGACCACGGTCGGCGTGTACTAAGTCCTGAGACCGGGTTCACCCCTTCCTCAGGCCGAGCCATGTTGCCGGCGGGACCGCTGTTGCGTGGCAGTCCCGCCGGTCGCTTTCCCCCATGAAGAGCAACAGCGGCTGGTTGGCGTTGTTTGCCGCCGTCCTGTCCGCTCCCTCAGACACCTTCCGAGCCCATCGACCACACCAGGTACACCATGATTGATATTCCCGTTCTGCGCTGGGGCAAGCCTTACGACAGCATGGAAAAGCAGGAGGTCGTGCACTTCGAAACCGGCGAACCGGTCGCCCGTGTTTCGCAGGCGAACGGCGCCATGGTGAAGATGGATCGGCGGTTTGCTCAGCGGGCACGGGACTCGTTGCGGCAGTTTTCGATCGATCAACTGCTGGAGATGATGGCCAAGGCGGGCGACCTGTATCTCAACGCCACCCTGCCGATCGGCAATGGCACGCAGACCCCTGCCGATTTCTGCCGCATGCAGTCGGCCACCACCGGACTGCCCGAGCATATGGCCGCCTTCAACATGCGGAAAAACCATTTTGTGCTCACCCACATGCGGGAGATTCTCGAAGCGCTCACGCGGGGGTTGCCCTTCGACATTCTCTCGAAAGGTTTTGGCAAAGAGAACCGCGGCGTGATGCTGAGCTACCAGGCCAACAGCCCCGTGTTGGGTCTGGTCTTGCCGTCAAACTCTCCCGGGGTGCATACCCTGTGGCTGCCGGCGATCGCCCTGCAGATTGGTCTGGTGTTGAAGCCCGGCTCGCAGGAGATCTGGACTCCCTACCGCATGACCGAGGCGTTCTACCAGGCGGGCATTCCCCGGGAGGCGATTTCGCTGTATCCCGGCGGGCACGACGTCGGCCCCGCGGTGATGGAAGCGTGTGACCGCTCGATGATCTTTGGCGGTCAGGCGACCATCGAGAAGTACGCCGGCAATCCCCGCGTGCAGGTGCATGGCCCGGGCTTCAGCAAGATTCTGCTGGGGGACGACGTCGTCGACGACTGGCCCAAGTACCTCGATATTCTGGTCGACAGCATTTTCCTGAATGGCGGCCGCGGCTGCATCAATGCATCGAGCATCTGGGCCTCGCGTCACACCGCAGAGATCGCCGACGCCATCGCCCAGCGGATTGGCCCCATCGCCCCCTTGCCGATGACCGATCCGAAGGCCTCGCTCGCCGCGTTCACGGTGAAGGGACAGGCCGAGGGGGTTTCGGCGCAGATTGACGAAGGGTGCCGGGAACCGGGGGTCACCGAGGTGACTGCCAAGTACCGCAATGGTCCGCGCCTCGTGCAGCACGAGCGGTGCGACTTCCTCCGCCCCACCATCATCCATGCGACCAGCCCCGAGCCGACGTTGACGCGGGCCGAGTACATGTTCCCGTTTGGCGTGGTGGTCGAATGTCCTCAAGACAAGATGATCGCCGAGATTGGACCCACGCTGGTCTGTACGGCACTCACCCATGACGAAAAGTGGAAACAAAAGCTGCTGGACGCGACCAACATCGACCGGTTGAACCTGGGCCCGGTGAAGACGTTGCAACTCAACTGGCTGCAGCCGCACGAGGGGAACATCATCGACTTCCTGTTCCGCAATCGGGCGGTCCAGACCGAGGCGCCTCCCGCTCATTGATTCCAGTCTCTACGTTTGACCGGTTCTGAACTTGCCGGGACGAAGGAGTTGCTCTCTTTCGTCCCGGTTGTTTTTTGCGCGGGTGCCGGACTGCGGTGGGTCCAGCTGTTTCCGTTGGCCTGCATACGTCGTTGTCCGCGTCTCTGTTACGATCGCCCGGAAGCCCAGCGTGGCTGTCGCCAGACAACCCGAACCAGCGCTCATGCGGAGTCTGTCGCAGCGCGGGATCAACCCAAGGAACGTCTCATGCGAGTGCCGTATCGCGACCGAGGTCGTGTTGCTTCCCACCGCGGTTGGCTGGTCTGGCCGCTGCTGATTGGGCCACTGCTGATGGGATTGGGGCTGGTCGGACTGCCGGGGTTGGCCCCGGCCGCCGAACTCGAGGTGGTGCCGGGGCGCAGGCAGTTGGTTCTGGATGACGTCGGCTGGGGGCGGCGGGAAGGTCTGGTCCGGGTCTTTCATCGCCCCGAGAAGCGCGGGGCGGTGGTGCGGTCTCCGCGGGCCGCGCAGGCGATGCAGACCCGCACGGCACCCATTTGGGATGAGACGCGGCAGAAATGGCTGCTGTACGTGCTGACCACCGATGAGAACCTGTGGGAGAGTGGCGACGGATTGAACTGGCAGCCATTGCCCCATCCGAACATGCGGATCGACATGGCGGTGCGGGATGGCCGCGAGAAGGATCCAGCGCGGCTGTTCAAGGCCCCGCTGCTCAATCGCGGATTCGCCGTTTCACCCGATGGAATTCAGTGGACTGCGATCGAGACTCCGGCGATTGGCAGTTCGGATGAGGGGAATTTCACCCTGTCACCCACGACGGGGCTGTTTATTCACACGGTGAAACGGGGCGGGCCGAATGGCCGGGCGGTGGCGATCGCCACCAGCACCGACTTCCGGCAGTGGACCGATCTGGGGGTGGTGTTCGCCGCCGATGATCTCGATCAGGAACTGGGCCGGCGAAACATCGAGGCCCGTCTGGCCGACAGCACCCTGCTACCGCCGCGCTTTCACGACCCCGCCGACTACCGGGTCGACGTCTACAACATGGGAGTGTTCGAGTACGAGGGGCAGTACCTGGGACTGCCTGCGATGTTTCATTCCACGGGGACGGTCCCGAACTATCCCAACACAGACGGCTTTCACCTTGTGCAGGTGGTGCACAGCCGCGATTTGAAGACCTGGTCGCGGGTGGGGAACCGGCAGACGTTTCTGGGACCATCCCGGGTGGGATCGGGAGCCTACGATCTGACGCAGATCATCAGTCCGTCGGCACCAGTGGTGCGCGGGGATGAGTTGTGGTTCTACTACACCGGCCTGCAGTGGCGCAGTTCGTTCGACTACGAGGGAGACTATCCGAACGGAAAGACCATTCTGCTGCCCGACCGGAACCGGGATGGCGGCGCGGTCTGCCTGGCGATCTTGCGGCGGGATGGGTTTGTCTCGCTCGATGCCGGGGAGAGTCCGGGTACTCTCACCACGGCAAGGTTTCGGCTGCCTGCCGGGAGCTTGCGGGTGAACTTCGACGCCCCTCGGGGGACTCTGCGGGTCGAGGTACGCAATGAGCAGGATCAGGTGCTGGCGCGGTCCGCCGTCGTGCGGGGAGACCAGCCGCGTGGCGAGGTTGTCTGGGAAATGGGGGACCTGGCGAGTCACGTGGGAGAGCCGGTCACGCTGCAGTTTGAGCTGGAAAACGGGGCGTTCTATTCGTGGTGGATCGAACCCCCGGGCTGAAAACCGGCAGGCCGACGGAAGCCACCGGGTCAACGGGCGGAGACCGAATCGGGTTGGGTGGGGGGTGTGATGGCGTTGTTCGATGCCTATCTCTTCGTCGACTGGAGTGCCGCGAACGGGGTCTTGCCCGAGCGGCCGCGGGCCGATTCTCCGTGGATCGGGGAACGGCTGCGCAGCTCGGGCCGGCAGGTCGAGACGTATCACCGCACCCGCCTGGAGGCGGTGGAACATCTGTGTGAGCGGTTGCGGCGACATGTGCGTTTGAGACGGCGGGTGCTGGTTGGAATGGATTTCGCGTTGGGGTACCCCGCCGGGTTGGCCCGGGCTCTGGGTTGGCAGGAGGACCAGGCCCCCTGGCAGCGGATCTGGCGTGAGTTGGCCGAACGCACCTGCGAGCAGTCAGGAAACCGCAGTAATCGCTTCGAAGTGGCGGCGCAGTTGAACGAGTTGTGTGCGGGAGACCGACCCGGTCCCTTCTGGGCCCGGCCCGAGAGTGTGGCACTGGACGCGATTCCTCCCCGTTCGCCCGGGTTTCCGTTTGTCTCGCGCCACGGTGTGGTACTGGCCCGGCGACGGACCACCGAGCTGCATCTGCCGCGGACCCAGGAAACCTGGAAGTTGGCGGGAATTGGCGCCGTGGGGAGTCAGACGCTGCTGGGGATTTCCATGTTACAACGGCTGCGGCAGGACCCCGAGTTGGGTCCGGTGTGCCGGGTCTTTCCTTATGAAACCGGATTCACCTCCCAGCTCACCGGATCGACGGGGCCGGCGATCGTCTGCACCGAGATTTTCATGGGGGTGGTGTCGCAGGCGACGGCTCAGGCGATGAGTCGGGATGCCAGCCTGGTGCGCGATCGGGCACAGGTCCGGTCGCAATGCCAGTGGGTGGCCCGTATCGACCGGGCGGGGGAGTTGGGGGGCTGGTTCGCCGAGCCGGCGGGCCTGACAGCCGGCGAACGGCACGCGGCGCTGACCGAGGAAGGATGGATTCTCGGGGCGCGGTGAGCGAGACCGGACCAATGGCTGATTTCGACATTCTGGCCCGTTGCGGGAACCGCCTCTGGCGGCGTGGTGGAGGAGGGTCTACCTTGTCGGCAGAGCGGCATCCCTCATCGTGAGGTCCGCTCCCGTTTCCCCCGGACTCGTGAGTTGTCGATGTCTGAGCGCCTGCTGACCATCGTGTTGTCTGTGGCTGCCACCCTCGCGGTGCAACAGGTGGTTCCTCCCCGAACGGCAGTACGGAACCTGGAAGTCGACCGCCTCGTGGTGCGCGGTGAACTGATTGTCTCGGACACCGGAAAACCGTGGGAAGAGGGCTATGAAGAGCAGCAGATTCCCCGGGGGATTTATGCGAAGGGATTGGCGGATGGACCGGGGGGACTGTGGGTCCGCAGCCGGCTGATCAAGGGTGAAGTCGACGATCCCTTTGATGACCGGTTTCACGCCGTGGAACGCGATGGTTCGCTGCGCCGGGCCCCGGGGCACATCTCGTGGAATGTCTGGCTCGACGGAGCGTGGCGACAGATGGCGATTGTGCAGGGAGAAGGGGTCGAGTTCTCGGAGGTTCCCCGGGAGCGGTGGAATGGGGGCACTCATCCGGGGCGGATCCGGTTGCAGACGTTCCGTCCCGGTCACCAGGAACCTCTGACCGACGCGGTGATTGGCCAGGGGATGATGAGTCTGGGTGGGGGAGGGTATGGTGGCAGTGGATTGGCCGAACCTCGCGAAGTGCTCGAGTTGTGGGGGGGCCAGTTGCGGCAACATGCCCTGCCGGTGCCGCAGGCGCCGTCGGCCAACGAGGAGGATGAGACAGGCCCGCATACCTACGAGTTGGTGGCCATTGGACCGCAGGGAGTGCGCAGTGCGGTCTCGGCCCCCTTGAAGACCGCGGGGCGGGCTCTGCTCAAGTGGGACAGTGTCCCCGGAGCCGATGCGTATCTCGTGCTATGCGATGGCGAACCGGTCGGGGACCCCGTGCGGATCGAGGGAACCGAAAAACGCTGGCGTGACCCGCGGATGAAGTGAGTCGGTGGTGCGACCGCAGGTCAGCGACAGGCGTCGCTTCGTCCCCCCGGCCGCCGGCGTCGCTTGACGGTGGATCGCCGGGAATGACGCTGTGGCGGGGGAGCGTTACGATGCCCAGCTGTAGAGACGTCCGGTTGAGTTTCCCGTGCCTGTCGAGGTGGATGATGCGTTCGCAAGTCTGGTGCCTGGTGGGGTGGTGTCTGGTGTCGTTGGTATGGCTGGCCCCGGCGTGGAGCCAGGCACTCGACCCGGCGCGGGCCCGGCGGGAGGAGGCGGCGGGGATCGACTGGTACGATTTGAAAAAACTGCCGGTCGAGGGGCGGGGTTGGAGCGAAACCGCGGCGTTCTACGACCGCCTCCCCGCCAAGGCGGAAACGCTGGTCCGGAAGGATGTCTGGAATCTCAGCCGGCACTCGGCCGGGTTGTGCGTGCGGTTCACCACGGCCTCGCCGGCGATCCACTGTCGGTGGACGGTCACTTCGACCAATCTCGCGATGCCCCACATGCCCGCCACGGGGGTGAGTGGCGTCGATCTCTATGTGAAACATCAGGGGACGTGGCGCTGGTTGGCGTGTGGGTTTCCGCGCGAGCAGACGAACCAGGCGGCACTTGTGTCTGGCCTGCCTGCCGAGGAACGGGAATACCTGTTGTATCTGCCCCTCTACAACGGGGTCTCGGAGGTCGAACTGGGAGTGGCGCGGGGGGCAACGGTGGCAGCCGCGCCGGGTTATGGAACGGGGAAGGAAAAACCGATTGTGTTCTATGGAACGTCGATCACCCAGGGGGGCTGTGCCTCGCGGCCCGGGATGGTGCATACGGCGATTCTGCAGCGCCGGCTGGGGCGGCCGGTGATCAATCTGGGGTTTTCGGGAAATGGCCGGATGGAGGCCGAGCTGGGGCGGCTGCTGGCCGAGCTGGACCCGGCGGTCTACGTGCTGGATTGCCTGCCGAACATCAACGCCGGCGAAGTGCGCGAGCGGACGGAACCGCTGGTGAAGATCCTGCGGGACGCGCATCCGCAGACGCCGATCCTGCTGGTGGAAGACCGCAGCTACTCCGACAGCTTCCTCGTGGAATCGAAGCGGACGCGTAACGTGGAGAGCCGGAAGGAACTGCGGGGGGCTTTCGAGCGTCTGCAGCAGGCCGGGGTTCCCGGATTGCATTATCTGGCAGGGGAACACCTGCTGGGGGCCGACAATGAAGGGACGGTCGACAGCTCGCACCCCACCGACCTCGGGTTTGTGCGTCAAGCCGACGCGTTTGAGGCGGCCCTGCGGCCGATTCTGGGGCTGCCGGCGGACAGGCGTTGAGTCGCGGAGGTCACTTCAAGAATTGTCACTGCGGGACGCCCGATGACTCCGGGTGTGATCACCCCGCCGGTCCGTCTGCCGGCTGGGGTCAGAGGCCGCTCTGCTGTAGTTGTCATGTCGGCAGGAAAAACAGACAAATGCCTCTGCCGGCCCACGTTTGAGGGGTCGCCGAACCGCCGTCCGGAATTCGTGCGCTGCAAACCCCGTTGGTCCGCCGAACATGTCGAGGGAGGCGTTGCGAGACTGATGCACTACTGCGGACCGGGCTCTTCAGCAATCGTGCAAGCAGGTATTGCACCAGGTATTGGACTCTGTGCAGCGGGCAGGGCAGTGCGTCTCACCAGCAGGTGGGATGAGCGTCGTCGTTCGCTGAGACGATCGCCCCCGCTTCGATCGGGTGCCCCGCAGCGCACAGGCGAACAGAATGACGACGGCGGGTTGTGATGCGAGTTCGGGCAACTCTCTGGAGGTGGCGAACGGTCTGGCACAGTCCCCTCGGGGCGAAGTCCCGCGGAATCGAGTGGGAACTTTCACGATCTTGTGTACGTCTCACCTCTGGTCTCCTCGCGATGTTGAGGCATTGGGGACATGAACTGAGCCGGACCAGGAGGACAACAGCAGCCCTGAGAGACGTCGTTTCCAAAAGGGAAACGGTGTGCGGGTTGAGTGGGGTGCCGACAAGTCTCGGCCAGAGGTCCTGAGGGGAAATCGCGAAAGTCGAGCAGGTCGATCAGGAAGGGTTTCGGCGGCGGTTGCGAAAACGCTGAGTTGTGCGGGAAGGCGGCGGGCTGGTCCTGTCTGTTCGGATGAGGACGCAAGACCGCGAGAACCACCGAATGCGGTCAACAGAGTCCCTGTCATCGAAAGAAAAGGTCAAATCATGACCCGGCCTACCGTGTTTCACGTTCTGAGCGGCGTCATCGGGGTGATGGTGCTGAGCGGTGTTCGTACCGGCTGGGGCCAATCGCCACAGCCCGGGCCGTCTGATCCCGGGAACTCGAGTCGCCTGACAACCGTGCTCCAGGCGCCATCGTCCCCGGATCAACCACAGGGTTGTGACGAAAAGTACGTTGTCGATTGCGCGAAAACCCACTTGCCCTTCCGAATTGAGGAGGTTGATGCGACAGGGATTCTTCGGCTCGAACGCCGCTGGGGAAAGTTGTTCACCCATCCAGGCTTCAAGCTCACGCATGAAATTGATTTCCTCCCCAACTGGTACCTGGGGCTGGCTTTCGACGATTCCGAAGCGGGGATTCCGGCGGTTTCTGTTGTCAAGGTCAAAGTCATCGAGTGCGGCACCCTTTGTCCACCGAGGGTGAAGGTGGGAATGACGGCCGCGAAGCAGCTCAAAGCCGGTCAATTGCTGATTCTCTGCCTGAACCTGACGACAGCCGACGAGATTCAAGAGCTTCCTGAGATCGTCTCTCTCGAGGATCCGCATGAATTGTGGGCGGAGACGATCATGGTGGAGCGCCTCGAAAGGTCGGAAGACAATTTACGAAATTTGGCAGACGCCCTGGTCGCCTACAGAGAGCACTTCGGCCATTACCCACCGGCCGTCGTGTGGGGACCAGACGGAAAACCCTGGCACAGTTGGCGCGTGCTGATTCTTCCGTTTCTGAAGAGGAAGCATGTCTCAGGATATGCCCGTGATACCGAGCGTTGCCGATGGGATCAAAGCGTTAACAAGGTGTATCTGGAATATCGATTCGACGAGCCGTGGGATGGACCGCACAACAGTCGGTTGCTGGGGCAGATGCCAGAGGTGTATTCGGATCCGATTCATGGTGCGAATCGCGAATTCTTCGCGCATTTTGCGGTGCCGGTTGGTGACACCATGCAGTTCCGGGCCCAGGGTGTGCAGATGGCGGATCGTGATGATCGGAGTTTTTTGAATCCCATTCTGAGAATTGCATCCCGACTGTCGCTGATATACCACCGTCCCGTTCAATACGGAGTCTACTACAATTCCCGGTATTACAATTCCGATGATGATTTGATTCTGGAGAATCTTCTGCTGATACCCGTCACTCCCGAGCGGAAGATTCCCTGGATGAAACCGGAGGATCTGGATCTGGAGTTGAACTTCCCGCGCGTCAAACCCGGAAGGCCCATCCCGACCCCCTATGTCTGGAACAAAAGGCGGGCGGCTCTGGCCATCTTCGCGTGTCGAAACAAGCCGTTGATTCCTGTGCACAAGTATATTTTTTCTGTGGTGAACCGCGATGGCTCCCCCGACCCGGTTCCGTCTGATGACCGGGGTCTTGCCTTTCTGAACAGTGCCAGCCTCAGTAAGGGGGACTCGGGTGCGTTGAATGACTCCCTGGGGTGGGGCATGGGCGTGGGGATCCCCGGCAGTGGTGGCTTGGGAGTCGCTCCCCGTCGGGATGTGGGCAAGCTGGGCCAGGACTCTAGGGGCGGTGGCGGTGCCGGGGGGGCAATGCCCGGAATGGGGACGATGCCTGGCGCTGGTCAAGACATTGGTCAACTAATGAAAATGAGTTCTCCAATGGCTCCGCGTCACTTGGCCCAAGTCTTTGGATCGTGGGGGTGGTGCCGGGATCCGGTCATCCGCATCACCCGCAATGAGGCGGGAACCAGGGCTGTCCTGGAGTGACGGGGCCGAGTGAGGTGGGAGTGCAAGCTGACCACGCAGTTGGTGTGCTTGTCTCCTGCGGGTTGACGTCGTTGGAATGCGGAGCAGAAAGCAGACAGGGGGCTTGAGGCCTGGACGCTGCGACAGCCGCATGGGCGGTTTGAGTTGCGATGGGATTCGGAATGGCAATGGCCGTGGCCGCGGCAGTCCGTTGGGCGACCACGCCATGCGCGAGAACCAGATCCCAATCGACGCGCACCGAAACGGCGACAATTCCTGTCCGACCGTTCTGGGGTTGGCACGGTGGGTTGAGGTCTTGGCAGCGGCTCTGCGGCCCATGTTGGTGCGGCGGTGGATGCTGGGTGAAGGGCTGACTCTGATCCCTCCAGTCAATCCGCAGTGCAGCGGGTGTCGGCGGTGTTGTCGCGGATGGAAGAGCAGGGGTACACTCGTCGAGACTTGAGTGTTCTGCATCCGTTGCTCATCGAGGATCAGGCATGTTGCGATCATCGTCCCGTCTCTGGCTGTGCGGTCTGTTCGGTCTGCTGTGTGTGGCCTGCGGTCTTCCGGTCGCCGCCCAAGAGAAAAAGGCCGAGGTCAAAAAAGCCGTCGGTCGCCCTGCTCCGCAGGCGGTCATTCCGCTGCAGAAACTGGTTCCCGCCCAGAAGGCGCAGGCGGAGGACGCGGGGCAGGCGTACGAATTGAGTAACCAGCAGTCTCCGGTGAATTGCCAGGTGGTCAAGGTGATGGCGACGGGGGAATTGGAACTCAAAGCCGCATCGCTGCAGCAGGACCACGGACCCGTTCCGCAGCCAGGCCTGATCGAAGGCTGGTACCTGGGGCTCGCGGTGAGTGAGCCGCAACGGGGGATTCAGGGGTCCCGGGTCGTGCGGGTGAAGGTCACCGAAATCCTGGAGGACGGAGGGGCACGCGTCGAAGTTGGACCAGGGGCGGCGGCGCAATTGAAGGCGGGCGAAGCCCTGATGCTGTTCCGTCCCGTCAAGACCACAACGGCCAGGCTCAGGTTGCTGCCCGACATCGCGCCGCTCGATGAGGCGGCCGCGAGGGGGGGGACTGTGGCGGCGGAATCGAAACTGATTCAGTCGAAGAACAATCTCAAGCAGATTGCTCTCGCGATGCACAACTATCACGACACCTACGGCCAGTTTCCGCCGGCGGTGGTGAATGGTCCCGATGGCAAACCTTGGCACAGTTGGCGCGTGTTGATCCTGCCATTTCTGGAGGGAAACGAAGTTTACAACCAATACCGGTTTGACGAGCCGTGGGATGGTCCCAACAACCGCAAGTTGCTGTCGCAGATGCCGAAGGTCTATTCCGACCCGATCCATGGCGAGAACAACGAGTTTCACACCCATTACGTGGTCCCGACGGGAGATGACGTCATGTTCCTCGGTGAGGGGGTGGAAATGGCCGACAAAAATGACCGCTCGGCCTTTGGAAAGGGGCTGGGAATGCGCACTGTGACGGATGGTACGTCCAACACCATTCTGGTTGTTCCTGCGACGCCGGAGGAGAAGATTCCCTGGATGAAGCCGGAAGACTTCGAAGTGGGTGTGACCATTGCCGATGTGGGGAAGAAAGATTCGATCCCCACTCCCTACGCCATGGGATCAGGCAAGGGGGCCCCCGTGGCTTTCGCAGACGGGTCGGTTCGCACCCTCACCGATGCGGTGACGGGAGAAGTGCTGCTCGCCCTGCTGACCCGCGCGGGAGGCGAAGTGATCGACAACGCCGCCTTCGCCGCAGCTGGGGAGCAACCCGAGGCCGGTCCGCCGACTCCGGTGATCCGGGTCTTCAAGCAGGGGGCTGAGACCAGGGCGGTCCTGGAACTGCGTCGGTAAACGGACCGGGTCTTTGGTCCTGGCGGCATTCGCCATAAACAACCAGGTCTTCTGCGGGGAAGGTGTGCTGCGGTGTCTGGAATTCGGAAGCGGGTTGTTTTTCGTCCCGTCTGGTGTGGCTGGGCTCTGTGGGTGGGCCTGCTCGGAGGAACTGGGGCGGGATCTCTCCAGGCCGATGACACCGTCACCCCTGCCAGCCGTGAATTCTTCGAACAGAAGATCCGGCCAGTTCTCGTGGAGCAGTGCCAGCACTGCCACAACTCCGTCCGCCAGACCGAGGGGGGCCTCGCGGTCGATCACCGGGCGGGCCTGCTCAAGGGGGGAGCGGGGGGGGCGATCGTCGTCCCGGGCGAGCCGGCCCAGAGCCGGTTGATCGGCATTCTGAAGCATGAAGTGCCCGAATTGAAGATGCCCCGTGACGGGGCCCGGCTGCCGCCCGCGGTGATTGCCGACTTCGAACGCTGGATTGCCCTCGGTGTCCCCGACCCGCGTGACAACCCTCCAACGGCCGAAGAACTCGACCAGCAGGCCCAGTCTCGCGACATCATCACGACACGCCGCGGCTGGTGGAGCTTCCAGCCCGTCCGGCGCCCCGCCCTTCCCGAGGTCCGACAGGTCGACTGGCCTCGAACCCCGGTGGACCGGTTTCTACTCTCCCGAATGGAGTCGGCGGGCTTGTCCCCCGCGCCGGCCGCCGACCGACTCACGCTGCTCCGTCGGCTGACGTTCGTCTTGACCGGGTTGCCGCCGACCGCCGCCGAACAGGACGCATTCCTGGCCGATCTGGCTCCCGGTGCCGAGGAACGCCTGGTGGACCGCCTGCTGGAATCGCCCCGGTTCGGTGAGCGGTGGGCCCGGCACTGGATGGATGTGATGCGGTACTGCGAGTCGCACGGCAGCCAGGGGGACCCCGAGCTGGCGAATGCGTGGCGCTACCGAGATTACCTTGTGCGGGCGTTCAACGACGATCTCCCCTACGACCAGTTCGTGCGCGAACAGATTGCCGGTGATCTGTTGCCCCAGCCGCGATGGAATGCGGTGGAGGGTTGGAACGAGTCGGCTCTGGGAACCGCGCACTGGCGGATGGTCGAATTGGGGTTTGTGCCGGTGGATGCTCTCGACGACCAGGTCAAGGTGGTCGACAACCAGGTGGACGTTTATTCGAAGGCCTTTCTGGGGCTGACCGTCAGTTGTGCCCGCTGCCACGACCACAAGTTTGACCCGATCCGACAGACCGACTTCTATGCTCTGTATGGTGTGTTGGCGAGTGGCCGCCCGGGGCAGTTGCTGATCGATCCAACTGCCGATTTGAATCGCCATCGCGAGGAACTGCTGCGATTGAAGGGGGAGATTCGTACGCAGCTCGCCGCCGCGTGGAGGCAGGCAGCCCAGCAGTTGCCCGCGCGACTGCGCGGAGAGGCCGAACGACGCCAGCGTCTGGTGGCGGTCGAGGCCCAGCAGCAACAACTGCGTGACGAGATCGCCGGGATTGAACGTCCCGCCCGCAAGGCCGTTCTCGAACGGCGCGGGCAGGGGAGTACGGCCGATCTGCCCCAGCCCGATGCCCGCTGGAGCTTCGAGGGGGACGCCCGCGACAGTGTGGGAACGCACCACGGCGAACTGCTCTCGGGGGCGGTGGTGCGGAATGGCCGACTGGTGCTCGATGGCGTCGCCGCCAACATGCGCACGGTTCCCCTCGATCGCGACCTGCGCGAAAAAACCCTCGAGGCCTGGGTGGCCCTGGCGAACCACGACCAGCGTGGGGGGGGCGTGATTGGGCTGGATGTGCCCGAGGGACGCTTCTTCGATTCCATCGTGTTTGGCGAACAGAAGCCCGGGTACTGGATGCCCGGCAGCGACTTCTTCAATCGTACGCAGCAGCCCGATGGACCGCGGGAGACCGCCGGCCCCGCTGAGCTGGTCCACGTGGCGATTGTCTACGCGGCCGACAACTCGATTGCGATGTACCGCAATGGAGTCCCCTACGGAGCACCGTATACCAAAGGAACGCTCCAGCCATTTCTGAAGGGGAAGTCGCGATTTCTCTTCGGACAGCGCCTGTCGGATATCAATCCGCCGCTGGCGGGTGAGGTGGAAGACGCTCGCGTTTATGCCCGGGCCCTGTCGGCAGCCGAAGTGGCGGCCTCCTTCGCCGCCGGGCCGGAATCGGTCACGCTGGCCGACTTGCTGGCGGCAATGTCGGAAGAAGATCAGGCCCGGCGTCAAACGCTGCAGGATCAGCTCGCCGGGTTGACGGCCGAGCAAGCGAAACTCGCTCCGGGGAAAGAGAACCGGGTGGGAGCGGCGTTGGCGAAGGCCGAGGGAGATCCGTCCCATCCGCTGCATCTCTGGGCCACGCTGCAGCGGCCCGGGGCCGACGTGACTTCGGTCGCGACGCGCTGGGCCGAGCAGGCAGCTCACTGGCAGCGGGAACTGGCCCAACGACAAGAGTTCAACCGCCAGTTCGAGCCGCTGTGGGATCTGCGCGGTTCTCAACAGCGTGATTGGTTCCGCTATGGCACGGGTCCGACGGGTGAGTCGACGCCGCCCGGCGAGTTCACCATCGAGCCAACGGGGGACCGGGTCTTACGGGGATTGCTGCCGTCGGGAATGTACAGCGCTCTGCTGAGCCCCCGTCATCCGGGGGTGTTGAGTTCCCCCCGGTTTGTCATCGACACCGACAGCATCAGCGTGCGGGCGTTGGGGCAGGGGGCGATGGCCCGCGTGGTGATTGAGAATTATCCCCTGGGGAACGGGGGCATTTACCCCGCCGCCCGGTTGTCGCGCGATGAACTGGGGTGGATCCGCATCGACACCGCCTACCGCAAGGGATCGCACGCTTACATTGAATTCGTCACCGATCCGGCCGAGCGGGCCCACTGGGGGGCGGTGGCGGTCGTGAAGTCGAATGGAGGTGAGGCTCCCCGGGAGACGGAATTGCCGATCGCCTGGTTCCTGGCGGGTCCCGCCCCGCAGACGCCGGAGGAACTCTCGCACCGCCATACCGAACGGCTTTTGCAGGGAGTGACGGCCTGGGAACAGGGAACGCTCGATGACACCGCCTGCCAGACCCTGAACCTGTTTCTGCAGGGGGGCCTGTTGCCGACGACACTGGCTGAGCTGCCCGAGGTCGCTCCGCTGGTGACCCGGTATCGCGAACTCGAGGGGCAGATTCCGGTGCCGCGTCGGGCGGCGGGACTGCTGGAGGTGGCGGGGTACAACCAGCCGCTGTTCCAACGCGGCAACCACACCCGTCCCCGCGACGAGGTTCCCCGGGGAGGTCTGTCGCTGTGGGGACAGTCTGCCTTTGAGACCCGGGGAAGTGGCCGTCTGGAGCTGGCCGAACAGACCGCCTCTCCGCAGAATCCCCTGGTCGCGCGGGTGCTGGTGAACCGGGTATGGCATCATGTCTTCGGGCAGGGACTGGTCACCACGGTCGACAATTTCGGGCATCTGGGAGAACAGCCGTCGCATCCCGAACTGCTCGACCATCTGGCCAGCGACCTCATGGCCGGGGGTTGGTCGATCAAGTCGCTGCTGCGGCAACTGGTCTTGTCGCAAGCCTTCCGGCAGTCGTCCCAGCCTTCGGAACTGGCCCGTGAGCGCGATCCGCAGAATCGTCTGCTGTCGCATGCCCGTGTGCGCCGGTTGGAAGCCGAGGCAATTCGGGATGCGATCCTGGCGACCTCCGAAGAACTGTCTTTCGCGATGTATGGGATGGGTCCGAATGTGTACTACACAACGAAAACCGAAGGGGGCGGGCCCGTGGGACCGCTCGATGGCGATCGTCGCCGCAGTGTCTGGCTGCGCATCCGGCGAAATGCCCACAACCCGTTTCTCGAAGCATTCGACGCCCCCAAGCCAGTCTCGACACGGGGGCGGCGCGATGTCACCAACGTCCCGGCCCAGGCGCTCACTCTGCTGAATGACCCGTTTGTGATCGACCAGGCTCTCAAGGGGGCCCGGCGGGTCGTCGGAGGGGGAGGAACCGATCCAGACAGGATTGGGTGGATGTACCGGCGGGCATTCGGCCGGCCAGTGACTGAGGACGAGATTTCGCCGGCGATCAACTTTCTCGAAGGGCTGCGCAGCGAGCATGCGGCAGTGGCTGACGCGGGCGAACGGGAAACTCTGGTGTGGCGCGACCTGCTGCACGCCCTCTTTTGTCTGAAGGAGTTTGTGTATGTCGACTGACCAGTCCGCAGTTTCACGACGGGAGCTGTTGCAGCGTGCCTCGAACGGATTCGGACTGGTCGCCCTGCAGGGCTTGCTGGCGAACGGGGCTCTGGGAGATACGGGATCGACCGGCGGTGTGCGCGCCGCCGCCGGACCAACCGGTCCGCAGGTTCCCCACTTCACTCCCCGGGTGAAGAATGTGATTTTCTGTTTCATGTCGGGCGGGGTCTCGCATGTGGATACATTTGACCCGAAGCCCCGCCTGAAGACCGACCATGGCAAGCCAATGCCGGTCCCGGTGAAGCCCACGATGTTCAACGCCAACGGGAACATCATGGCCTCTCCCTGGGAGTTTGCACCCCGGGGCGAATCGGGGATGCCGATCAGTGAGCTCTTCCCGAACATCGCCCGTTGTGCCGACGATCTGGCGGTCATCCGCTCGATGACCAGTGTGGGGAACGAACACGCGCAGGCGAATTACTTTCTGCACACCGGGTTTTCGCTGGCGGGACATCCCAGTGCGGGGGCGTGGGTCAGTTATGGGCTGGGGAGCGAGAATCGCAATGTGCCGGGGTATGTGGTGCTGGCGAGCGGCGGGGCACCGCTCGGGGGAATCAACAATTTCGGGAATGGATACCTTCCCGCGGTCTATCAGGCCTCGTTGATCGACCCCACTCAGAAAGAGCCCCTGGCGAACATTGTTGCCCGGGAACCCGATGGCCGGCAGCGGCGGCGGCTGGCGTTCGTGAATTCCGCTGATCGGCAGCGGATCGCTCGCCGGGGTGCCGACGATCAACTGGAATCGGCGATTCGCAATTACGAAATCGCCTATCGCATGCAGACGGCAGTTCCCGAACTGGTCGATCTCTCGGGGGAGACCCAGGCAACCCAGACGTTGTATGGACTTGGTTCACCGGTCCGGGAGACGGTGGAGTACGGGCGCCAATGCCTGTTGGCCCGGCGGTTGATCGAGCGCGGGGTCCGGTTTGTCGAGCTGACCTGTCTGCCCCGGCCGGCCGAATTGGGGCAGATTGGCAACCCGTGGGACCAGCATGGAGGGTTGAAGACCGGTCATTCCGAAATGGCTCAACAGGTGGATCAGCCGATTGCGGGATTGATCACCGACCTCAAACAGCGCGGGTTATGGGACGAGACCCTGATCGTTTGGGCAGGGGAGTTTGGAAGGACCCCCTTCGCCCAAGGGAGCGACGGACGCGACCACAATCCGTATGGTTTCAGCGTCTGGCTGGCCGGCGGAGGGGTGCGGGGGGGGACCATTTACGGGGCCACGGATGAACTGGGGTATCACGCGGTCGAACAGGTGGCCACGGTCTATGACCTCTGGGCGACGGTGCTGCACCTGCTGGGGGTGGACCACGAGCGGCTGACCTACCGACATGGTGGCCGCGACTTTCGCCTGACCGATGTGCATGGGCAGGTGATTGACCCGATCCTGGCGTGAGGCCGGGCAGGTCGGCGGTGAGATTCTGAGACCGATTGGTTTTGGCCAGACCGTGTGGAACTGTCACTGCCTGCTCACCAGGGGTTCGGCGATTGGCGGAGGGAGGCTCCGTCCGCGTCGGACCGTCGTGCCGGGAGCTGTCTTCAGGCCACTCCGGAATTGACTGGTCGGTACGACCCGACCTCCCGCCCACCATTTCGCGGAAATGCGTTCTCGCCCCACGCCTTGGGAATTGCGTTGCGGTAGGTGTCACATTACAGACATGCGGTCCGTGCGCTGCGGCGGCTGTTTTTCGCTTTCCGCGAGTAGGGATGTTTTCTTCTAACAACCGGAGTTTTCAAATGGGAGTGCGACGTTTACCCCCAATCGATACGGTTTTGGGGGTGGTGGACCACAAGTCGGACCTGCCACTGGCTGGTAAGGTGGGTGAGGCTTGGGTGGAGGAGAAAGCGGGATTGTTGTGGGTCTGGGATGAAGACCACAAACGTTGGGTGGAATACGCCCACGGGCAGGGAGGACTGGCTGGAGTCTTCTCGCGCGTGCTGGGTGTGGCGGATTTGGCTGGTAGTCTGGGTGCGGTGGGTGCGACCGGCGCGAAGGGTGATCGCGGCCTGGTGGGTGAACGTGGTGTGGCGGGTGAACGCGGTGTGGCGGGACCGAAGGGTGATCCTGGGCCGCGGGGTGAACCCGGTCCGGTAGGACCCCGGGGAGAGCCCGGGCCTGCGGGAAAAAATGGTCTCGACGGCAAGCCTGGGCCGGCTGGTCCCCCCGGGCCGAAGGGAGACCGGGGTGACCCTGGATTGGATGGCAAGCCGGGACATGAAGGCAAGCCAGGTCTCGACGGCAAACCGGGCCTGGCTGGTCCGGCGGGTCCGAAGGGAGACCGTGGTGAGGCTGGTCCCGCTGGTCCGGCAGGCAAGAACGGCGTCGACGGGAAGAACGGCGTCGATGGCAAGCCGGGTCTCGACGGCAAACCGGGCCTGGCTGGTCCGGCGGGTCCGAAGGGAGACCGTGGTGAGGCTGGCCCCGCTGGTCCGGCAGGCAAGAACGGCGTCGACGGGAAGAACGGCGTCGATGGCAAGCCGGGTCTCGATGGGAAACCGGGCCTGGCTGGTCCGGCGGGTCCCAAGGGAGACCGTGGTGAGGCTGGCCCCGCCGGTCCGGCGGGGAAGAACGGCCTCGACGGGAAGAACGGCGTCGATGGCAAGCCGGGTCTCGATGGCAAACCGGGCCTGGCTGGTCCGGCGGGTCCCAAGGGAGACCGTGGTGAGGCTGGTCCCGCTGGTGCGGCAGGGAAGAACGGCCTCGACGGGAAAAATGGCGTCGATGGGAAGCCGGGGGTTGCGGGTCCGGCTGGTCCGAAGGGGGAGCCGGGAGCGGCTGGCAAGGATGGGAAGAACGGCGTCGATGGCAAAAATGGCCTCGACGGAAAGGTCGGACCGATGGGGCCCGCTGGTCCCGTGGGGCCGGCAGGCAAGAACGGCCTCGACGGGAAGAACGGCGTCGATGGGAAGCCGGGGGTCGCGGGT
>Ga0315899_10000616_pt1 | contig 42577 bp, 31 predicted proteins | sample LakEriMetagenome_2_FD_203518 | JGI IMG/M metagenome (GOLD analysis project Ga0315899, IMG submission 203518) | Freshwater fungal communities from buoy surface, Lake Erie, Ohio, United States - Buoy 4 MA112 | ecosystem: Environmental > Aquatic > Freshwater > Lake | place: USA: Lake Erie, Ohio...
GTTTCTCACGATAGGCACTTTTTAGATACAGTTTGTACCCATGTGGTGGATATTGATTTCAGTAAAATGAATATCTATACCGGAAATTATACGTTCTGGTATGAATCAAGTCAGCTCGCATTAAAGCAACGCTCTGACCAGAATAAAAAGACAGAAGAAAGAGTCAAGGAACTACAGGAATTTATCCGTCGATTTAGTGCTAACGCATCTAAGTCAAAGCAAGCAACTAGTCGTAAAAAGGCATTAGATAAAATTAATATTGATGAAATTAAACCGTCCAATCGTAAATATCCAGGAATCATCTTTAATCATCAGGGCAGAGAAGCAGGTGACCAAATTCTTCAAATAGAAAATCTGAAGAAAGAACTAAATGGTGAGGTATTATTTTCTGGCATTAATCTAATGGTTAATAAAGGAGATAAAATAGCCATTCTCTCAGAAAATAGTTTAGCTACATCTGCATTCTATGATATTCTTAGTGGCAGAGATTCTGACTATAAAGGTTCATATAAATGGGGCGTAACTATAAATATTGCAGATATCCCTAATGACAATTCAAACTATTTTACAACCAAAAATACAAACCTAATTGATTGGTTACGGGAGTACTCAGAAGGAGATAAGGACGAACAATTTATCAGAGGTTTTTTAGGCCGAATGTTATTTTCTGGCGAAGAGGTTTTGAAACAATCTTCAGTTCTTTCAGGAGGAGAGAAAATGCGCTGTATGTTCTCTAGAATGATGCTTCAACAGGCTAATCTTTTGTTATTCGATGAGCCTACAAATCACCTGGATTTGGAATCAATCACAGCTCTGAATAACGGAATGAAGGATTTTAAAGGTGTTATTTTATTCACTTCAAGAGATCATGAACTTACAGAAACTGTTGCCAACCGAATTATCGAGTTAACCCCAGGAGGCATTATTGATAAATTGATGACTTATGATGAATACATCAATAGTGATTCGGTGAAACAACAACGTGAAGAGTTATATTCTCTGGTATAAATTTATCTAATCCTAGTTCGATATAAAATTTACTCAACTAAATTTTAACTGAAGTTTATCTCTCCTTTTAGAAAGCAGGGTCTGTTTCTCTTCGCTTATTCCAGCCCCGTGTTCTGCCCTATTTTTTTTTGCTGGAAATTGAATTTTAGTATGAGATTCTTATCACAAAAAAGATAGAGCTGCCACCCTGGTTTGTTTAATAGGACCTATGCTTCTATTAACAGACTGCCCGTCCCGATGAAAAACAGCCTCCGGGTAAAATAAACCTTGCCGAAGGAGGTTCTGGCCTTTGCCAGAATGACAATGCATTTACCTCTGGTTGGTGTTATCATCGACCATTTGATAGCTGGTTCTTGGTACGGTGACAACACCGACCAAAGGGGGTTCCAGCTTTCGCTGGATCCGATAGCTATCGGATGACAATGATTTCTTGCCGGAAATACTCCGTAGGAAAGGGCTGAACTAAGCTATAAAACGCAGGTATTGCTTTCAAAAAGCAAATAAAATGAACCTAGAGCATCATGAAATAAAATGAAATTTTTTACTCTTCCTTGTTTCGAACTCAGGATATCTGATAAATTAAAAAAAGCCGCTAAATTAATATTTAGTTAAGTTATTGCAGCTTTAATACAGTCGTGCCCGCTTCTTTAATTCAGCGACTGGCATAGTTAACATTCTGCCTACTGGCACATGACCTCTGTAGGTAATCACTTTTAATTGTTTGGCATCAATTGGTGCTATCAATGTGCTCATATATTTAGGATAGAATCTATCGGGGAAAGAATTATCAAAGGAATAATAGATATCCAGGCCTTCAATTTCAGTACTCAGATCAATTGTCAACCTTCTATCGGCTGTCTTACCCGCTTTGAATACAGGATCATAAACTGCTGGAGAATATTTGGTTTCGGAGATATCAAGCCTCGCAAAATGCTTCTCAACTCTACCTATGAAATCGGACCAGTTTTTCAGTTTATTGGGTGACCATACAGATTCTGCAATTGCAAAACCCCTTGGCCAGGTCATATACTCCGCCTGACGAAAATTATAAACCTGCTCGGTCCATAAATTAGCCTGTCCGCCTTTTATAAACTGAGGATCAACTCCTTCAGGAACTGGCTCAAATTCATACGATTTACTCAGACGAAGCGAAGCGTATACCCTAGGTTCAGATATCTCGTCAGACTGCATATAATCGAGATATGCATATGTTGTAGGACTCATCACTACTTCGTGCTTATTTTGAGCAGCTTCTATCCCATATTTCATTCCCCGCCAGCTCATCACTGCAGTTGAAGGACTTACACCTCCTTCCAAAACCTCATCCCAAGCCATCATCTTTTTTCCCTTAGATTCTACAATCTTTTCAACCCTTCCAGTAAAATAGCCCTGAACCTGTTTGATATCTTTGATACCTTCACGCACCATTAAAGCCTTTATTTGTTCATTCTTCTGCCAGAAATTTATGGGTGCTTCATCACCACCAAGGTGTATGTACTCAAATGGAAATAATTCTGCCAATTGTGTAATCACAGTATCCATAAAACCATAAACAAGTTCATTTGCCGGACAAAGGGTATTATCCAATAATGCAATTGGAGGAGCCCCCCTCGACCAATCCATGATCTTTTCACCAGATCTAACTTTATAGTTGACCGCATCGGGAGTACAGGATAATTCAGGATAAGAAGCAATAGCTGCAAGACTGTGCCCCGGAATATCCACCTCTGGCAAAATATTTACAAAACGATCTTTAGCAAATTGAACCAGCTCCCTGATATCTTCCTGAGTATAAAATCCTCCATAATCACGAGGCTCATCAGGTTTTGGAGGAATGAAATCACCGAACTCCCCTACTCTTTTGACATTCCAAGCACCAATCTCTGTCAGTTTCGGGAAACCCTTAATTTCAATTCGCCAACCTTCATCATCTGTAAGATGAAGGTGGAGTACATTGTATTTATAGCGAGCCATTGTATTAATATACTGCATCACCTCTTCCTTTGTAAAAAAATGCCTGGCAACATCAAACATTAAACCGCGCCAACCAAGCTTTGGATAGTCAGTAATTTCAACAGCAGGAATTATCCATTTGGTATCCCTAACAATTACTTTGCTTTCTATTTCCTTGGGTAAGAGTTGCAACAATGTTTGTACCCCATAAAATAAACCAGCAGGTTGATTTGCTGTGATGGTTACATGTGTAGAAGTGACAGAGAGATGATAGCCTTCCTTTCTCAAGTTAGTGTCAGCAACAGAATTAATTAACAATTTTATTGAAGCATTTTCTGGTTTGCCGGTAGAAGATATGCGAAAACCAGTAGGTACTGTCAGCCTATCCATTAAGAAAGTAATGGTTTGCGCTAATTCAGGTGACGAACTCGAATAGACCGTTATATTTCCGTCTAAATTGAAATGACCGGTGCCAACAAGCATTTGGACAGGTTTAGGGATGATCGCTATTTCAGGATTAATTGCCTGGCTGAACGTTTTAACTGCGATGAAAAAACAAAACAAAAATTGAATAGTAAACTTCATTAAGATGTATTTTTTATTAAATGAACTTTATAAAACCTTCTCCTCGGGTTATAAAAGCAATTATTGCTAAATTAATTATCCGAAGGGCAATTTATATAATTATTATGAACCCTAAAAAATGATTCAATATCTGATTCTAATCATCATTAACAGACCGATTGCCGAAATAAAAAAGGCCGCATCCCTTGCAGGATACGGCCATAAAAAATGATTTAAAAAAGAATTTTATCGGATAGTTACAGCCTTTGTAAATTGACCACTTGCATCAAAATGAATCGCATACTTGGTTAAATTAGCATCAATCAGAACCAGATATCCTTTTAGTGCTCCGTTAACTTTGAGCTCAAACGCCTTCTTGAACACATAATTAGGGTACGTTGAAGTTAAGTATGTTGGTATTTTAGAAGGCAGCACTGAGGCTTCGATGGATTTAACTTTTGCCGGACCTGCCGGGAGCTGAATACGCTTGATAAATACATTAGAAGCTGTAAAGGAGGTCGCATAAAACTCAATATTTCTACTGATTATTATTATACTCTGATCTTTATTTACTAAAGCATGAACCAAGGTATCTGCGGGGTGAGTTGATAACATGTAAGCTTTAATTGCTACGGGTATAGCACTAATGGCAAGTGTATCGCGATGCTTTCCATCCCGGTTATCAAAAAGCCCTCCTGCATGCCATCCACCTTTACCCTTCATATTTCTTCCTTCTCTTATCTCAAGAACTTTGATAAAGCTTCCACCTGCATCAAATTTAACAGCTACAGGTTTGCCATTAAATTCAACAACAACTACATAACTTTCTAAAGCCGAAGTAGTTTGATTTGCAATTTGATAGGCCTTAAGAAATGTATTACCCGGGTAATTCGCACTTAAATAATTTTTAATGGAGGCAGAAAGAGAACTTAACTCAACACGGGTTTTTTTATTGCCTTTTTTACACGCATCCATGGCGTATAAAGAATCAGTAACGTTTCCCGCACCACTAACTGCAGAGGTACTGCTGATGGTAATAGCTTCAAGCTTTGCAAATTGAAGTTCATCATCAAGAGAAAGTGCATTATCCTTTTTACATGCACTAAAAGTCAAAATACCCAAACTGACTATCAGTAGAGCATTCTTAAGTGTGGTGTATCTTTTCATATCTATGTGTTTTTTTATATAAACCTATTGACACAAGATGAAGAACAGATGATTTTTTAATTTTTTTAAAAAAAGATTAAAAAAATATTTCTGAGAAAATTAATTCATTTAACAAGCCTCAATCAATAATTCAGTTAAAATAAAAAGGGTATTGTACAACAGGGTTTATTTCAAATGGCAGATTGACCTATAGTTTGGCTGCACTTCACTATGAAATACAGCACCAGGTTAAATAAACCTTACCGCAGGAGGTTCCAGCTGTCGCTGGAATGACAACAATTTGTTGCCGGAAATACTCCGGAGGAAAGGGCTGAATCAACCCATAACACACAGGTATTGGTTTCAAAAAACAAATTATTGTTGCTCCAGAGCCTAATCTGATATGTTATAACCGTATTATTTTATCCTTCCTTAAATGGAACCCGGGTTAATTTAAATTAATGCCCGGCTTGTCCGTCTATTCCATGAGCATGACCATGCGCAAGTTCTTCATCTGTAGCGGCACGAATAGAAATAATCTTTCCAATAAAGTGAAGATCCTGTCCGGCCATTGGGTGGTTCAAATCTACAACCACTGCAGATTCATTGATTTCATTTACTTTTGCCCTGAACTGATTTCCTTCATTATCCTGCAATGGTAGAATTGACCCGATTTCAGGCATTTCCATTTGTCCGAACATATCTAAAGGAAGTTCAGTAATCGCATTTTCATCTTTTAGACCATAGGCATCCGCTGCTGCAAGATGAAAGTCGTATAGGTCGCCCATACTCAAACCAGCAAGATTTTCTTCGAACTTTGGAAGCATCATTCCAACTCCAAATAAAAAAACCAAAGGGTTTTGCTCATCCGCTTTTTCTACAAATACTTCCTGATCATTTTCTTTAGTGTAAAGATCATAGGTTAGCGCAACAACGCTATTTGATTGAATTATCATTTTAATAGATTTTAGTAATAACAGGTTTGGGATTGTTAATCCTGACCCCCTGGCATTGTATTTGGGTTATCGATTTGTTTAAATGCGTCAAGTGCTTCTTTAACAGGAATGAGACAAGTTTTGTTCCTGCATACATAAATTTTTGTTTCAGCATCAAACTTATGTTGCAGCAAAGGTAATGTTCCTGATGTTCCTCCCAAAAGTATTTTATTAGGAATGTAATATTTTTCCATTTCCCTGCGCTTTTCCTCTGAATTAATTCCTGTAATTGCTATCTCATATAATCCAAAAACATTATTTAACAATAGTATTGCCCAGTTAGAATAAGCTGATCCATATGATTTTATATGAGGATGAACATTTCGTAACATGCTTAAAGAAATGTCAAGATAATTAAACTGTTCAAAGAAATGTCCCAGTTTAAAAAGGTTATTGGCCATCACAGAATTTGAAGATGGAATCACATTATCCATAATTTCCTGCTTTCTGGCTATAAGCTGCTCAGCACTATTTGGTGTGTAAAAGAACATCCCACTTTTGGTATCATAAAATTCAGAGATTGAATAATCTGTCAATAGTTTCGCTTTAAACAGAATGCTTTCATCAAAACTTACTTCATATAAACCAATTAAACCATCTATTACAAAAGCATAATCATCCAAAAATGCTCCAGCCCATTCATCAGAAGAATGGGTAGAAGAATATACTCTCCTGATTTCATTTCCATCAATTAGATTGGTCTGAATAAAATCAGCACTCAATTTTGCCTTTGCTAAAAATTCAGGTTGTCCAAAAACCCGGTAAGCATCTGTATATGCTTTCAACATCATACCATTCCAAGAGGCCAGGATTTTGTTGTCAAGCCCCGGACGGATACGCTCTGACCTTGCAGCAAGTAATTTTTTATTTGCTTTTGAAATTTTATCTGACAGCTCATTCAGACTTAACCCAAGTTGGGCAGCCAATTCGGAATCTTCCATCCCTCGCATGAGAATATTCGTATTTTCTTCTTCCCAGTTGCCCAAATCAGTAATCTGGTAATAAATAAAAAACAAATCTTCATCTTCTTTCAAAATGGCTTTTATTTCATCCTTAGTAAAAGTGTAGAATTTACCTTCAACGCCTTCACTATCTGCATCAAGTGCCGAATAAAATCCATTTTCAGCCGAAGTTAATTCCCTCTCCACAAAATCCAGACTTTGATATACTATATTCTTATAAATCGGATCAGGAGTATATTGATATGCCTCTGAGTAAAGTGAAATTAACTGGGCATTATCATAGAGCATTTTTTCAAAATGCGGAACATGCCATTTCCCATCAACCGAGTACCGAGCAAATCCCCCGCCAATCTGATCATAAATGCCCCCAAATGCCATTTTTTGAAGCGTAATCCTCACTGCTACATGGGCTGCATCATCTTGCATTAAATGTGCATACCTCAACATAAACTGCCAATTGTTAGGCAATGGAAATTTTGGAGCCCTGTTGTATCCACCATCAACTAAATCAAACGTCCGCTTCCAATTATTGAAAATTGCCTCCAGATCACTTTTATTGAATGCTATATCGCCATTAACTGGTATAAGTTGCTCCGTTTGATTAACACCCTCCGTTAACCTGACCGCATAGGCTACTGCCTCATCCGGCTTTTCTCTCCAAAAATTTGCAAGATTATGAAGTAAACTTTTCCAATCATTCTTCCTAAAATAAGTACCACCATATATTGGTCGCTGATCAGGCAAACAAAAACAATTAAGAGGCCATCCTCCACTTCCAGTCATTAACTGCACAGCACTCATGTAAATCTGATCGATGTCAGGACGGACCTCACGATCAACCTTGATACATACAAAGTGCCTGTTCATAATTTCAGCAACCTCTGAATCTTCAAAACTCTCATGTTCCATAACATGACACCAATGACAGGCAGAATATCCTATACTCACCAGGATTAACTTATTCTCCACCTTTGCCTTTTCCAATGCTTCATCACACCATGGAAACCAATCAACAGGATTTTCTGCATGCTGAAGTAAATAAGGAGAACTTTGATTTTTTAATCTATTCGACATATTATGAATTATCATGTAAAAATAAGAAAGGCATATTCAAATGAAGATGTCTTTTATTATAATGACTTGTTGATGTTTAAACTTAATTAAAGATGCCAAACCATTTATTTGAATTCTGAATTTGAAGAAATATCTTTCACATCAAACATAAAGTCTTAAATTTCACCATGAAAATTACGCATACAGATATTTATAGATTTAGTATTCCCATGGAGCCTTTTACCATTGCAACCGGCACTATGGATTTTGCACAAAATGTTTTTATTAGAATTCATACCGACGAAGATCATTACGGGGTTGGTGAGTGCTCGGCTTTCCCAATGATTGTTGGTGAAACCCAGGAAACCTGCCTTGCAATGGCTAAAGATTTTGCCGGTTTAATTAAAGGAAAAAATCCTCTGGATATACCATCACTACTTCAAGACCTTCATAATTTCACTGCTCTCAATTCAACAATAAAAAGTGCATTTGATATGGCACTATATGATATTGCGGCAAAAAAAGAAGGTCTGCCACTTTACAGATTCCTTGGCGGAGAAAAAAGAGCGATTGAAACTGACATGACCATTGGGATAGCTAAGCCAGAAGAAATGGCTGAAACCGCATTGAAGTATCAACAACAAGGCGCCACGATCCTCAAAATAAAATTAGGTAAAGACCCCGACATGGATCTGCAACGAATTAAAGAAATAAGAAAAAAAGTTGGAGACAAAATAATTCTCAGAATCGACGCAAATCAGGGCTGGAGTTTCAATGATGCTATAAAATGTTTAGATGGAATGCTAAACCTAAATATAGAATTCTGTGAACAACCCATGCGTACCTGGTATGATGACAGATTGCCCGAGCTAAAACAAAAAACAAATATTAAAATCATGGCTGATGAGAGTTGCTACAATCATCATGATGCAAGAAGACTGATAAATTCTGCATCATGTGATTATATCAACATCAAATTTGCTAAGTCTGGCGGTATTAATGAAGGACTTAAAATACATCAAATTGCTTATGATTCGCAGATTCCTTGCATGATCGGAAGTATGCTTGAAAGCAGAATTGCCCTGAGTGCCAATTTGCATTTTGCCTATGCTTGCCCGGGTATAAAATATTTCGATCTGGATACCTGCCTGCTGGGGCACCTTGTTGATCCGGTTAATGGCGGACTCACTTATGATGGATTTTTTCTGGACATTCCAGATGCTCCTGGAATAGGAGCCGATGCAGATGAAGATTTTTTGAAAACCTGCGAAATGTGGCGTATTTAATTAAACAGAATCAGGGAGGAGTAAAAAACAGGGTTATAATTGTCCATTTAAGGCAAAGGAGCCATAATGATTTGATTTTGAAAATCAATAGCTGCGTTTTATGGGTTCTTTCAGTCCTTTCCTCCGGGGTAGTTCCGGCAAGAACTCACCATAAACAATAAAGGCCAGAAAATTCCGGCCTTCGTTGCTTATGGATTATCCTTTAATTACTTACTGAGTTCAGCAAAGTATTTGTGAAAAAGTGGAATAGTTTCAATTCCCTTGTAGAAGTTTGCAATATCAAATTTTTCGTTCGGTGAATGAAGGTTATCACTATCCAAACCGAAACCCATTAAAACAGTTTTTATACCCAATTCCTTTTCGAACAAAGCTACAATCGGAATACTTCCTCCACCTCTGGTTGGAATTGGTTCCTTCCCGAAAGATTCAAGAATTGCTCTTTGCGCCGCTTTATACGCTATACTATCAGTGGGAGTTACTACAGGCTCACCTCCATGATGTGGCGTAACTTTTACTTTTACACTTTTGGGTGCAATACTTTCAAAATAATCTTTAAAAAGCTTGGTAACCTTATCAGATTGCTGGTTTGGAACCAGACGCATAGAAATCTTTGCGAATGCTTTGGAAGGCAGAACCGTTTTTGCTCCTTCTCCAATATATCCACCCCAAATACCATTAACTTCTAATGTTGGACGGGTACCGGTTCGTTCCACAGTAGTATATCCTTTTTCGCCCCACAAATCATCTACTTTCAAATCGAATTTATACTCTGCCTCATTATAAGGTGCCCTATTGAGCATCTCCCTTTCTTTTTCAGTTAACTCGATTACATCATCATAAAACCCCGGAATTGTAATGTGATTATTTTCGTCGTGCATCGAAGCAATCAACTTAGCCAATATTGTAGCCGGATTTGCAACTGCACCACCATAAACCCCGGAATGCAAATCCCGGTCAGGACCGGTGACCTCTACCTCTACATATGATAATCCGCGTAAACCGGTTTCCAAGGATGGATGTTCCAAACTGATCATAGAGGTGTCTGATATTAAAACCACATCCGCTTTTAACCTTTTCTTATTTTCACCAACAAAAATGCCCAGATTACTTGAACCAACCTCCTCCTCCCCTTCTATCATAAATTTAATATTACAAGGAAGAGTTTTTGTATTCATCATTAGCTCAAATGCCTTGACATGCATGTAGAACTGTCCCTTGTCATCGCATGATCCTCGTGCATATATCTTTTCATCACGAATAGTTGGCTCAAAAGGAGGAGTTTTCCATAAGTCGAGCGGATCAGGTGGCTGAACATCATAATGTCCATAAACTAAAACTGTGGGAAGCGAGGCGTCAATAATTTTCTCGCCATAAACTATCGGATAACCCGCTGTGGGACAAATTTCAACTTCATCCGCTCCGGCAATTTTTAACTTCTCAGCTACATATTCTGCAGTTCTAAGCATATCAGCCTTAAACTTTGGATCTGCACTGACGGATGGGAACCTCAATAATTCAAATAACTCATCCAAAAAGCGTTGTTTATTTTCGCTTACATAGCGTTTTATATCTTGCATTAAATTAATTTTTATGTAAAGATAAGAATCTATACTTTGTCAGAAATCATTGTTTAGAAAAAACCAAATTTTATATGCTGGCTTTGGCTGAAAGCAGATCAAGGAGGCATCTTCCAGCATGATGAGATCAATTTAAATGACATTTTTAATCTACCTTATATCGAACTCAGGTTAAATTAAATTTGCTTGTATATTCTTGTTTATAAACTACAAAAATTGATGATAATCAATAATCTCCAACAATCTAGTCTGATTACTGGTAATTAAATTGTAATTAATCATTTAATGCTAATATTTGATTACTTAAGATAAATCAATAATCAGGCATAAGTATTCAGTTTCAAGCCTAAATCTCAAATCTCTTTCTTAATTTAGCAGACAAAAACAGGAGTAAATTTTGGATTATTTAGACGGACTAAATCCTTCTCAGCGGGCTGCAGTAGAACAGATAGAAGGACCAATGATGATTGTTGCGGGTGCAGGGTCAGGTAAAACACGCGTGATTACTTATCGTGTAGCACATCTCATCCGAAAAGGAGTTGACCCATTCAATATTCTAGTATTGACATTTACAAATAAGGCTGCTAAAGAAATGCGGGAGCGTATTATGAAAGTTGTTGGTGCAGAAGCAAAAAATATCTGGATGGGAACCTTTCACTCTGTTTTTGCAAAACTACTTAGAGTTGAAGCCACTAAAATTGGATACCCAACCAATTTTACAATCTATGATACCGATGATAGTAAGAGTCTGATTCGGACTATCCTCAAAGAAAAACAATTAGATGACAAGCTTTATAATGCCAATTTCGTTTACAATAGGATTTCATCTTCAAAAAATAATCTAATTTCTCCTGCTGAATACCTGCAAAATGAACATATTCAGGCTGAAGACTTTTCAACCGGGCGCGGAAATTTAGGAGAGATTTACCAAATGTATGCTCAGCGCTGTTTTAAGGCTGGGGCAATGGATTTTGATGATCTGCTATTTAAGACAAATGTACTGTTACGTGAGCATCCCGAAGTACTTTACAAATACCAGAATAAATTTAAATACTTAATGGTAGATGAGTACCAGGATACTAATTTTTCTCAATATCTGATTGTTAAGAAGCTAGCCGCAAATAATGAGAATATCTGCGTCGTGGGAGATGATGCCCAAAGTATTTACGCTTTTCGGGGGGCGAATATTCAAAATATATTAAATTTTGAAAAAGATTACCCCGATCTAAAGGTTTTTAAACTGGAACAAAACTACCGCTCAACCCAAAATATTGTCAGTGTTGCAAATAGTATAATCGCAAATAATAAAAATCAACTTAAAAAATCAGTATTTTCTGAAAATGAGGAAGGAGACAAAATAAAAGTCTCAAGAGCTTTCAGCGATAATGAAGAGGGCAAAATTGTTGCTGAAGCCATCATGCAGGAACAAGCACAACAACGTTCAAAATATCATGACTTTGCGATCCTTTATCGAACAAATGCTCAATCCAGAGCAATGGAAGAAGCACTTCGGAAATTAAATGTTCCTTATAAAATTTACGGAGGTCTTTCGTTTTACCAGCGTAAAGAAGTAAAGGATCTTATAGCTTACTTCCGGCTCACTTTTAATCCAAATGATGAGGAGGCAATCAAAAGGGTAATAAATTATCCACGTCGAGGCATTGGAGATACAACAATTGAACGGATTATGATTGCAGCTGATCAGTATAATCTGACCATGTGGGAAATAATCTGTGATGCCCCGAAATATCTGGATTCAAGAAGTTCAACTTCCGTTGCAAATTTCGCTTCTTTAATTCAAAGTTTTCATGTGATGACAAAAACGCATTCTGCGTATGATACAGCCCTGCATATCGCTCAACACTCCACACTTTTGAAAGACCTGTATTCTGATAAATCCGTAGAAGGCCTCAGTAGATATGAAAATATTCAAGAACTACTCAACGGGATCAAAGAATTTAGTGAACGTGAAGATATTGAAGAAAAGGGCCTGGACATTTTTATGCAGGACATAGCCTTACTTACCAATGATGATAACGACAAAAACCCTGATGCAGACACCGTATCCTTAATGACTATTCATTCTGCAAAAGGATTGGAGTTTGACAATGTTTTTGTTGTTGGATTAGAAGAGAACCTCTTTCCATCTCAAATGTCATTAAGTTCACGCACCGATCTGGAAGAAGAACGCAGGCTATTTTATGTTGCAATAACCAGAGCAGGTAAAAAACTGAGTCTTTCTTATGCCACATCTCGCTACCGCTGGGGGACTTTAACAAGTTGCGAACCCAGTAGGTTTATAGAAGAGATTGATGCCAGATATCTTGAACTAGACTTTAAACCTCAGGTTAAAAACTCAGGTGATTCACTTTTTGATGATGAAAGATCGGCATGGCAGCAAAAAGAAACCTTTAGCAAACCAAAACCAGCATCTATCCCAAAGACAAGCTCTATACTTCCAAAAGCGCATGTACCCAGTGAGGGATTCGCTCCATCAGATACTTCAGGTTTACAAATGGGTATGGAAGTTGAACATGAACGCTTTGGTTTTGGCAAAGTAATACATTTAGAAGGCAATAAACCCGACGTTAAAGCGACTATATTTTTTAAAGATTTGGGACAGAAGCAATTATTGCTGAAATTTGCTAAATTGAAAATTATAAAATAAATTCAAAATCGCGATTTAAAGCTTAAAAACCGCATATTTAAGCACTCGCCAACAGCCAATTACAATGACATTTGATTATAACACAACTAGGAAAAAGTTAATTCTGGCCGAATATGGACGTAATGTCCAAAATATGGTGAAATATATTGTTGATCTGCCAACTAAAGATGAGCGTAATCGATATGCTCAGGTTGTAATAGATCTGATGGGTTTTTTAAACCCTCATCTACGTGACGTTGCTGATTTCAAACATAAATTATGGGATCATTTACACATTATTTCCGATTTTAAAATCGATGTGGATTCTCCCTATCCAAAACCTTCTGAAGATGCCATCCGATTTAAGCCAGCTCCCCTTTCCTATCCACAACAAAGGATAAAATATAAGCATTATGGTAAAACAGTAGAGCTTATGATCAGCAGAGCTAAAAATATTGAAGAACCGGAACGTAAACAAGCGATGGTTCAGTCCATTGCAAATTTCATGAAAATGGCTTATGTCACCTGGAATAAGGATAGTGTTGCTGATGAAACGATCATCAAAGATTTGCGTGAAATGTCAAATGGCGCGCTACAACTGGAAGAAAATGTCAATTTACAGCGAGTAGAAGTCAGACAAGCACCAAGTGCCAGTAGACAAAGAAATACAAATCAGAATAAAGGAAGGCAGAACAATAGCAATAGAAATAATTCAGGATCCAATCGGCAAAGAAGTAATAACACCGGTGGTAAAAGATATTAAATTCTCAAACCCAAATCGATACATTGTTTTTGGCAATCATTTTTTTTATTCGAGTCATGTCATGCTAATATTTTCTCAATCGATTAAAAATTAAGCATTTCAATAGTAATTTAACAATTAAGGAATATTAGTTTTTGTAAATTAGCTTTTTAGTTTTATCTAAAATCATTAAAACCCTTCACCGTAAAGATGAATGCATTTGAAATTGTTGGTGGTAAACCATTAAAAGGGGAAATTATACCTCAGGGAGCAAAAAATGAAGCATTGCAAATCATTTCTGCTGTTCTATTAACTGAAGAAAAAATTACAATAAGCAATATTCCGGATATTAAGGATGTTAATAAACTAATCGAATTAGTTGGAGATCTTGGAGTCAAAGTCGAACGATTAAATCAAGACACCTACACCTTCGAAGCTTCAAAGATCAATCTTGACTTTTTTCAATCGGAGGCATTCAGGGCAAAGGGAGGTAGTCTAAGAGGTTCAATTATGATTGTTGGCCCATTGTTGGCACGTTTTGGAAAGGCGGCTATTCCTAAGCCGGGTGGCGACAAAATAGGAAGAAGACGTCTTGACACACACTTTCTAGGATTTGAAAAGTTAGGAGCTAAATTTATATATGACAATAAAACTAACTTCTTTAACGTCGATGCTAGTGATCTAAAAGGAGCCTATATTTTATTGGACGAGGCCTCTGTTACCGGAACTGCCAATGTGGTAATGGCTGCTGTGCTCGCAAAAGGTGAGACAACAATCTATAATGCTGCCTGCGAGCCTTATCTTCAACAACTTTGTAAAATGCTGAATCGGATGGGTGCCAAAATTACTGGTATCGGTTCAAACCTGCTGAAAATTGAAGGTGTCAAAAAACTGGGTGGCACAGAACATCGACTTCTACCAGATATGATTGAAATTGGATCTTTCATCGGTTTAGCAGCCATGACAGAATCAGAAATCACTATCAAAGATGTTCGTTTTGAAGAATTGGGCATGATCCCTGAAGTATTCAGAAAACTGGGTATCAAATTTGAATTAAGAGGCGATGATATCTTCATCCCATCGCAGAAACATTATGAAGTAGATACCTTTATTGATGGTTCAATCATGACCATTGCAGATGCCCCTTGGCCGGGATTTACTCCTGATTTGCTAAGTATCATGCTAGTTATAGCTACTCAGGCAAAAGGGAATGTACTGATTCACCAGAAAATGTTTGAAAGCCGGTTATTCTTTGTTGATAAGCTAATTGACATGGGTGCTCAGATTATTTTATGCGATCCACACCGCGCAACAGTAATTGGTCTGGATAAAAAAGTAAAACTTCGTGGAATCGAAATGACCTCCCCCGACATTAGAGCAGGTGTGTCTCTACTTATTGCAGCACTCTCTGCTCAAGGAACATCAATCATTTATAATATTGAACAGATTGAGCGTGGCTATCAAAATATTGATACCAGACTTAAGGCATTGGGTGCAAACATTAAACGCATAAATGTGACTAACAAAACAGGTCACTAATTCAATCTATTACATTATTTCGTATAAAGGTTAGAATCAGGCTAAATCGTCGATTCTAGCTTAATAAAATTATTTATGAATATTGTAATCATCGGGAATGGTATTACAGGAATCACTTGTGCAAGGAATATCAGAAAGATGGATTCCAATGCCACTATTACTGTAATATCCGCTGAAACTGAGCACTTCTTCTCACGAACAGCCCTGATGTATATCTATATGGGGCATATGAAGTTTGAACATACCAAACCCTATGAAGACTGGTTTTGGGATAAAAACAGAATAAGCCTGATCAAAGCATATGTCAAAACCATAAATGCCAAAGATAAATTACTTGTTTTCGAAAATGGCAAAACCTTAAACTATGATAAACTGATCATAGCCACTGGATCAATCCCTAATAAATTTGGATGGCCCGGAGAAGATCTTAATGGAGTACAGGGCCTCTATAGCATTCAGGACCTCGAAGAAATGGAAAGAAATACCACAAATAGTTCATCGGCAGTGATAGTTGGTGGCGGATTGATTGGTATTGAAATGGCTGAAATGCTACATAGCAGAAATATACATGTTACAATTTTTGTTCGTGAGAACTTTTACTGGAATAATGTCTTACCCAAAGAAGAAGGGCAATTGATTGGTAGACACCTCGCAGATCATGGAATAGTCCTTCGTCTAAACACCGAACTTAAAGAGATCATTTCTGACGATCAGAATTGTGTGAAAGGAGTAATCTCAAAAACAGGAGAACAGCTGAATTGTCAATTTGTTGGCTTAACTACCGGAGTAAAACCGAATATTGGATTCATTGAAGGTGATGAAATAGAGACAGATCAGGGGATTCTGATCAACGAATATTTTGAGACAAGCATGCCTGATGTTTACGCTGCGGGTGATTGTGCACAGTTTCGTAAGCCAAAAGAAGGAGAACCGGCTATTGAACAATTATGGTACACCGGAAAAATGCATGCAGAAACATTGGCAAAAACCATATGCGGTAATAAATCTGAATACAAACGGGGAATTTGGTTTAACTCAGCGAAATTTTTTGACTTAGAATACCAAACATATGGTAAGGTGCCGTCTGAAATAAATCAGGATCAAAAAACATTCTATTGGGAACACCCAAATGGTAAACATGCATTCCGAGCAAATTATAGTACTCAAGATAATAGAATTTTAGGTTTTAACTTCATAGGAATTAGATTCAGACAAGTAGTTGCAGAGGAATGGATCAGTGAAGGTAAAACCATTAGTTTTGTGATGCATAATCTAAAAAAAGGCAGCTTTGACCCTGAATTTTCTAAAGCTTTTTTTAATGATATCTTGCTTAATTATTTAAAAAGTTTAAGCGGAGATCATAATGAATGTTAATTGATACTTATATATGAAAGATATTTCACTATCAATAGCTAGTCCCTCCCCAACTCAGCCTCTTCAAAAATTAGGGACAACATTCACCGCATGCGCAATATTATGCTCAATAATTGCTATATCCGGAGCTGGTAAGTCATATCCCCTACTATTCTTTTTTCTGATAATTGGTTTGTTTATTTCTGGTGGCATAACTTATTCCATTCCGTATTTTAAAGCAAAGGCTGGAATAAAAAATGATGGAATAATGCAAAATTCCCTAAGTAGCAGGGGTGCTATCGCCTGGGGCATTGCAATACTAATGACCGGCTTTTATATCATACTTTACTGGTTTCCATATTATTTAGAAGGGCTGATCAGGACAATGGATCCAATGAGCATGATTCTTAGGGCTAAACCGTCTGATCAATGGTTTTTATATGGTGCCTTTTATACGCTGGCCGTATTGATTATGGGAATCCGCTTTATCGCCAAATATAAATTTAGTCGCTATCACATCATAAGAACTATTTCAGTAATGTTCTTTCAGCTGGGCTTCGCCTTCTTATTACCAGCATTTCTATTAAAATTAAACCAACCGGAATTTTACTTTTCCTATTTCTGGCCATTAAAGTATTCTTATCTCTTCCCAAATGATCTAGATTATCTGATCAAATCAGGAAATATGGGAGTTTTTATGGTATTCTGGGGTTTAGTTATGACATTCGTTGCAACTCCTATTCTAACCTACAATTATGGAAAACGCTGGTACTGCTCATGGGTATGTGGCTGCGGGGCCCTGGCCGAAACATTGGGTGATCCTTACAGACAAAATTCAGATAAATCTCTCAAAGCCTGGAAAATAGAACGCTGGATGGTACATTCTGTCCTTGTATTCATTACGCTTACAACAGCTCTGCTTTGGCTTAACTCCTGGAAAAGCGGAACTATTTTAGGCGATGCATCAGGCTTATTTTCACAATGGTATGGTTTTCTAATAGGATCAGTATTTTCAGGGGTCATTGGAACCGGATTTTATCCAATAATGGGATCTCGTGTTTGGTGTCGCTTCGGATGCCCAATGGCAGCTGTTTTGGGATTATTTCAGAGATTCAAATCAAAATTTAGAATTACAACAAATGGTGGACAATGTATTTCTTGTGGGAATTGCTCTACCTACTGCGAAATGGGTATCGATGTAAGAGCATATGCACAAAAAGGTGAAAACATTATTCGTGCATCCTGTGTAGGTTGCGGTGTTTGTTCATCAGTTTGTCCGCGAGGAGTTTTAAAACTAGAAAATCTGGAAGAAGAGGGTCGGTTTATTCCATACATCCGCCATGACGAAGAAAAATGAACAAGGAAATACAAAAACCAATAGTTTATGTAATCATTCCCGCATTCAACGAAAGCAAGTCAATAGGAAAAGTTATTGATGATATTCCTGATCTGGTATCAGAAATAATTGTAGTTGACAATGCATCAACAGATAATACAGGTGCTATAGCAAAAGAAAAAGGCGCCATAGTTTTAAGGGAAAACAGAAAAGGATACGGATACAGTTGCTTAAAGGGCATCAACTATATTAAAGAAAAGGCACTTAAGAAGGATGTCATTGTGTTTTTAGATGGCGACTATTCTGACTTTCCCGGCGAAATTGAAATGTTAATCTCTCCTATAATTTCTTCTGATATTGATTTGGTAATTGGCTCCAGAGTATTGGGACAAAGACAGAAAGGTTCGATGCTTTTCCAGCAAATTGCCGGAAACTGGCTGGCTACTACATTGATAAAACTATTTTACAATGCTCATTTTACAGACCTGGGGCCATTCAGGGCAATTACCTGGAATGCATTGGAACTGATAGATATGAAGGATAAAACCTTTGGATGGACAGTAGAAATGCAAGTCAAAGCGGCAAAACTTAATCTAAAATTTAAAGAAATCCCGGTTAGTTACCGGAAACGAATTGGGGTCAGTAAGGTGTCTGGCACTATAAAAGGGACAATTTTAGCGGGCTATAAAATTTTACTCACCATTTTTAAAAATATCTAAAATTCTAAAGCAGATTTATGGTAGAGAATGGCGTTGTTTTTTTTTATTACTTTTTCTTTTTATTTATTGTATTCTTCAGCATTGGGCAGCTTGCACTGCTCATCGTATTTCTTTTTAATAGAAATGAGGAAATACCAAGAACTAAACTAGTTGAACTTCCCAAACTTACCGTCCAACTACCTATTTTCAATGAGCGATATGTAATCAAACGATTACTGGATTCGGTTGAAAAATTAAATTATCCCAAAGACCGTTTTGAAATTCAGATTCTGGATGATTCAAATGATGATACTACTGCCATTATAGAAAAGAAAGTTGATGAATTAAAGAATATTGGCTTCAACATTCAGCATATTCGCAGGTCAAACAGGGAGGGCTATAAAGCTGGGGCTCTGGAAAATGGCCTCAATTTTGCATCAGGCGAATATATAGCACTATTTGATGCTGACTTTATTCCCCACCCAGATTTTCTAATTGATACGCTACCCTATTTTTCTGACAAAAAGATTGGTATGGTTCAAACGAGATGGGGGCACTTGAATCCAACACAATCATTTTTAACCAGAGCACAGTCGACCGGACTAAACAACCATTTTATAATCGATCAGGAGGGAAGGTATAAAAGTGGATGTTTTATAAATTTTAATGGCACCGCGGGAATCTGGAAAAAAGAGTGTATTACAGATGCCGGAGGCTGGCAATCAGATACCTTGACAGAAGACCTTGATCTTAGTTATCGTGCACAAATAAGGGGATGGAAATTCGTCTATTGTCCAGAAATAGTCACACCGGCTGAACTTCCGGATCGGATAAGTGCTGTTCGAACACAACAATTTCGGTGGACTAAAGGCGGTGTTGAAACCTCAAAAAAACTTTTACCCAAACTTTGGAAAGCTGAGCTTAGTCTGACTGTGAAATTATTCGGAAGTTTTCATTTATTAAATAATTATATCTATGCCTTTATATTGTTAAGTGGATTGATAAGTGTACCATTAATGATAGTTAAAAATATCTCGCCAGAATTTAATCAATTATTTAATTGGAATAAGATTGTCTTCGCGGTAATACTGATCAACTTTACGTATTGTTTTACTGCAATATTAGCTGATAAAAAGAAGATAATATTAGCATTATTAGAAGTGCTGATATTATTCCCTATTGCAATGATTTTTTCTTTAGGAATGACTTTTCATAATACTAAGGCAATATTTCAGGGGATTTCGGGAAAGAAAACGGCGTTTATCAGAACTCCAAAGCTCATGGTAGTAAGCGGAAAAAATCCATATTTGAGCAGCGAAATCTACAAAACTTTTATACCAGAATTTCTCCTGTTTATATACTTTTTACTTGCAGTTTCTTTTGGGATTTATTTCCAGGATATCGGGTTTCTAATTTATCATAGTCTAATGCTTCTGGGATTTGGCTATATATTATGGAGTGCCTGGTTAGAACGATCCGCAGAATAGACAGATTATGCCGATATCGCATTAATTATATCATACTGTGTAATAATTTCTATTTCACCCAGTTCAACTTCAACCAGAACTGCCATATTTTCCTTGTTAATTATTGAAGTAATCTTATCAATGGAAGTATTCAAATCAACAAATGGAAAAGAAGAAGTCATAATATCCTTGACAGAACCAGATCGAAGTGCCGGATTCTCAAGAACAGAACTCAGTATATCACTTTCTGTAATTTTTCCAATAATCATTCCTTTCTGAGTGACAGGAATCTGCGAAATATTAAGTGATTTAATAGTATTTATTGCCTGGAGTACCGACTGTTCACAATCAATAGTAACAATTTTCTGTCTGCCTCTATTACTTAAAATAGAATTTGCTGTAAGCTTTTCATCCTTAAGAAAACCTCGCTCTCTAAGCCAGTCTTCATTATACATCTTGCCCATGTATCTAGAACCATGATCATGAAATATGACTACAACTACATCACTTTCTTTCAACTCATCTTTAAGCTGCATTAGTCCGGCTAGTGCCGATCCTGCAGAATTCCCTGCAAAAATCCCTTCTTTACGGGCTATTTCCCTTGTCATTAATGCAGCGTCCTTGTCTGTAACTTTTTCAAATCGGTCTATGATATTAAAATCTACATTTTTAGGCAGAAAATCTTCACCAATACCTTCAGTAACGTATGGATAGATTTCATTTTTGTCAAAAATGCCAGTTTCTTTATATTTTTTGAACACAGATCCATAGGTATCAATGCCCCAAACTTTAATAGCTGGATTCTGTTCTTTAAGGTACTTACCAGTGCCAGAAATAGTACCTCCTGTTCCAACTCCTACCACCAGATGGGTAATTTTTCCTTCGGTTTGGGTCCATATTTCAGGGCCAGTTTGCTCATAATGTGCTGTTGAATTTGAGAGATTATCGTACTGATTAGGTTTCCATGAATTTGGCACTTCCCGCTCAAGTCTGGAAGAAACTGAGTAATATGACCTCGGATCTTCGGGATCAACATTCGTCGGGCAAACAATTACCTCTGCACCAAAAGCACGTAATGCATCTACCTTTTCTTTTGATTGTTTATCGGTAGTTGTAAAAATACACTTGTAACCCTTGATGATTGCTGCCATTGCCAATCCCATTCCGGTATTTCCGGATGTTCCCTCGATGATAGTACCACCTGGCTTTAGTTTTCCATCACGCTCTGCATCTTCAATCATTTTAACCGCCATACGGTCCTTTATTGAGTTGCCCGGATTAGTGGTTTCAATTTTTGCTAAAACCGTAGCCTTAACATCCTTAGTTATCGTGTTTAATCTAACCAATGGGGTGTTCCCGATGGTTTCAAGAATATTGTTATACCACATGATGCAAAAATAAACATTAAAGCTGAAGCAACAGAATAAATGCCTAAATGGAATAAAATCAAAATAATGTATTAACTAAACCTATAAAGCAAAATAATATATCGTAAGACTACTAGTTATTAGTCTTAACCATTGTAAATTTGGAAAAAAACATAAAAAAAATAATGACTGAATAAAGGAGTGGTTAAACAGAACAAAAAATAATTTAGAACTTTAAATGCTTAACCGTTAATCCATTATTGATTAATTGTTTTAATGAATCAACCCCAATTCTAAGATGGTTCTCAACAAACTTTTCAGTGACAAGTGAATCACTCTCTGCAGTTTTTACTCCTTCTGGAATCATTGGCTGATCTGAAACCAATAATAAGGCACCGGTGGGTATTTTGTTTGCAAAACCGGCAGTGAAAATGGTAGCAGTTTCCATATCGACAGCCATTGCTCTTAAGGTTTTAAGATACTTCTTGAAACTTTTGTCATGTTCCCAAACCCGGCGATTCGTGGTATAAACTGTCCCTGTCCAGTAATCTAATGAATAATCACGAATAGTTGTGGAAATAGCCTTTTGTAAAGCAAAGGCAGGTAATGCAGGAACTTCGGCAGGCAAATAATCATTCGATGTGCCCTCGCCTCTGATCGCCGCTATGGGGAGTATAAGATCTCCAATTTTATTCTTTTTCTTTAAACCACCGCATTTACCTAAAAATAGAACCGCCTTAGGTCTGATTGCGGTGAGCAGATCTATCATGGTTGCGGCCATCGGACTACCCATACCAAAATTAATGAGTGTTATTCCATTGGCAGAAACACTTTGCATTGGTTTATCAAGCCCCATAATAGGTGCATGATCATTCCATTCCGAAAAAAGTGTCAGGTATTTTGAAAAATTGGTAAGTAAAATAAAGTTGCTGAAATCAGAAAGTGGCCTGCCAGTATACCTGGGTAACCAATTTGCAACAATATCCTCCTTCATCTTTAGACCAGATTTTATTGGCGTTTCAATTTCTTTATCCTTTTTAGGAGTTGAAACTGTTTCGGAATGATTGTCTTTCTTTAACATAAACAAAAAAATTAGATTGAACAAAAAACCCCGGATGTAGTCCGGGGCTTTGTTTATGCGACTTTTAATTTTTTCAAATCTGATTTATCAAATTTATCAGTAGCGTATTCAAGTGTAATGAATAACTCCTTTCCTGTTTTACCAGAGGGGGTTTCATACATCGCATCTATCATAATTGCTTCACAAATAGAGCGTAAGCCCCTTGCACCAAGTTTAAATTCCATGGCCTTATCTACAATAAAAGCCATCACTTCCTTTTCAAATTCAAGTTTTACATTCTCATATTCAAACAGCTTTTTATATTGTTTGATAAGGGAATTTCTAGGCTCCTCTAAAATACTCAATAATGTTTCCCGATCTAATGGATTTAAGTGGGTAATAACAGGCAACCTACCGATAAGTTCCGGAATAAGGCCGAATGACTTTAGGTCCTGAGGGGTAATATATTTATAAAGATTTTTAAGATCAATATTGATTTCGTCTTTGTCCACTTTATAACCTACGGTTTGGGTGCGAAGCCTATTAGCTATCTTTTTCTCTATTCCATCAAATGCACCACCACAAATGAACAGAATGTTATTCGTATTCACCGGAATCATCTTCTGATCAGGATGTTTCCTTCCACCCTGTGGCGGAACATTAACAATGGTTCCTTCCAGAATCTTGAGTAAGGCTTGTTGTACCCCCTCTCCAGATACATCACGGGTAATGGAAGGGTTATCACTTTTCCGAGCTATCTTATCTACCTCATCAATGTAAACAATACCACGTTCAGCTGCAGTTACATCATAATCGGCTGCCTGAAGCAAACGGGTCAGAATACTTTCTACGTCTTCTCCTACATAACCGGCTTCAGTTAGTACTGTAGCGTCACAAATGCAAAAAGGAACATTTAAAACTTTGGCAATGGTTTTAGCAAGAAGTGTTTTTCCTGTTCCGGTTTCACCAACCATGATGATATTTGACTTCTCAATCTCAACCTCATCTTTACCTACCTTCTGATTTAAACGCTTGTAGTGATTATACACAGCGACAGAAAGTATTTTCTTCGCCTGATCTTGACCAATTACGTAATGATCAAGGTGAGTTTTTATCTCAATAGGTTTGAGAAGGGTATCAAAAGTTTGAGTTGACTTAGCCTTCCGGACATTAAGTTCTTCCGCCAGAATCTGATTCGCTTGTGATACACACTTATCACAGATATGGGCATCAAGGCCAGCGATCAGCATGAGGGTATCCTGCTTTCCTGAACCACAGAATGAACATTTAATATCCTTAGTTCCTTTACTCATTATTTTTTATCTCCGGTTCCAACCAATACTTCATCAATCATACCAAATTCTTTGGCTTCGTTTGCGATCATCCAGTAATCACGGTCCGAAGCTTTCTCTACCCACTCGTATGTTTGACCTGAATGATTGGCAATGATGTCGTAAAGTTCTTTCTTAAGTTTAAGCATCTCACGAAGATTGATTTCCATATCAGAAGCAACTCCCTGTGCACCACCTGAAGGCTGATGGATCATCACTCTGGAATGGGGCAATGCTGCCCTTTTACCCTTTGTTCCTGCACAAAGTAATACGGCTGCCATCGAGGCTGCCATGCCTGTACAAATAGTTGCAACATCCGGACTTATATACTGCATGGTATCATAAATGCCCAAGCCCGCGTAAACAGAACCGCCAGGTGAATTGATATAAATCTGAATATCCCGCTTTGCATCAGTAGACTGAAGGAATAATAGTTGAGCCTGGATTATATTGGCAATCCCTTCGTGAACCGCATCACCTAAAAAGATAATTCTGTCCATCATTAATCGCGAGAATACATCCATCTGTGCCACATTTAACTGACGCTCCTCTATAATGTAAGGTGTCATAGCTGTAGGGATTGAAGCGCTTTGAACCCTTCCAATAAAACTATCTACATGCTGACTGCCGATCCGATGATGTTTTACGGCATATTTTCTGAATTCATTCTTATCTATGTTCATTTTTGAATTTATAATTATTATTTAATATTTATTTCGAAAGAGTAAAAAAGAGCAATCGAAATAAAAGGTTGTAATAAAACCAAAAACAATCAAATTATTTCAACTCCAAAAACTTATCGTAGTCTATAGCTTTTTTATCTAAGGTAATAACACCCTTCAGATAATCAAACACATGCTGTGCTTTTACTTCTTCAAAAATACGATTCGCATTCTCCTTATTTTGTAAGAACTGTGCAGTATATTGTCCAAGCTGCTCTTCAGAAAGCGGCTGCGGACTATACATACGGAACTGTCCGTCAAGGCGATTTTTGGCAGCTGCAAATACCTCATCGTATTTTATCTCCAATTTGTTATCCTTGATAATCTTATTCTCGATTAAAGTCCAACGCAAATTACGTGCAAAGTCATCATAACCATTTTTTAATTCCTCTTCACTTAGCTTTTCATTAGTTGCCTTTAACCAACGTTTAAGGAAATCATCGGGCAGACTAAGCTTTACTTTATCCAAACCGAATTGCAACAAATCTCCCTGAAGTCTTTGATCCGCATTTTGAACCATCATACCTTCAAGTTCTTCTCTGATTTTCTGCTCAAATTCCGCTTCTGTTGCTACTATATTTTCACCGAATATCTTATCAAAAAACTCCTGGTTCAGATCACCCTCTTCAAGTCTATTGATGTTTTTAACTGATAATTTAAAATTAGACTTAAGATCCTTGGCATCCTCTTCAGAAATATTCAACAGTTTAGCAATTATTGTTTCATTGCTGCCGAATGCCTTTTGTATATCCAGAACAACCTCATCATCCTTTTTAAGACCTATCAAAGACTTCTTAATCTTCGCGTTTTCTACCTGATCCAAACGAACAGATGCTGTATTCGATATTCCTCCTTCAAAAACAGAACCATCTGCAGCAAGTTGATTTAAATCTGCATAGATAACATCATCATCTGCCGATACGTCAGGATTTGACATTTTGCCATAGCTTTTTCTCAGATTTTTGATCCTTGAGGCAAGCGTATCCTTATCTACTTTAACCTGATAATAGGTTAATTTATCTTTTGATGAAAAATTAAGTTCAAACTCTGGAGCTATTCCTAACTCATAAACAAACTCAAAGTCATCTGTAAAATCCCAGTTGAATTCTTTGCTATCATCGACCTTTGGTAGAGGCTGCCCGAGAACTTCAATCTTATTCTCACTGATATAATTACTTAAAGTATCATTTAGTATGTTATTGATCTCATCTACCAGAATGTTCTTGCCATACATCTTTTTTATATGTCCAGCAGGAACCATTCCAGGACGAAATCCAGGAAGTTTCGCTTTTTTTGCCTGCGCTTTGATTGCTTTTTCTACGCGCTCTTTGTAATCTTCAGGAGTAATCTTAACAGTAAGTACAGAATTCAGATTGTCTATTTTGTCCTGTGTAATGTTCATTTTTTATTTTTTATGTCGTTTTTGTTTATACAAAAATTCCCCGGTTTGTAGCCGGGGAATTATTCAGTGCGGATGAAGGGACTCGAACCCCCACGCCGTGAAGCGCCAGATCCTAAGTCTGGTGCGGCTACCAATTACGCCACATCCGCATTTTTAGGATATTTACCAAAGTTTCAGGATGCTTGAATATTGTTATTGGTCAACGATACTCATCACAAATCCTAAATAATTAGGTCGGCAAAAATAACGTTTTTCTATCTAAGTACAAAATGATTTAAGCTTATTATTTATGATTTCTTAATTATTTAGGTCACAATGAGGCCAAATAAGAAGCGCTATGAAGCAACCTGCTTCCATACCAAGAGAACATTTCTCCATCAACAATACAAACCCTGGCATCCGGACAAGTTCTTTGAAAATTTTTAACATGTTCATCCTTAAATGGATACGGCTCAGAAGAAAGAAAAATACATTCAGGATTAAGCTCAATAAGCTGGTTTATACTAATCTCCGGATAACGACTTTGATTAATAATATTCTCAAATCCGCATCTGCTTAGCATATCATCAATAAACGTTTTTTTGCCTGCCACCATAAACGGATCCTTCCAAATAAAATAGGCTACTCGTTCTGGCCTATCTTTTCTATTCAAATTCGAAAACTGTTCATCAATTTTGACTGCAATTTGGGTAGCCTTATCCAATCGATTAGTCAATTCCCCAATCTCTAGGATCATTTTTAATGCATCAGGCAATGTTTCAATATCACTCATCCAGACAGGAAATTCATCCATAAGATCCTCAATTTGTTTTCTATCATTCTCCTCTTTGTTTCCAATAATTAAATCAGGTTTTAATGCTCTGATTTTTTGAAGGTCCAACATTTTTGTACCTCCAATTTTACTTGAACTCATGAAACTTTTTCTGGGATGAATGCAAAACTTTGTTATTCCGATAATTTCCTCTTCCAGGCCTAAATCGAAAAGAAGTTCCGTTTGAGATGGCACCAATGAAATAATTTTTCGGGGAGGATATGGAACGGAAATAAGCCTTCCCATCTGATCAGTAAATCTGCGCTTTTGCATACTTTTACAAAATAAGTCAATTTTTGTAAATGCCTAAGTGGATTCTGTATTTATTAATAGTTATATCTCTAACAGGCTATGTTTTAATTGGATATTATATTGATAGATCTAATTTTACTCAGCTAATAAGTGTTTACACTTCTCTTTTTATTATTGCATGTATCATTTATAAAAAAGACAACCAAGATAATTTCAAGGTTCTATTGATGAGCGGCATTCTATTCCGATTTTGCCTGATTTTTTCTATTCCAGCTTTATCTGATGACTTTTATCGTTTTGTTTGGGATGGAAGAATTCAGCAACTGGGTTTTAATCCGTTCGACTACACGCCGGCACAAATTATAAAACAGCAGTATGATCCATTACTAAATAAAATCTTTCCGTATCTCAACTCTCCTAATTATTATAGCGTTTATCCTCAGGTTTGTCAGTCTATTTTTAAAATTGCATCTGCAATTGGTGGTGATAGTTTGAACAATACAATTACCGCTTTAAAATCTGCCATCTTTATCTCCGAACTGGGAACGATCCTTATATTAAACAAACTTCTGTCGGCCAGGGTCAATTCCAAATCATTACAACTAATATATATTCTGAATCCATTGGTAATTATAGAACTGACTGGGAACATCCATTTTGAGGCCTTTATGATACTCTTTATGCTGCTAGCGGTTTTATTGATCAATAAGAACAGATATATCAGCGCTGGCGGAGCTTTATCGCTCGCCATTCAAACAAAATTAATTCCACTGATTTTCATTCCATTATTTTTTAAAAAAATAGCTCTCGGAAAGAAAATCAACTTTGCATTTTTTTGCCTGATCTTAACACTAATTATGAGTTTGATATTGCTAAATTCCCCAGAACGCTTTTTGAATTTTGCGGATAGCTTGAGACTCTATTATGGTAAATTCGAATTTAATGGAAGCATTTACAGTCTTCTCAGAATTATAAGTCAATGGTTTATTTCCTATAACCCCATTGCTTTATTGAGCAAACTCATGATAATACTTACTTTATCTGGAATATTTTGGGTATACCTAAAGAAACTTGAGCTTTTAAATGGCATGTTCTGGCTTCTTACTATATATATGATATTCTCTACAGTAGTTCATCCCTGGTATCTCACACCTCTTGTAGCACTCTCTGCCTTTGTTAATTATCGCTTTGCTTTGATTTGGTCGGCATTGGTACCATTAAGTTATTACACCTACAGCCAAAATCCCTACAGTGAAAACTACTGGCTTACCGGAATTGAATATATCCTTGTTTTAGGATTTCTTATTAGGGATCTAAAACGATCAGAAGCATTAATTAAGGGATAACAAATAAAATTGAATTATTCGTCGTAGAAATCCTGCAAAGCACCAAAATAATTAAGATTCCATCCATCAATCATATCTGCAAAATCAGAATCAGGGATATTGGTATGTCTGAGTTCTAGAGAAGTACCATTTTTATCGGGATGTAGAATAAAAGTCACTATTGATTCCTCCGGCTGATCCCCAAAATACCATTGTTGGACTATCTTCTTGTTCTCTATAAATTCAAGATTTTTACCACAAATACTATCATCCCATAACGAAAACTCAGAATTTGGCTCGGTACTCATTATTGCTTCAGCACCGGTCCACAAAGAGATGGTCAGTGGATTGGTTAGTGCGAGGTAAACCTCCTCCGGACTTGCCTGTATCAGGTAATATTTCTTAAACTCTTTCATAAATTAGAATTACAAATTTAATACAAATCATTTGATGATTTAATCCCTGAAATGAATTAATGCTTTAACCCGGGAGTATTCTGTATATGCAATTTTTATTTTTTTGAGCAACCTTTTGTAACAGTCGTCGTCTTATTACTATCAAAGCATCAATAAACGCGGCGAAATATGGCAGTTTTGGATCAACTATTTAAAAAAAATGAGCCCGAAAAACACTGGCCTTTTACTTTAAGAATTAGTTTTTCGAATAATCAATTGCCTCTTTTAGCTAATAAAATCGATTTTTCCCTAAAAAACTATAATTCCTGCAATTAGAAAAGTATATTTAAAAAGAGTCTGCTATGCAAAACTTCAATTTCCCTCATTAATACCTGAATTATTGACTAATTTATATCGAAAGATTTCTATTTAGAAATCAACAAACGATTAAGCCATTAATCAAACATTAAATTGTAATAAAATATACCGCTTCATCATTTATTAAAATTCGACATTAAATTAATTTTATTTTTTGGGTCAGTTGCGAGATAGTGGGGGCTATATTAAAATTGATGAGAACAAACACAATGAAGAATCAAAATTCCTTGAAGTCTGAACGTTACAGTAGCAGGCATACAAGAGGTTTCATCACTATGCTAACTAACGAAGGACAAGATACGACTGATAAGTTTGTCAATCAGTTTTACACCTCAAAAAACTATCAGGAAAGGCTTGAAGCAATTAAATATATAATCAGTATCACTGGAAAATACAGTTTCCCTGAGCAGATTATTGCTGATGCATTGAAAGATTGTTGTTCTCAAGTAAAAGTTTACATTCTAAAACACTGTGACTTTTCGGAAACTATAGATCCTCAAATCAAAGAATGTCTGACAAACATTGCTAAAAATGATGAGAAATTACAGCTCAGGACTCTGGCACTAGAAATACTTTCAGAGCTCAATGATCCTGAACATTACGACCTGTTTTTCTCTTCCTCGCTATTGAAAGGCTCTAAGGAGTCTTCAGCCGGATTAATTGGCTTATTCAAACTAGACAAGGAAAAGGCTTATCAAATGGCAAAATTCAGGGCTAATTCTTCAAGTGGAGATCTGGATATTGCCATTGCTGAAATTTTTCAAAATCGAGGGGATATTAATGATCTTGCGTTTATCAAACAGCGCCTCAAGGCCCGAAATAAATTCAATAAAATAGAGCTGATCAGAATTTATCTTAATTTTTTAGGTAGAATAGAGATCGATTCAATTATCAGAGCTAACATTCTTTGCATAAGCGAGGATATTCTTTCTACATCGAACAGAGAATTAATACAGCTTCTGATCATGGAATTACATCTGTTTATCTCTAATTATCAAGAATATTTGGATAAAAATAAAGAGTTGACTAAATACTTGAATAAGACAATTGATATACTTCTCGAGAAAAACTATTTAAATAAAGGCCAAAATGATCCATTTGGACCAATATAAATAATAAAAAAGCCTTCTCAGATATCTGAAAAGGCTTTTTTATTATCTAAAACAATCAGAAGTACTATTTAGCACTATTTTTTTTCGAAGTAACTTCATTTCTGATGTCTTGAGCAAGATTTTTCAAATCCTGCATTCCTTTACGAACTCTTGTACCTGCTGCACTGTTACCTGAATTGTAAAATTTGTTTGCATCAACTTCAACTGAAGCTAGCAAATCTTTCATTTTTGTAAATTTGTCCATTGTTTTATTTTTTAGGTTAAGCAAATCTAATTTAATTACAGAAATTGACAAGTCATTTTTATATTTTTTTTCTGAGCCAAAAACCTAGTTTATTTTTTTGTCTAAAGGCCCTTGAACAATGCCTTAATTTTCAAGCTTAAATAAATCTGCAATCTTGTGCCGAAGGTTCAAATCAAAATGATTTGAACTAATTATCCAGGCCTCCTTATCCAATTTCAAACAAGAAATAATAGAAGATTTCTGCCACAATTTTCGCATGTCTACAATCGATTTTAACAGATTATAATCCTTTTGAATTTATTTTATATTTTTTCAAAACAAACTATGATAGAAATCAAGTGTTTAAAATCCTTTAATATGACCAGAATCAACTCATTGTATGATTTTAGAGGCAAAAACTCCTTATTAGCTTATTTTTCAATGAAATTCGCCCAAAGGAACCGTGATTACAGAAAAAAGCACTTCGCCTCAATAGATATTTTTTAACGTGAGTTCGATATAAAATCTTGCCGAACTAAGTTTCGACTGATTATTTTTCTCTCCTTTTAGAAAGCAGGGTCTGTTTCTCTTCGCTTATGACAGCCCCGTGTTCTGCCCTATTTTTTTTGCCCGAAATTTAATTTTATCATGAAATTCCATATCGCAAAAAAGATAGAGCTGTCACCCGGGTTTGTTTGGCATGGCCTGTGGTTCTATTAAAGGACTGTCCCTTGCTAGCGCATGCGTCGTGTGCTTTTAAAATATATTGGTACGCACACACCCAATGTCACTATTTAGTGTTTTGAATAATTGAAGCATAGTTTTTTATATTTAATCAAAATTGTTATTGATTTGTTTTTTAAGGTACTCATGGTCTCGTCGTTCCTCCTCGGCATGGTACTTTTCCCATGTGGTTGGTGTTGAGCATTTGATATATGGTTCTAGGTACGGTGAGAACACCGACCAAAGGGGAAATAGCGTACCATTTGTTGCCGGAAATACTCTGTAGGAAAGGGCTGAACCAAGCTATAATACGCAGGTATTGGTTTCAAAAATCAATAATTCGACTCCAAAACCTTATTTGATCAATTAAAACGGCACATCTTACCCTTCCTTATTTCAAACTCAGGATAATAAATATGATTACCTATAAACTTCTACAATTTATTGAGTGCGTATTCAAGATCAGAAAGTAAATCATCCACTGATTCAATACCCACTGAATAACGAATCAAACTTTCAGGAATACCGAGTAATGCACGCTGTTCCTCAGTTAATTCTACATGGCTGGTAGTTCGCGGCGGACCTGCAAGGGTACTTACCGAACCAAGGCTGGCAGCAAGATGAACGAGCTTGAGTGAAGGCAAAAACTTTTCTACCAAGTTATAACCTCCATCGAGGGCAAAGCTTAACATACCTCCGTAACCTCTCATCTGAGATTTAGCAATTGTGTGACCTGCATGATCCACTAAACCAGGGTAAAATACCTGGCTAACTTTTGAGTGTTCGCTAAGATAATTTGCAATCCTCATCGCCGATTCATTCTGTCTGGAAATCCTGAGTTCGAGTGTTTTCATTCCTCTGGCAATCATATATGCAGGATCAGCCTGCAGACTTGCTCCATTAATTTCCCTGAAATGAAATACCTTCTGAACCAGCTCTTTGTTTCCTGCCAAAACCCCACCCATGGCATCAGAATGTCCGCAAAGGTATTTTGTAGCACTATGCAAAACTAAATCTGCTCCAAGTTCTAATGGGTTCTGGTTAATTGGTGTGGCAAATGTATTATCCACTACTACAACTGCCCCAACTTTTTTTGCAGCCAAGGCAATTCGCTTAATATCAATAATCTTCAAGGTCGGATTGGTAGGAGTTTCCAAATAAACCAGATCACATCCTTTCGCAATCTCAGATTCCAGTTCTTCATGATTCCCTGTTTCACATAGTTTAACCTCCACATGATAAGCCGGAAAAAAGTCAAGAAAAAGCTTGCTTGTACCTCCATAGGTATCTTTTACAGAAACGACCCTTTTCCCAGGTTTTAAAAATGTAAATAGGGTATTACTAATTGCAGCCATCCCGGTAGCGAATGATGTAGCCGCTTCAGCTCCTTCCAGCACTCTGATCTTTTCTTCCAAAGAGGCAACAGTTGGATTTGTATTGCGGCTGTAAATAAAACCATCTGCTTTACCAGTAGAAACATCGTACCATTCGTCAAGATCTTTGTAAGCAAAAGCGACACTATTCACAATTGGTGTTGTCACAGCTCCACCGAAATAAGGATTGTCTTCCCCTGCCCAAACTGCATTAGTTGCCTTACTGAATTTTCTATTTCCCATAATTTAAAATTGTTAAAAACATCATCCGAATTGCTAAATCCCAAATCAGATGATTTATAAATTAAACCGTCAGAATAATTTTGACTATAAATTACCTGATTGGCTTTAGTAGAACATCATGAAAAGTGAGATCTGAATCGGGGTCAATAATCTTTAGCTTTACCTGATCAACAGTTCCATCAGCATTTAATGCAAAGGTAACGTATGAATCTGCCTTTAGACTCTTATTTTTTAGAGTAGCAATAAAACTATTGTACTGAAAATAACTAAGATTCCCATTTAGATGTGGCAATTGCTGAAATTCCATTAGTAATCCATCTCCTGAAGCAATCAACAATACATCTCCATATACCTCATCATGGTATTTACCTGCAAGTTTTGAAATTGAAACATCATACTTTCCTGCTGGGTCTGGCTTAATCAAATTTTTATTCTGTGATTCCCTTAGTCTTGCCTTGGCTAAAACCTGTTCGTCTTCATAAGCCTTTAACCAATCAAACTTTTGATTATTCTCATAAAAGTCAAGCAAATGATAAATAATCGACCAATATGCAGCAGTAGATTCCTGATTAGTCAAAACAGTAATTCCAAGCTTTAGATCAGGCACCATGGCAAGCTGTGAAACAAAGCCGCCGAGTTTACCTCCGTGACCTATAACTTTATATTTCTGGTAATTATATACTCTAAAACCCAATGCATATCCAAAAAAGTCAATTTTGGCAGGTTTAAGTCCTTCTGAAACTTTGGATATAGGTATTGGTCTGATAACATTCCATAGTTGTAAGGCACTTGAAGGTCTAAACAGTTCACCATGGGAAGGGGTTCTGCCCGAATCCAACTGAGTTATCATCCAATTTGCCATATCATTTGCATTAGAAAGGATACCTCCTGCTGCATTACTTGCATCACCGATATTCTGTTCCAAATATTCATTCACCAAACCAAGCTTACCGTTTATAAGGTCATGTGCAGCTGATATATTTGACCTGCTCCCAAATTCTGAATATCTGGATAAACTACCCGGCATGCCAACTTTATCAAAAATTCTTTGTCTAATAAAATCTTCCCATTTCATACCGCTAAGTACCTCAATCACCTCGCCTGCGGCTAGATATAGTATATTATCATAGGCATAGGTACTCCTGAAATCATGAACCAATGGAAGTTTCTGAAGCTTTCCCAAAATCTCCCTTCTGGTGAACGTTGATGGCGGGAACAACATCAGGTCTCCAGAATAAGATAACAGTCCGCTATGATGTACCAACAGATCCTTGACGGTAAGGTTAGTGCTAACATAAGTATCCTTCATCTTGAACCAGGGTAAATGATCAATTACCCGATCATCCCATTTTAACTTACCCTCTTCAACCAGTATAGCTAATGCAGTTGAAGTAAAGGCCTTTGAATTTGAGGCAATAGAAAACAGTGTGTTTGCATCTACTTTATCATTACCGCCAAGTTTTTTAATTCCATACCCTTTTGCAAGAACTACCTTGCCATCTTTTACTATCGAAATACTGACACCGGGTACATCAAAAGTTTTTAATACCTTTTCGACATATTGATCAAATTGAGGAGGCAAAGCCTGCTGAGCATGAGCATACATTGAAAAGGATAAACATGTGAAAAGCATTAATAATTTGGAAGTTCCTTTGCTTGCCATATCAGGATTTATTAGCTGTTTAAAATATCCAATGAAGATTGGGATAATTTTCTAAATCTCAAGGAATAATATGTCTAACAGAACAACATTCTCCGAAAATTTAGCTAGACCAATGGAGTAATATCATCTGAATAAGCTGAGAATTGAAGTATGTTTTTTTAGCTTATTAGTTTATCTTAGTACAACTATTATCAATAAATTTCCAATTAGAATTAATCTATGAAACAAATCTCCCTAATCTGTCTGCTAATCGCAGGATTAAACAGCCTTAACGCTCAAGAAAAAAATAATTGGACACCTGAGCAAACAATTAAACATAAAACCATAAACACGGTAAGGGTATCTCCCGATGGGAAACAAACCGTATACGTTGTGAGGGAGCTGAAACTCATTCAAGGGAAAAACGAATTTATTAATCATTTACATTTATCAGTTACCGATAAAACAGGCACTGTTCGGCTTACACAGGGTGAAAAAAATAATTTAAATCCCAAATGGAGTCCGGATGGAAAGCAAATCGCATTTATCAGCAATCGAAATGGAAAAAATAACCTTTACCTTTTAACTATTGGTGGTGGTGAAGCTGAACAATTAACCGACTCAAAAACCGGAATCACTGATTTTAAATGGAGTTCCAAGGGAAATCAAATTGCTGTTATCAGCACTGATGCCGAAACTGAAGAAGAGGGTAAAAACAAGAAATCAGGTGATGACTGGTATTTTATGAATGAAAAATTCAAGCAGGGCCGCCTTTATTTGCTTGAGTTAACTAAAAGAAATAAGGAAGGATTTCCACAGCTTACACCTTTGAGTAAAGAACAAAGACATATCAATTCATTCAGCTGGAGTCCAGATGATCAATGGATTGCTTATGCTCATGCTGCCTCTTCAGGTGTTGAAGACAATGTTTTCTGTGATATTTCAATGATCAATATTAGCTCCGGTGAAGTAAAAGTTGTTGCCAACACTACTGTTGGAGAAAATCAACCATTTTTTAGTCCGGATGGTAATTTTATAGCCTATTACAACCTCGATGAAAAAGGTATTTGGGGAGGTACAAGTTCAGTTAAAGTATTTTCATTAAAGGATGGAAGTGTTAAAAAATTAGCCGATACCCCGAATGGCCCGGCTGACCTAATAGGGTGGAGCAACGATGGGAAATCGGTATTTACGCTTGAGCCTAATCATACGAGTACCCGAATATTCAGACTTAGCAGCGATGGGAAACAGGCCATTGAATGGAATGCTGGAATGAAGGGGGTTATTACCGGACCTGAATTGAATTATAATAGTACTCATGTTAGTTTTGTTCACCAAACAACAACAATACCACAAGACGGCTATATCAGTAGCACCACCAGTTTTAGTCCGATAAAAATCAGCAATATCAATCCTGAACTGTCGGCTATAGCTGTTCCCAAAACTGAGCTGATCAAATGGAAAAGTTTTGACGGTATGGAAATTGAAGGACTTTTAACCTATCCACTCAACTATGATGCAGGTAAAAAGTATCCTATTATTCTCAATATTCATGGCGGACCGACGGGTGTATTTAGTGAAAATTTCGTTGGAGGCTCTGCTATTTACCCACTTGCCGCTATTGCAGAAAATGACATTTTTATCCTAAGACCTAATCCGAGAGGCTCAAATGCTTATGGCTTGAAATTCAGGGAAGCCAATCACCGCGACTGGGGTGGTGGCGATTACAAAGATCTAATGGCTGGTATTGATTATGTTATTGCGAAAGGGTGGGCAGATCCCGACAAAATGGGCGTTATGGGCTGGAGTTATGGTGGATTTATGAGTAGTTGGATTGTTGGACATACCAACCGGTTTAAAGTTGCAAGTATAGGGGCACCTGCTGTAGACCTCGTCACTCAGGATCTGACCGATGATATTCCAAGCTTTCTTCCCTCCTTCATGGAAAAACAACCTTATGAAGACTGGGCGGTTTATGATGAACATTCCCCATTAAGATTTGTTCAAAACGTAAAAACACCTGTTCTTATGCAGCACGGTGAGGCTGATATCCGGGTTCCATTCAGCCAGGGATTAATGTATTACAATGCCTTAAAACGCAGAGGGGTTCCGGTTAGATTTCTTGTACTTCCAAGGCAACCCCACGGACCAGTAGAGTCTGCAATGATTCTTAAAACAGCCCAGACTAACCTAAGCTGGATGCTGCATCATTTAAAGGGTAAGGAATTAGGGTTTTAATAATTGAAAATCCGGATGATTGCGATCATCCGGATTTAATTAAACACTGTATTTCCTAGTTAAAACAGCTACGATAACGCTGCCCGCTATATCTTCACCTTAGTATCGCCACCTAGCTTCAAATCAATATCATGTGGCTCATTCTTTTGCCATGAACCGCGAGTAAAGTCAGGTACATCTACAGAATTTGAACGGTTATTCACAGACCATTCACTCAATGGCCAAACCGCACTCCATGAAGCTGCATCATAAACATCCTGATCAAGAGGCAAACCATTTCTCAAACAATCAATTAAACGCCAATTCATAAGGAAGTCCATGCCACCATGGCCTCCAACCTTTTTGGCTAATTCACCAACCTTTTTAACAATGTTTGGAGTGTATTTCTCTTCTAACGCTTTAAACTCAGCGGCATTCACCCATCCTTCATGGCTGTTGGAAATACTAGGAGTAGGGTACTTTAATGCTGTTCCTTTAGTTCCGCTGAGTAAGTGTATCCTTGAATAAGGACGTGGAGAAGTCACATCATGCTGAATCATGATGGTTTTACCTTTAGTGGTGCGAATAGTGGTAGTATTCATATTACCATTAAAGTCTTTATTGGCAAATTCTTTATAAAGATCATTTTTTGCCGCCAGTTCCTTTGCACGGGCACCCATCTGAAAATCATTGGTAGAAACAGACACAAGATAGTCCATCCTGTCACCACGGTTGATATTCAGAGCCTGGCAAACCGGACCCAAACCATGCGTAGGATAAAGACTACCTTTTCTAGTGGCATTTTCTCTCAAACGCCACATGTCTTGATATCCATTCTCTTTAAAATTAAGGTCGATCAGATTATGAATATAAGCGCCCTCAGTATGCAGAATTTCACCAAAGTAGCCTTGTCTGGACATATTCAGAGTAAGCAACTCAAAAAAGTCGTAACAACAGTTTTCAAGCATCATGCAATGTTTGCGTGTACGCTCTGAAGTTTCTACCAATTGCCAGCATTCCTGCATAGTAACTGCAGCAGGAACTTCAATAGTTACATGCTTGCCCTGATTCATCGCGTATAATGCCATTGGTACATGCAGATGCCATGGGGTTGCGATATAAACCAGATCAATATCCTTACGATCGCATAACTTTTTCCATTCATCCGGGCCACCTGAATAAAGCGTTGGATTATGGCTTGTACCATCAATCACTTTTTTAGCTTTCTCAACACTTGCCGGACGTAAATCACATAACGCTTTGATGTCTGTACCTTCAATTTTGGATATGGCATTCAGGTGACTTGGACCACGTTGTCCCAGCCCAATAAAACCAACCCGAACAATTGGAATTTTAGGAGCCGCATAGCCACTCATATTAAAGGTTTGTACTTTGGAGTGTCCATACATCGAATTCATTGGATTTGATTGCTCTGATTCAGATGCAAAGCCCTTCATGACACTTCCGCCAGCAAGACCAAGTCCTGCCAGACTGCCAATTTTCAAAAAATCTCTACGGTTGTTCTTCATTTTGTTAATGTTATTTGTACTCTTAGCCGCTCAGGCCATAATTATTTATAATCTATATCTCTAATATTCAGTCCTCAAAATAGTAATAATTTATAATCTCATAGCTATTTTTAGACTAAATACCCGGAAACCACTTTTCAGCATTTGTACGATAGATCTTGTCAATCACCACTTTTGGTAATTTTAAACCCTGAATCTTTTCTTTGAAATAAGGAACAGTCATTTCTTCATCCGTTACAAAATACTTCCAGTCGCTTAAATGGGTTTCCTGAATATCCTTTTTAAGTTCAATAGGATCCGAATTAGGTCCTACCCAGTCGTCTGTAGCATAAATTAGCCTGTCCTGGTATTTGATCATAAAATCCCTGACCTTCTGTCTTTCTTTAATTGATTGATATTCCAGATGACAAATACGTTCGGCCATATCAACTGCCATATTTGGAAATTTATCAAGACGTTTAGCGAGTTCATCAACACTCCATTCTAAACTCCCAAGGTGAACCCCAACAAAACGGACATTTGGATGTCTTTCAAGCATTTTATCACGCGCATTAACTTGATCCTCGTATGAAGGGTATTCGGGATGAAGAAACATATGATACTCAGGATGCTTACTAAAATAGTTTTTATCCCCAGAAACGGTCATTTGATCTACCGGTAACCATGCATTGCGTGGTTCACCTAAATGCCCTACCAGAGTCTTGCCGCTTTTTTCGATGTAATCAATTACCGGATCAAATCTTGGATCATCAATCATCACAAATTTCCCGTCCTTGTCGCGAAGCTCCATTCCGACATTCTTCCAAACCTTCACCCCTATCGCTCCATTATCAAAAGAACCTTTTAAATAAGCCAGTGTTTGTGGCAACCATTTATCAGTCCCCCAATCGGCCACAGTAAAGGTAGTAGCCCATGCAACCTGCTCAGGATAAGCCTTAACCATCCGCAGAGCAACACCCTGCTGATGCTCAACAGTAGGGTAACTTGAAGGATTTACATTTAATGCCAGCAGCCTAAAATTATCTTCTTTTGCTAGATCAATAAAAGTAGTATCGAATGCATTGATATGCGTATGGGTATCATATTTCTCCACCTTTCTAAAATCCTCCATCGAATAATAAGTGGTATCAGTACCATTTGAGTTAGAAGAAGTTTTGCTGGATTGAGAACAATTCTGCATGAACAGAGCAAATGCCAGCATACCAGCATAGCGTGAATTTGAGAGTAATTTCATAATCAATTGTATAGTCTAAATTTTTATAAATAATTTTTTCTTGTACATCCAGTAAAGAATCAGCCATTCGAAGAATAGAACCAATCCGCCACTAATTAAGGTAGCATAAGCCGGTCCGAGAACCTGATCAAAATTTTTACCGAGATGAATGAACAATGAATCATTGATCACGTTCCGCATCCCACCATCGGCAATAACATAGGCCGCAATAGAATTCACCCCAATCACCATCAGGAAGAAGGTTCCCTTTTTACGGTCTTTCATATCAATTAAACCATAAAACATAGCCAGGAAAAGAAAACAAATTCCGCCACTAAAAATGGTCCATGCCGGAGTCCAGATACGCTTAACAATCGGATTGATACCTGCAAAATGAATTAGGGCACCAAGCAAAATCAGACCAATACCATAACTCACAAAGTTTTTAAGCTTCTTAGAAGCTGTAATTGAAGAATTGAGAATGTTTCCTGCTAGCAGACCCAACACCATAGTGCCAAGTGTGGGTATAAAACTCAATGTGGAATATCCCCCGCCATTGAATAAAAAAGGATTTTCACGCGGAAATATATTCATAAACCATTGGTCGAAAGCCCATGCGAAATTGGTATTCTTATTCCAGTGAGCGGCAAAACCACTTAAATTATGTTCCCAGTTTGCAGTAACGCCAGCAATGGTATAATTGAAGTCAGCTCCTGGAAGCGGATAAAGTGCAAATGCAAGCCAGTAGGCACCCAAAATAAAGACGAGCATACCTATTTGAACACGCTGCGAATAAAGGGATATCAAAACTAGAAAAGTATAGCCCAATCCAATCTGGGTTAGGGTGTCCTCAAATGTCCAGTAGGTTTGTTCAGAGTGCATAGACCGCAGGAATATCCCAAGGAATATAAGTATGAAAGATCGCTTGATAGTATGGCGGAGAATATTTCCAAAACTAGCTCCTTTGTTCTTCCTGCTAGCTATTGAATAAGGTAAAACCACTCCCACAAGAAAGGTAAAAGATGGCTGTATCATATCATGTAAGCTCAGCCATGTCCATGGAACATGCGACTGATTAAAGCCTATAAATTGCCAAAATGTACTATCGGGCAATGCTTTTGCCACATCCTGAAGGGAAAGCACTTCGGCCATCATCAACAGCATGACAAAACCCCGGTAAACGTCTACTGATGCTACACGATTTTGGGGCAATGCTGGATTTATTGCATCTCCGGTAGTTTGAGCATGTTCATGGGATAATTCTGATTCTTTCATTGTATACTTAGTTTTTAGTCCCGCTTGTTGGTAATCCTGGCTGAAAGCCAGTTCTTCGCATTTCTATAATATATTTTGTCAATTACATCCGCCGGTAATTTTAGTCCGCTGAGGTTCCCAAATCCCGGCAAAGTGATCTGATCATCGGTAACAAAGAAAATCCAGTCTCTTACCCAGGCATCATGAATATTTTTAGATAGGCCATCAGAATCAGTACTTGAATTAATAGCCTTATCGGTACCGTAAACCAGCCTGTCTTGATATTTTATGAAAAAATTACGGGTTTTCTCTCTATCATTCAAGGTATGTAATTGCAAATTAGTGATTCTTGAGAGATCAACACGCATGTTAGGAAAGCGATCCAGCCGTTTGGCCAGTTCTTCAAGGCTCCATTCCAGACTTCCTAAATGTGCACCCACAAATTTCAAATCAGGATACTTTTCCAATAGATTATCCCTGGCCTGAATATGATCATCATAAGATGGATATTCGGGATGAAGGTACATATGGTACTCCGGATGAGAGCCATAATAGGATTTGCTGAAAGTCATTTTATCTAGTGGTAACCAGCAATCCCGGGGTTCGCCATTATGTCCGATCAATGGAATACCGTTTTGAACGAGGAACTTGAATATCGGCGCAAGCCTTGGGTCATCAAGCATCACGAATTTCCCCTGATCATCACGAAGATCCATTCCAATGTTTTTCCAGATTTTAACCGCTCTGGCTCCTTTTGAAAGAGAAAGCTTCAAGTCACTGATTGTATTTTCGGCCCAGCCCTTATCATTAAAGCCTTTTACCGAAAATGTGGTTGCAACCTCCATTTGATTGGGGAAATTTTTTAAATGCAGCAGTGCAAATTTCTGCTGCTCAATCCAGGGCAAACCAAATGGCCGGTCATCAACGATATCCAGAAACTGAAAATTATCATCTTGAGCCAGTTTAATAAATGTGTTCTCATCCGTATTGATGTGGATGTGGGTATCGAACTTTTTAACAGATTTAAAATCTTCGATTGTGTAATAGCGCTCTTCTTTAAACTGACTAGGCTCTGCCGAACTAAAGAAATCATCTCCCAGCCTATCAGGAGCTATAAGTGCAGTCAATACAATCAGTACAGATTTAAAAGTCATTTATCGCCAGTACAATTAATAGTTTGAGTTCTTTAAATTAAATAAAACATTTGAAATTCAATTTTTTTTCATTCTGATTTGAGAATTAAGAAAGTATGATAAACTGAATTCTACATTGAAAAAGCACATGGAATTTTGAAACACTCTGGTTTAAAAGTATTACAGCTATTTCAAGCCTAGATAATTTGAGATATCTTTTAACTATCTGAAGTTAGAGAGTGTAAACTGTGAAAACTAAGAAAACTTCTATGAATATCAACTAATTACCCAACTATGGCACCAATAATTATCTAGTCGAACCAATACGCCCTCAAACAACAAAGCCTTAGATTTCTCTAAGGCTTTGTACCCAGCGCAGGTCCCGATTGCTATCGGGACGAACCGGCACAGCTTTAAAACAAAAAGCTCTCAAAAAATGAGAGCTTTTAATGTACCCAGCGCCGGAATCGAACCGGCACAGTTTCCTATCGGTGTTTGAGACCGACGCGTCTACCAGTTCCGCCAGCTGGGCATTTTGTATTACGTT